>JAAUYH010113029.1_pt1 | contig 29780 bp, 21 predicted proteins | sample 7278061 | NCBI WGS metagenome assembly JAAUYH01 (sample SAMN14350203, study PRJNA611818) | marine sediment metagenome | isolation source: surface marine sediment (0.6m) | place: French Polynesia: Moorea | collected 2018-08
CAAATGACCAATCTTCTAACAACTCAATTGGATACAGGTTAAGCGTCGTAAAAGACGGGTAAAGTTTGGTAGGAGTGCAAGCTTGAACACAAACATAAAACCGCTCAAACCCTCTTGTGCTCAAACCCTCTTCCTTCGCTTTGACAAATGACAAATGACAAAGCAATTTAAATTGCTTGGCAGCAACTGTTGCCAAGCAAAACAAAGTTATATTAATCATGTGAAATAATGTGGGTCAATGCAAACTTACTGCGTCAACTATGGGATGTATTCACATAGCAAACCCAAAGAAATTTGATTTCAACCCAAAAACAATCCTGATGCAGATATCAGGTGATTGAGATTTGTGAAAACCAGTGCAAGAGTGATTTTCGAGATTTTCTTGTTAGATGCACGTTAGTTTAATTGAACATCTGTGTGACATGAAAGATGGCAATAGTTCCATCCTCAGCATGTATACACATATTACTGGATGCTGAATAATGACAAAAGTCTACTGTTATCTAATTTCTAGGAACTCTGTGTCAAATTTTGTAATAGATTGTAGCTGAATAAGACACCCTGTATAGCTGACTTTGATTCCTTTGTTAGAAGATAACTACCGTTACAATCAAAGGGATGCATCGGTGGTTATTAGACAATGGTATTTGTATTGGGGGAATATGCACGACGACGACCTTCCCCTCTGTGATGTTTCCTATCTTTGGCTGCATCTTTGTTATTCGAGGTCAGCACCTCTGATTGATTGGGTAAAATCCGTCCACTACCCCGAGAGGAAAACAATCTATCAGAAATTGTTTGAGTGTAGGAAGCAAACAACAGACCCATGACTAAAAGTGAAATTGCTGCACGCATAGCAGATGTTTATTTTTAAACTCTCCACTTCACTGATACTTAGTTCTTTTGGCTGCATCCGGATAAATTCTGACAGTATTTTTTTTTACTCTCTAAAAATGATTTATGAATTCTCCATATGTTCAACTAATAGCCAATTTCCAGCATGATTGAATCGACCATAAATTGTCAGTAATTGCCCCTGGTATAGAACTGGCAGTTGTTTATGGATATGGTATACTTGTGTTACTAAATTCCAAGTTTCTCCTTTGTATTTATGGGGTGTAGTAACCTTAAACTGGTAATGTTGCTGATCCCTAAGCTGAACAATTCCGGTAAAACAATCCCAGTTCCGTGGAGTTACGATATTACTATTACTCCCATAGTATTTAGGGGGGGATAATGAACAAGGACAATTACCACTAGGGAGATAAGCCTGTGGATGATCTAAGTAATATTGTTGCCAATACAACCACTCTTTATGATGGGGAGGTAAATTAAATAACGGCACCATTGCCGTGGGAGCATGTTTATCTTGTAACAAAGCTGCTTGTAAGGCTGTAGGTGGTAAATTTATGGGTTGTATGTCCATTTTCACACATATTGCCGCCGTCATACCCGCAGCTTGACCAATTCCCATCACTACAGGTTGTAATCTAGTTGCACCATTGGCAATATGAGATACAGAAATATTCTTTTCACATACTAAGAAACCATCTGTTGTCTTGGGAATCAAGCTACGTAAAGGAATGGTGAAAGGGGTTCCTGTCCAACGTCCCCCCCAAGGCATTGACTTTGATTGTAAGTTAAATTTAAACCCAGGATAATGGTGGTCATTGGGGTAATTACCGATAGCAATGGCATCTTCATGTAAAGCAGCAACCCTACCCCCTGGAATTGGTAAGATATCTTGTTCCCGGATAGTAGTTAACCCCAGCAGACGACGACTTTCTCGATAATAGGGATGGAGTGCAAAAGCAGTATGGTAATTGTGAATTTGGGGAAAGATATTATTTGCTAAACCGTAACGTCTACCAAGGTGCTTTTGGATAAAATGGGCAAAATTTTGACTATGCCAGTAACATTCTTGGAGAAATTCTTGTTTTGCTGTTGTTGATTCAATTAATCGTCCCAGAGCTTCTCCATAATCATTACCACAGATGGGCCAGTTTATCATAAATAACCCACCGGGTAAGCGTCCATAATTTAAAAATTTCTCTGCACCATAGTTATCCCAAGCACCGGTAAACAAAGACTCTTTGTAATTTTCTGCTGGGGGAATCTCTGGGGCAATTTCCCTGCCAAAATCCTGCATAATTACTACCCATGTGGGAGATTGTACGGGATATTTGGTTGTCAAGGAATTAAATTCCACTGGTGCGCTGGGTTCTCCCCACTCAGACTGTAATTCCCATCCCCAGCGATGGGGTATATCTCCTAAAGCCAATAAATCACCCAATTCTGTGCCATCGAGGGTAATTTTGGCGTTGACAGTGAAATCTGCAAATTTAACTCCTGTGACACAATCTCCCTGCTTTAATACCTCCAAGGGTACATATCCAGAAATCCATTGCAGATTAGATAACTCTTGTACCCAATCGGCGAAAATTTGTGCTGCGACACGGGGATCGAAACTAAAAAAACTTACCCAGCTATTATCTAACCCTCCCGGTTGACGCTGCTGTAATTCCTGTAGAAATGCACCCCATAATCCCGTCTGAAATGCCTCTAATTCGTTCCCATCTGGGGCAGCAACCCCCCCAGAAGTCAACATACCCCCTAACCATGGGAATTCACTGACAAGGATGGTTCTAGCCCCTTTACGTGCCGCTTGGATGGCTGCTGCGGTTCCTCCAACTCCTCCTCCGACAACTAAAACATCGGTTGTGTATGTTTGTTCAACCATCCGTCACACCTCATCCTTGTGTGGAGATATTGTCCCTGAATGGGTGAGTTTAGACAAGGTCAAAGCGAAGGAAGAGGGAAGAAGGAAAAAGGAAGAAGGTTGTTATGTTTGGAAGAAGCTTGTACTCCTCCCAAACTATGACCGAAGGTCTTCGACCTTCGGTCACATTGCTTACCTTGACAATAAAGTTGCCAGTAATAAGCCCGATAAAAAGCTTACAGTTACTAATAAAAAACCTATGATTGCTGTTGAGATAACCAAGATATTTTGCTTGGAGATTTGTTCTAGAGGTTGTTTTGGAGAAGGTTGAGGGACTTCTGGTGATTTCTCTGCCTTTGGTTCTGGTTCTTTTGGTATAACTGGTGGTATTTGAGGTTTGGTTTCATGATTTTTTTGCACTTGTTTATACAATTTTTCTAAAATATCCGACAATTTTTCAAACTGATTTTGCAGATATTGATGTACATTATCTTTTGAATTTCCAAATCCTGGAATTTCTTCTGGCTGCCTAAATTTTTCCGAAGCATCTAACAAACTTTTCATCCATACTTTTAAATCTATCGCTTTTTCAGGGATGTATTCTTTCGCTTCTAGACATTTTTTAATAACTTCTTCGTATCTTTTTTGGTTGAAGAGTAACTCACATCGCTGAAGCAGCACGATTGCTTTCCAATCTTCGTTTTCCAAAGTTAGGTTAACTATAGTTTCCAATTCATCTAGTAGTTTAGACTGCTCTAATTCATTAGCTGAAGAAACCAAAGCTTGAGTGAAATACTGCAATCTTTGCTTACCGTCTTTGGTTGAGGTAAACTGTTCTGCAATTTTCAAAAGATTAAGCGCCCATTCGATGTTATAGCGCCATCCTTCTATCAAATAGGGAATTAGGTCATTCCAAGCTTTATCTTCTCCTTCAAGCCAGAATTTATGGTGAAATAAATCACTTATTGTTTCCCTGATTTCCTGATTTTCTAAGCGTTGTTGAGCAGTGATTAAATTGCTAGTTAAACTGCTAAGACTATTTTGAAAATAGAGCTTTGCTTCGCTATTAATTTCCTGTACATATGGCTGATTACGTTGCTCCGGTATCAGCAAATATTTCGTTAAGAATGCTCCATAGTTCTCATCTAATTTTAGTTGCTCTGGTAAGACAAATGAATAGCGCTCATAAAGGTTTTCTAATCTATTCTTAACATCTGTAACATTCAGCATTGACCGCAACAATTTCTCATCGGGACGACGCATCATTGCTAGGAGGTAAACAACTTGCTTATCCTGTTTATCCTTGACGCAGTGAATTAGAAAGCGATTGACAGTTGCAGCTATAATTTGCTCATGTGGAGTTTGCCATTCTGACTGAATTAGTTTAGGTACAGGATCGGTGATTTCTTGGAGTCTATATCCTTTAGCCCACATAGTTGTTACTTGGTTCACCACAAAGGGAATACCAAGGCTGAATTCAGCTATTTTCTCTACTTCTGAGTCTGTAATTGGTTGCTTTGGGACAGATTTAGTGAAATATTCCTTGATACTTTGCTTGTCAAATCCACTCATGGGTTGACTAATAAGATAAGGTTCCGAAAAATCCTGCCGATAACCTCGAAAATAAACTCCAGCTTTTAATTCACCTAGTGACTTTGCTGCTTCATAACGTACATCTTTATCAGGGTCTTTCAGTAAGTCAATTAGTAAATCCGTAGACCGTAATCTGTTTATTTTACCCAGGGCGATCGCTATTTGAGATTTTGTTAGTGTTTCTCTCCAATTTCCAGTAGTTGAATTTCCATTTTCATCATTTTGTAAAAATTGGTAAGCGTAACGGAAAGCAAAGTAATCCTGGAGTAATAAATGACGAAAACGATAGGTTCTTTCTTCTTGATTTACAGTTGGAACTAACAAATATAAGTTTTGAGAAAATTGAATAAACTTCTCTATTTCATCTTCTTGAGGAAGAACTCGCTCAAAAATATCCCGAAAAATATAATTGTCATCCGGTCGCGAATCACTCATCATTAATAAAGCGACCTGTCCTAGTATTTGCTTAAGCTTATCTAGGGAACAAGGAACTGTAATGTCACTATTTTCCTTTTTCTTCTTTTCCCTCTCGTAACCTTTGTCTATAAATTTATCAAATAATTGGTCGGTGTTACCTACTGCTGTAAGTTGTTCAGCTTCGTTTTTGCTATTCCCAGTATTCTCTAGATAAGGTAAGACTAAAACAGTCAAAATAAATGGTGTGCGAATCATTTTCAGCAAAGCTAAATTTTTAGTCAGCACAGTCCAAAGATGATTCAGGAAAACACTATTTTTGGGAAAAACATTATCCAAATAATTTTTAATTGCTTTGTAGCTTAACTGTTGCAGGATTACTGCACCATTTAAATTAAGTTTTATAGTATTATCCGTGTCTATTATTTCCTTATAATCTCGATGACGACAGGTAACAATTGTTGGATTCCATCCATACTCTAATTCAAAATCCGCTAGCTTGCTCATAAAATCAGCGCGATAATCTCGTGGCTGAGCATTTGGATCTTGTGACTCAGTTACATTGGAAGGTAGTTCATCTAATCCATCGAGGAGCAATAAAACTTGTTTAGCTTTAATTTGTTGTTTCAGTATGTTTTTATCTATTTCTGAATCAATAATTTTTGCCTGATTTACTAACCAATTGAGAATATCTTCCTCACCATTCCATCTGCGAATTGGTGCGAATATGGGTAAGATTAAATTTGAGTTATTACGTATTTCTTGTCCCTTGTTTTTCGCAAAACTTCGTAATAATACTGTTTTACCTGTCCCAGGTTCACCTAGTAGTAAAAGACGCTTTTTTTTCTTTTTAAATATTTGCTCTAAACTAGTTAAATCTTGGTGTTCAGACAGGTTTTTGCCATCAGGTTGTTTGACATAATCAGGCTGATCTTCAAAAGTACGTGAAAAGTTATAAAATCCTAAAGCTTCTTGCTCTAACTCACTTACTAAAGATTCTGTTTTTACCTCATTGGCAAAATGGTCACAAAATTTATTGACATAATTCCTGATGATTTCTTCAGAAGTCATGATAATTTATCTCCATTATAAAATTATCTGTACTTTTCCCAATTTGTTATATTTGCTTCTATGAGGATGCACTGCTTTGATTGCAATTTAAACAGTGGAAAAGATTGGAACAAAGTAATCACAATTATTGGGATTTTGGTTCACCTACTTACCACATCATTTGTCTGATGTCATTTCTTGATCTACTTTATCTATTGCAAGTTCTTCAGGAGTCATTTTTGTCAAAGCTTTTTGATAATAAGCTTCATGCAGTTCTCCTGTTTTAATAATGCTCTCAAGTAAGGGAGGAAGTTGATCTACTGGATAAATATTTTTCATAAACTCCGTATAACTTTCTAGTTTATCCTGTGGAGTTTGAGAGGCTTTTATGGTATAAGTCAAAATATCACCACGTCCATGAAATTTATCATTTAGTGGTCGCAATTTCTCCCCAATAGATTGAATTTGTTCATTGCTTGCACCAGCAGCAGCAGCAACCCCTAATACAAGAGCAGTACGTTCTTGGAAAGTGGCACAAGTACTCCCCGTGCAGAATCCAGCATGTGCATCATTTGCTCGTCCTTCAAGAGCAGCAGTTCCACGTCCAGTCATTGGTATACTGCGCTTTTCTCCATTAGGAGTTGTAACATTAACCCGACCAGCAAAGTTAACACCTTGTTCTTTGAATGGTTCTAGAGATGCTTTGATATCAAGGGTTGATGGAGGGGGATTATCGAGTGGGAGTTCTAGTGCAACTTTTTCCGTTATTTTTTCACCTATTTTTGTTCTATCTCCTTCAGGGTCAAGATAGGGATTACCAGTTTCTAAAAACTCGATTTTCAAAGTATTATTGTCGAGGGTAATCCCAAGTTCATCTAATGCTTCAGCTTGGGTCTGGGAAACAGAAATTTTATTGACAGTATCGGATATGCTTATTAATTCACCTTCTAGTGAGTAATAAGGATTTCCTTCCCTGGCATTAACTGAAAATTTCATCTTTTTATCTTCCAAAAAACTAAGCTTGATAATTTTTTTAAGTAATCATTCCTAATTTTAAATGATGTTTGTATTTGAGACTAAGGTTTGATTATCATGATTTTGAGAGTATTCTGTAAAGAATTTCTTATAATATTCTTTTGTGGTGAGCTTATCATATTTAGACTGTTTGTCAGGCTTATCGTAATCGGGATATCTCTTTAAGGCTTCGTAAGCATTAGGATGTCGAGGTTGAGTATTTTTATAAATCTCTTGTAGAGCAAATTCAACTGCATCTCTAACGTTGCTAATAGGGTCGTTTCGCCAAATATCAATTAAACGTTCTACTGCTTGTTGTTCATCTAATTCTTCTGATGTTGCTTGTAAGTTTCCTATTGCTTTGATAACCGCTTCGCGAGCAATACGGTCTTTATAATTAAGTTTTTCCAGCAATGGTTTGAGAGCGCGGGAATCGTGGATTTTTCCAAGAGAGTCCGCTGCTGCTGCACATATGTCTGGGTCTGGATTATCTAATTCTTCAATGAGTGCATTAATAGAGTCAGGTGTGTTGAAATTATTCCTGCTGAAAGTCTGAACTGCTTTAATTTTCTCATCAATGTCACTACTATTTTTTAAAATGTTGATAATATCATTAACATTGTCAACGTTTAACGGTTCTAAATCCTCCCGATTAATTCTTTGGAGGTATCTTTGAGCCAAAGTTGAATCAGCGTTATTTCTGATGTACTCTAAAGATTTTATAGCATAATTACGTACATTGCTAATCACATCTTCTCTAGCAGCTTTGTTTAGAGCTTTTATTGCTTCTTCTGTTAGTGTTAATTTTCTTAGTGCTGTTGCTGCTGCTTGTCGTACATAACGATCATTTTCATTATCAAAGTTTAATGCCTGAATCAGAGCATCAATTACATCTACATCTTGTGTCGATGAACCTATTTCTCCAAGTGCTTCCGCTACTGTTGCTCTAACATCAGGGTCTTCATTTGGTTGATTAAGTAACTGAACAAGTGGCTGCACATTGGTTATATCTTTTAATTTCCCCAGCAACTCCGCACTACGTTCCCGTACCTCTGGACTAGAGTCCCCTAAACCCCTAAGAAGTCCTTCTAAATTGCCTGCTTTTACTTGGTTTTTTCCTAATTTTTCTCTTTCATCTCTGAGTCTTTCTTTAATCCATTCAGGAAAGTTTTTTGTATCTTTTTCACGCCACAGAGCACGTTTAACTTTCAGTGTTTCTGGCAGTTTAGTTTCCGAAAACTCTGTTTTTTTATATATAGAAACCAGCGCTTCCAAAGCTGTTTCACGAACATTACTAATAGCATTATTACGCATTACTTGAATCAAAGGATCAACAGCCTGCTTTAAGACTTGTTCCCTATCAGTCTCATACTTAGCCAGTTTACCTAATTCACGCGCAGCAGCTCGACGAACAAAACGATCTCGATGCTTGAGGAAGCTAACCACTGACGGTACTGCAAGAGCATTATCAAAATTTCCTAACAATTTAATAGCTACTGCAACCACATCAGGATCTTGATTTTCTTTCTCCAAAGCAGCAAGCAGACTATTCTTTGCTTCTGGGTTTCTCCAACCGCTATCTGCCAAATTTGCCCTTCCAGCTATTACCCAAACTATAGGTCCAATACTACCTTTTATGGCTTCGCGTAGGACATAGTCACATTCTGGTCTATCTACTATTTCGTAAGTATCAAAAAATATAATCAGTGGCTTTTTCTTGGCTAAATTAGTAATTCCATCTGCTAAAGCATCGGCTAAATTTGTTTCTGGATCTTGGTAAATATTCTGTTCTTCTCGTGTCAACCTATCTTTCACAAATTCATGTGCCCAACCAAATTCTTCTTCCCCTGAATTGAGTTTACTTTCCCGCAGCAATTCAGTAATACCATCTGTACCTAAAGTACGTAGTTCCTGAACTTTTTCATCCTCTAGTTCAGATTCCAAGGCTTTTTTAATTTTTGCTTTTGCTTCTTGCCAAAAATTCTTCGTATTACAGTATTTAGAAAAATAATTTTCCCAGCTTTGTTCGACAAATGATTGATAGATTACTTCTAATACAGTAGCAGGTTGAATATAATCGTGTCCTATCTGCAAGCCAGGGAAACTATCGCGTTTTTGCTCCCAATCTAAAAATATAGTATTAAACTTCTCCTGGTATTTTTCGGTAGTAATATTTTTCAGCTTCTGCAACAAAGTTGTCTTGCCAATACCACCAGTTCCGTAAAATAGAAAAATATATGGTTTCTTATACTTCTGGGAATCAGATTCTAGATTTACCAGATAATTCAAAACCTCAGTAAATTTCTTCTGTTCTTGAGTACGTCCTAAAAAGGTTGGATTCATCAGTTAAGTTCCTCTATTATGCTTCACATTCTGAAAGTTTTTGAGCAAGAGCATCTATGACCCAAACTTTAATAGCGTCCTTATGCTCTCTAGTTGGTGGAGGTGTCGGCAGGTATCCTTTTATTCTTTGATTGATACCCCAGAGGGGATTAATTTCAAATCGCCAAAGCCATTGATCGCGTTTTTCTTCCCCATACCAATGTACTTGTTTTCCAAACTCTTTTTCTGCACTAAAATTGTCCGTAGACTGCTGTTTTGCTTCCTCCCAAATACCTTTTTGGATACTTAAACCAAAGCAATCATCACTGTGTTCTCTCCAAAGCTTGTCAATTTTTAATAAGATATCACAGCTAATGTTTTGGATATCTTCTTCTTGTAACCAGTCTCGATTTTCTGGTCTAGCAGCTTGAATTAAGATATTAGATGTTTCTCGGTCTGCTTCTTCCCATTCATGCTTTTCTAATAGTTGACGGAGGTTCTCAATTCTCTCCTTAATAGGAATTGTTTTAATAAATATTCTTTTTCCATAAGCATCGTCTAAAGCTTCAATATCAAAGCCTGATATTTCAAGTAAATTTCCTGAAATCAAAAGAGTCTGAAGCTTTTCAAATCCTTCCTGTGAACCTTCTAATATAAGTTTTGTACTACCTGGTTCTATGCTTTTTCGTTTTAGATGCTTATCTCCTAAAAGTTGACTTAAGTCCTGAATAATAGCTTCAATTTGCGGTTCTTTATTCTTATCCAAACTATCGCTTAACACTAGTGTGTATTGAATAGGGATAAACCGCCTAAATATTGTTTGCCCAAAATTATCTTCTAAGGCTTCGATAGAATAACCTGATATTTCAGTCAATTCTTCTGAATTCAACCGAGCCTGAAGTTGTTTAAAACTTTCTTCTGAACCTATTAAATTAAGCCTTGTACTTCCCGATTCTATGTTGTTTAAGTTTAAACATGGGTCTTTTAGTAATTTACTTAAATCATCAATCAAATCTTCTGCTTGGTCAGTTGGAAAATTATTTGCACTAATGCTTAATACTAATATGTATTGAATCTTATTTATAGTTTTATGGAACAGTTGTTGAACGGCTTGCAAATTTTCATTACCAGGATTATATTCACAAGCTCCATCGATCAATTTTGTAAATTGAGCTTGACCACGAGATTTTACCCATCTAATTAGCTGAAATATTTTATCAGATAAATCATTACCACCAGCGATTGCATTTAAGTTTTGGTTCAACTTAAATCTCACAAACTGTTGCAATTCCATAGATGAAAGGAAAGCATCTAAAAAGGCTTGTTGTAATTGTTCTTCAAACCAACCATGTAGTTCCATCGCCAGCTCTTTCCAAAAATTGCCATAACCGCCACTTTTACAGTGGCTGTTCACCTAATGCATCCCTGAAACCTCGCTTTTCCAAAAGCTGCAAAATCTTACTAAAAGGTGTTCCGAAGTTATAGGTAGAATTAAAAGCACCACCACAATGTAGTGCAACTAGCTCCCAATTACTGTTGAAGCAGGGGGAACCCGATGATCCTGCTAGGGTATTAGTCCTGTAACTAACGCTTGTGCCATTCTCATTGAGACCGATTATTGCCTCTGTATCAATTGCCAGCTTCAGTGGTTCTGCTTCGGGATGCTGCACAATAAACAGTGGAGTATCGGGAGAAAACATGTATTCCTCTGTAGGTGCTTTAATCCATCCCCGTAGAGGAGCTTGCGGTTCAGCCTTGCTGCCAATTGCTTCATAGCCAGGGGAACCATCTACCCTCAGTAAGGCGTAATCTAGTTCATCAGGTTGTGGTAACCGATTTCCTTGATTATTGGGACTTTTATCAATCAACCAATCCTGTGATGCCAAACGGTACTTTATCCCCGGATTAATAGTTGTTCCATCAGCTAAAGACTTGTAGTCAAAGCGTACAGTGACATCACTAGGCTCAGCTAGTTGTCCTGTAATTACAGTTTCCATGACATGGTAATTAGTCATCACCACATCTGGTGCTAAGAGAAAACCCGTCCCAAATATTTTCCCTTGCTTGGAGGCAATTTCAATCCGGCATACTTGCGACTCTATTTTCCCTAACTGTTCTCGCCATGCATTAATTTCTAAGAAACTGTTTGTTTTTGTGATGATTTTCTCTAGCTCTACACGAGACCCTTTGATAGGGGTTAAACCCAGTGCTGGAGAAGATGTCAGTAGCCTCGTAGCTAGACCAAATTGTTGAGCAAATGCCAGTAAATCTGGATTACCTGGGTTTGAATCTCTTGCAGCACTGATCAGCTGAGGGGTCCATCTTTCAGTTTCCGCAGCACCTATCAGCTTAAACACAATCTCTTGTAAGTCCTCCCCAAGAGCAATTGCAGCGAGATTCTTATCTAACCTGAACCTCACCATCTGAGTTAACTTTGCTGGAGTAGGAAAAGCTTGCATCAGAATATTAGTTAACTGTTGATATTGTTCACCAGTAAGTGTCATAAGCTGTTCCACATCATTATTGTTGGTATACGAGTTCGAGTAAACGAATGGCAAATGGACACCAATTTATTTAGTCTCCTAAGCCAGAGACTTTATATTGACTACGATTGATTTTTGATTTATAAATCCAAGCTAACTGAACTTATGCGCTGCACAAATTGACAGTCATCGGTGTAACACAGTTCCGTCGTTTTAGATATTAGCGTTTGCGTAGGGAACCCCCAAGGAGCTAGGACTTACGCATTGACAAAAGTTTAATTGTGTGCATAAAGTAAGACCTATTTACTGAATGGAAGTTAAGCTTAAAGAGCTCACCTTCCTGTCTTCTTTATAGATATCAGTCAGGTTTGATTAAATTATGCACTTAGGGGATAGAAATAGAAAAAATATCAGCAGATCGCCTTCCTCAGAGCATAAAAATAAAACTTTAATGCCTGAAAACTGCCAGCTTATACTTGATTGTTTCTCTAAACACGTAACTGCTAGTGAATGCACCGCCAATTGCTGGAAATATTTCTTCTGTGACGAGTATTAAATTATTGTTAGGATTGCCAAAGTCAATACTTTGAAGAAGCACACCCTGATTTGCCTTAACATTCGAGCATATTAGACATAGTAGCTAAAATTCACAGATGTTGCAGTGTAAATCTAATCAATGCAAATTCATTATCAGGAAATTTGGTCATTTTAATAGCTTAACGTCGCCCACAAATGTTACATCTATAATCGTTGAGCGATCAGAAATCAACGTGAAAGCACAAGTATTTAGAGGCGTCAAGCAACTTTCTTACGAAGAACTCCCCGTACCTTCCCTAGAACCAGATGAAGTCCTGGTACAGGTGCGAGTAGTAGGTTTATGTCAATCAGATATTAAAAAGATTCTTTATCCCCTCTACGAACCCCCGCGCATCTTTGGACATGAAACAGCAGGAGTCATTACTGCGGTGGGTGCACAGGTGAAAAAATGGCAAGTAGGACAACGGGTGGCGGTGATGCACCACATTCCCTGTATGCGTTGTGGCTACTGCATGAATGATAATTTCTCCATGTGCGATACCTATAAAAATATCGTCACCACCGCCGGATTTGCACCCAGTGGGGGTGGTTTTGCGGAATATGTGAAGGTTCCGGGACACATTGTAGAAAATGGGGGGTTAATTCCCATCCCCGATGATATTTCTTTTGAAGAAGCCAGTTTTGTAGAACCGACAAACTGCTGTCTCAAAGCAGTGAAAAAAGCCGAAATTGCTCCCGGACAAACGGTTTTAATTACTGGTGCCGGACCAATTGGGTTAATGTTTGTCATGTTAGTGAACTATTTTGGAGGAAGAGCGATCGCCACTGATTTACTTCCTTCCCGCATAGATAAAGCCTTAGAAGTGGGTGCAGAAGCTGCATTTGATGCCCGCGATGCCGATTTACCAGCTAAAATTGAGGCATTAACCGATGGTATGGGAGTGGATGTCACCTTGTTAGCGGTTCCCAGTGATAAGGCTTTCTTCCAAGCTTTAGACTGTACCCGCAAGGGAGGAAAAATTCTCTTCTTTGCAGAGTTTCCCGATCAAGTAGAAATTCCCATTAATCCTAATATTTTGTACCGTCGAGAAATTGACTTAATGGGTAGTTATAGTTCATCCTACCGCTTGCAGAATTTAGCCGCTGACATCGTCTTTAATCGTCGGATTGATGTCCAGGCATTAATTAGCGATCACTACCCCTTACAAGACTTATCCAAAGCCGTAGAACAAGCGATCGCACCCACTGCGGACACCTATAAGATTTTAATTTATCCCCATAAAGAATAGAGAATGGGGAGCTAGGGAGAGATGGGGAAAAGGGGGAAGAATTAATAACTCATAACTTCTGGGCGCAAGCATTGCGCCCCTACTAAATCCTTTTATGTATGATTATTACAATTACACTACTGGCATTTTACGTAGCTTGGAATCTGGGAGCAAATGACGTTGCTAACGCCATGGGTACTTCTGTGGGTTCCAAGGCTATAACGCTGAAACAAGCATTAATTATTGCTGGAGTATTAGAATTTACCGGAGCATTACTGTTTGGACAGGAAGTATCTCAAACCCTAGCAACAAAAATTATCGATCCTTCTGTATTCACGGATACGCCCCAACTATTTGTAACTGGGATGATAGCGGTACTCCTGGCTGGTGGTGTATGGCTGCAAATTGCGACTGCATGGGGTTTACCCGTATCTTCTTCCCATGCCATTGTGGGGGCAATTGCCGGATTTAGTTGCATAGTCTTAGGAGTTGGTGCCATTGATTGGAAATCCATTGGGATGATTAGTTTGGGATGGATAGTCACACCAGTATTAAGCGGCACTATTGCAGCTTTAATATACAGTAAAATTAACTACTGGATTCTCAAAAGAAGCAATCAACTCGAACAGTTACAGGAGTGGATACCTTGGTTGAGTGTTAGTCTCATGGGTATATTTGGGATAATTGTCTTACCTACCCTTACCCAACCAGTCACAACTTTTTTAGTTGAGAAACTGGGTATAAATATACCTGCTTATGATATTCCCATTTTTACAGGTGCGATGGCAGCGGTAGGATTATCAGCGTACAGTTGGCGACATTTGGAAGGAATGAGAGAAACTGTAGGGGTGGGGTTTCCCCGCCCTCTAGGGTTTCCCCACCCTCTAGAGTTTCCCCGCGTGGAAGAGGGGGAAGAGGGGGAAGAAAGGGAAGAGGGGGAGAAATTCCCAATTACCAATTACCTATTACCCATTACCCATTCCCCAATTGAGAGTTTATTCGCTAGATATCAATTGCTGAGTGCATGTTTTGTGGCTTTTGCCCATGGTTCCAATGATGTTGGTAATGCCATTGCTCCCTTAGCGGCGATCGCCTATGTTTATCGTACTGGCAGTGTACCCCAAGATGGTATGACTATTCCTGTGTGGATTCTCATGGTTGGTGGTATTGGTATTGTGAGTGGTTTAGCAGTCTGGGGTAAAAAAGTGATCGCTACCATTGGGGAAAATATCATTCCCCTACAACCAAGTAGTGGATTTTGTGCGGAAATTGCCACTGCTACTACTATTCTCTTGGCTTCTCGGTTAGGTTTACCGGTTTCTACTTCCCATGCCCTTGTGGGGGCTGTAGCTGGGATTGGATTAATACAAAATGCTCAATCCCTGAAATTCCAAACCCTGCAAAATATTGCTGCTGCATGGCTAGTTACGGTTCCAGTTAGCGCTGCACTGAGTGCAGTTATATTTTGTATCATCCGCATGTTTTGATGAGGAATCAGCTTCGTGTTCGGTTTTTTCGCTGACTTCCTTCACTTGGTAATATTAGGGGACTTACGCCAACAATCTCCCTGAATCAGAGTATGGAATTGCCACTCATTAGAAGTTTGAGGATAATCGCTGCGGTAATGTCCACCTCTACTTTCGGTACGCCAAGCTGCACTTTTCAAGATTAAATAACCCACATCGGTGAGATTGAGGGTTTCTGCAGCTAGCTTCAGCTGCTGTTGTGCCTGATTCGAGCTTAATTGCACAGTTTGGTTGGGAGTCGTCTTAAGTAAACATTGGATCACATCCAAATCAGCGAGTTGAGAACGCCAAATATTGAGTTGGGCGATCGCCTCTTCCAGGATAGCTTGGGAGCGACAAATACCTGCACTGTGCCACATGAGTTGAGGTAAATTTTGTCTGATTAACTTAATCTTTTCTATCTCGTGACTCCAGTCTTTTTGTTCCTTCCTGACTGGGAGAGATTGATATCTAGTATCATCAACATTCACCTGAGGTTTAACCGCTAACTGGGACAATTGAACTGCAAAAACAATGCATTCTAGCAGGGAATTACTCGCTAAACGATTAGCACCGTGAACCCCCGTGCTGGCAGTTTCACCGATAGCATATAATCCATCAATGGAGGTGCTACTATCTAAATCAGTTACAATTCCTCCCATCCAATAATGAGCGGCAGGAGACACGGGAATAGGCTGGGTAAACACATCAATGCCCCACTGCTGACAGACTTTGATGATATTGGGAAAACGATAGCGAATTTTCTCGGCTTCTATGGGTTGCAAATCCAAGTAAACACAATAGGGGTCTGGTTTTGTTTTCTGCAAGTGAGTAAAAATTGCCCGACTAACAACATCTCTGGGTGCTAACTCTCCTTGGGGATGATAATTAAAAGCAAAACGCTGTCCTTGGGAATCTACTAAATGTGCTCCTTCTCCTCGTACCGCTTCACTAATCAAAAAACGGGGTGCTCCCGGTACGGTTAATGCTGTAGGATGAAATTGGAAAAATTCTAAATCTCGCATTAAGGCTCCTGCACGCCAAGCCAATGCTATCCCATCTCCTGTACTAACTGTGGGATTGGTGGTTTGGGAAAAAATTTGCCCTCCACCCCCAGTGGCTAAAATCACCGCAGAAGACCTAATCCAGATAATCTGTTCCTGATAGAGTAGACTAATTCCCTGACAATTACCTGTGGATTCATTCAACCACAAACTTAAGGCGAATGCTTGGGATATTACCTGAATATTCTTTCGTTCTAAAACCTGTTGAGCGAGGGTATCAACAATTGCTCGTCCTGTGGTGTCAGCAGAATGGAGGACACGAGGACGAGAATGGGCTGCTTCTAAAGTCATGGTCAGCTTTTCCCCATGACGGTCGAATGCTACTCCCAGTTCTACCAGAGATGCGATCGCCTCCGAACCCTTTTCTACCAAAAATTGTACTGCTTCTGGTTCGCAAAGACCTGCACCTGCGTTTATAGTATCTTCAAAGTGCAAACTAGGAGTATCTGAAGGATCGATCGCCGCAGCAATTCCTCCTTGAGCCCAGTTACTCGATCCTGCCTTGACAGTATCTTTGGTAATTAAGCCTACTTGTAAATGGGTTGGTAAGCGCAAAGCAGCATAAAGTCCTGCTGCACCGGAACCAATCACCAGAATATCAAACTGAGAGGGGATATTTGGTGATTTTGAGGAGATGGAAGAAAAAATTTGATTTTTTTGCATGATTTTGCCCATATTTGGGCAGTGGAAATTAAACAGAGCTTGAGAAGCTAAATGTGGGACAAGGCTAATTCCCTCCCGCTAGAAGATTACCTCATTGAGTCAGACCCATTCATAGGGGGAAGAGGGGGAAGAGGGGGAGAAATTTTTATAGGTAATCTTAGAACGAGAAGGGAGTAATTTATGCAATTGTGCCAAAACAAGATTCTTTGAGACAAACTCCCTGACTCACTTGTTTGTCATCTATTTCCAGAATTGCAGGTCTATATTCCAAGCGTAAATTACTTTCCATCGTTGATGTTTTATGCCGCAGAATACTCGACCAAGTTGCAAAGCTATTGCTATTAAAGTTCAAGTGGTACATTTGGTTATTAATGCAACCATGGGCACTTGTTTGACGATGATAGGAATTTTCTCCATTTAACAGTATTTGTTCTCCTGTTTCAGAACTGTTGAGAAGTTTGAAATAATTGTATTTTTCTTGACCAAATGTAGCATCAGCACTCCAAATAATTCCGTAATCAGGAAAGAAAGCATGAACAAAATGGTAACCCCAGAATTTGGGATAATTACCCTGATAAATTTTGCAATAACCTATAGCTTTCTGAGTGAGATTATTTGTGTTAACTGTGCATATAAGTTGTGGTTGGTGGATGACAGCGCGTTGATTCTCTTCAGCAGGGACTTCCCAGGTAAATTGGGTTGCAACTGCAAATTTTATTTCTAAATTGGCTTCTGGTAAACAAATAGTTCCAGCTTTATTGTCTTTCTGGAAAAAGATATGTTGGGCTGAACCTTTTTGTTCTGAAGTATTAATCAGTTCCCGGGAATTGCCTTGGGTATCACTCCACCAAGCGGAGTAATGTTCGAGGGTTTCAGTTTGGAAATATCTCAGAGCAACTAGAGAACCATCTTCGAGAAAGAAATGATATTGCTCACTGTAAACAGAGGTTAAAGGGGAGAAATAACTGTCAGGTACTTGGTGTATTTGTGGAGTAGAAGGTTTCTTTGCAGTTATCAATGTTCCACCAATGTTACCACTTTGAAATAAGTCCCGAACGGTGCGATAAAATTCACTGCGGTGTTCAAAAACTTGTTCACCAAATATTGTGATTGATTCTGCTTTCGACTGGATAAATTTTTGATAGCGTTCTTCTACCCAAGGTTTCCATCCTGTTGTTAAATCAATGAAACAAATGTCAGTAAATCCAGCACGTTCAAAATGATATCGGTAGGCTTCACGGGTAGGAACATAGGAGGATTGAACTACTTGTTTGAGAGTGTTTTCTATCTCTGGTGAAAGGTTGCAATTCGCAACATAATCCTCAATGTAAATACAGCCATTTTCCTTCAAAGAACGAAAACAAATTTCCAAAACCTGGTCACGGTTTTCAATGTGTAATAAGCAAAGAAAAGAAATGATACTGTCAAATGAATTGGGCAACAAAGCATCAATAACTTGGGGACTGAGAATGCTACCAGTAAGGTATTGGATGTGTTGGTGCAGTCCCATCCTTTGGGTTAGTTCCTGGGCAATTTCATTGAAGTCATTTCTTAATTCTACACATTGGAAGTGACAATCTGTTTTATGGCTAATATATCGTGCTGGACCACCAACACCACTACCAATATCCAAAACACGAGAGTTGGGATTGAGGGATAAATAATCGATAGCGCGATCGCAAGCTTTGCTGCCAAAATAATGGTATTGGTCTAAATGACCCAAGTCTAGCAAATCTTGGATTTCTAAAGTTCCGGTAGCTTTTCCTTTTTGCTTCAGTGCTTGACGAATACTATGGATACGCCAATCGTAAATCAAAGCTTCATCTTTTGCAAGAGAGTTTTGATTTTTCGGTTGTGGCAATGTCATTTTTATTTATTTTTAAAGAGATGATTGGACTTGATTAATACTTGGATTTTGGTTGATTGAGCAACGACAATTTACGACATCTGCAACATCCTTTCAATCGGCTTCAGTGCAGCCTTTCTAATCTCCTCTGATAACGTGATTTCCGGTGTCCGATTCTTCATTGCCAAATATAGTTTTTCCAAAGTATTTAATCGCATATGGGGACATTCGTTACAAGCACAATTATTCATCGCTGGTGCAGGAATAAATTGTTTTTGTGGGGCATTTTTTTCCATTTGGTGGATAATTCCTGGTTCCGTAGCGACGATAAATGCCTCACTCTGACTTTGCTGACAATATTTTAATAAAGCTGTGGTAGAACCAATATAATCAGCATGGCGCAAAACCTGGGGTTCGCATTCTGGATGGGCAATAATTTCGGCTTCGGGATGTTCAATTTTCAGTTGTACTATTTTCTTTTCAGAGAAAGTTTCATGGACAATACAACTACCTTCCCATAGCACTAAATCTCTCCCCGTTTGTTCGCTAACATAGCGACCAAGATTTTTATCAGGAGCAAAAATAATCCCTTGATCTTCAGGGATTTGATTCACAATTTTCACAGAATTTGAGCTGGTGCAAATAATATCACTCATGGCTTTAATAGCTGCCGAGCAATTAATATAGGACACAACTAAATGGTTCGGATGCGCTGCCTTAAAAGCTGCAAATTCTTGAGGAGGGCAACTATCAGCCAGGGAACAGCCCGCATCTAAATCAGGCAATAATACTAACTTATTGGGGTTCAAAATTTTGGCAGTTTCTGCCATGAAATGTACTCCAGCAAAGACTATTACATCAGCATCTGTAGCGGCTGCTTGCTGGGATAATCCTAAAGAATCACCAATGTAATCAGCAATATCTTGAATATCTGGTTCTTGGTAGTAGTGGGCTAAGATAACCGCATTTAGCTCTTTTTTCAGGTCTTCAATCGCTGCAAACAAGTCATCTGGGAACGAGCTAAGGACGGTGTTTCTTTTTGTTGATTCAGTGATAAACATAGTGTCTTTAAGATATTTTCACGAAATAGCCTCGAACGTTGGTCAATCCTCCTATTACTATTAAATCAAGGTTGATCTCTTACTTTTACACCGCAAGAGTATCGACCTTGACTTGGTGGTAGTGTAAAGAATAGTATTTGTCCGTACCGACTTTCAACCCTTCCCGAAAAAATTCGACAATTTGTAATAATTCTTTACAGAATTAGACAGCGCCATGGTTGGGTTTTAGGGGTTTAACATGCCTGAGGGAGAGAGGGTTAGCAATAGCTAGCCAAAACCTTGGACAATGTTGTACTATCTTGGTTAAGATACTCGTCGCTTCCAGCAAGGCTTACCTTAGATTAGGAAACACCACTGGTCTCATAGGATGAGTTGAATATCAATACCAGCGTTGACAGCGCTCCCATGGTCAACCTTCATAGGTCGGAGTTTTCGGACAATGCCCTGTGTAGGAAGCCCCTTAGGCACTACTCTTCGAGAAGCCGCGCGTAGCGCGTCTATGGGTAGTAGGTGAAAGTCCTACTGGGAATCCTAACGTAGCCGTTAGCGTCAGGTCATTGTCCAAGCTTGGGTAATGTTTTTTTAACGGTAAAAAGGGTAGACATAGACACTTAAAGAGCGTCTAGGATACTACCAGAAAGAGTAGACAATAACCCTTAACCCCTTTACCTTTTAGAAAAATCCTGGTTGATGACGAATTAAGTTAAAGAATTCTTCCCGGGTTTTTTGTTCTTTTTCAAATACACCTACCATAGAACTGGTAACAGTCCAAGAACCGGGTTTTTGCACACCCCGCATTACCATGCACATATGGGTAGCTTCAATCACAACGGCAACCCCTTGAGGATCTAAAATGGTCTGAATAGCCTCAGCAACTTGCTTTGTCAGACGCTCTTGTACTTGTAAACGACGGGAATACATCTCTACAATCCGAGCCAGTTTACTTAATCCTACGACTTTTTGGTTAGGAATGTAAGCAACATGTGCCTTACCCATAAACGGCAACATATGGTGTTCACACAGGCTAAAGACATCAATATCTCGCACCAGTACCATTTCGTTGTGTCCTTCGTCAAAAATGGCACCATTTACCAACTCTTCCAAAGACTGATTATAGCCACTGGTCAGAAACTGCATTGCCTCAGCAACCCGCTTGGGTGTCTTCAGGAGTCCTTCTCGTTGAGGATCTTCTCCCACTCCTACTAATAATGTCCGCACGGCTGACTTCATCGTCTCCAACTCCTCTCCTGCTTGGGGTTGCCCATTGGGTTGCTTTTTGATGGCATTTTCCAAGTCAGAAATCAGAGGAGATTTAGACAAATTAGAACCGTTGGAGGAAGCAATAGTCATGATGTCAATCTTGGTTAAATTTTCTAGAAATGAGAGATTTAGCGCTCTAAACTAAACATGCCAAATGAAAAATTAAAAATGAATCTGCCCACATTTTTAATTTTTCATTTTTCATTTTTAATTTCACAACACGCCAGCGCTGGGCATAATGGTCAATTCATCAACTACTGCCTGTTTTGGCAATAAGGCTGTATGGAGAATGGATTCAGCCACGATATCTGGGGTTAACATCTGGGAACGGTCAAAGTCGGCATTGACGGTTTCTGTGTCCCAAATTTCTGTGTTCACAGCACCAGGACAAATAGCGGTGACACGAATGCCATAAGCACGTTCTTCTTGTGCCAGAGTTTGAGACAGGGCTATCAAACCAGCTTTACTAACAGAGTAAGCACCCCAGTTGGCAAATGGTTTTTTACCAGCAATGGAGGCGACATTAATAATTGTTCCCCTACCGCGATCGCGCATCCCCGGTAAAACTCCCATCATACACTGAAAGACACTGGTAAGATTTAAATCCATTACCTTTTGCCAGTCAGACAAGGAAGTATCACTTAAACTACCGGTATATCCCATACCAGCATTGTTTACAAGAATATCTATATCGCCAAAATCACTGACAATTGCTTGTATCTTTTCTTGAACTTGGGAGACACAAGCCAGATCCAACTGATAGGCTGTTGCTTTGACACCAACGTGTTGGACAGCTTCTGCTACTGCCTCCAGCTTATCAGTAGAACGGCTGACTAAGGCAAGGTCAATTCCCGCTTTCGCAAACGCCAAAGCAGTTGCTTTTCCTATTCCACTACTTGCCCCTGTAATTAGGGCACGTCGTTTCTGCTCAACACTCATGCTTTTTTCCTGTTGTTTGGCAGTTCCGAAATCCCATGCCTTTTAATCACTCAAATCCCTTGGTTTGCGTAGTTTAAACAAACCTGAAAATATGAGTAATTATACTTGACAATTGCTAAAATGCTCTGCCAAGATTAGGCATATTTCTTATTCAAGTTATTCTCCTAGATTATGATATGGGCAACACCTGGGAAATAACCTAATTACGCTCAGATTTGACTTTGTGTACCCATCAGACACACTCGTTGCCCACTCTGGATCGGAGAATTTTTTCCTGGGAAACTCCCAGACAGACACCCACAACAACTCAACGCTAAAAGCTTTTATGCGCCAAAAATGCAAATGCCTGTGGCAGATTAAGATTTTGTTAAGAATCTTTACATACCATAGGCAATTATAGCACTGCTGTTATGTTAATGAATTCATCCTCTAAAATTAGTCCTTATCCAAGTTCAGTAAAAACGCCAATTTTGCGAAATTTTTCATAACGTAGTTGGCGTCGTTCCTGGGGGGTTAAGGATTGGAGTTGCGCTAAATTCTCCAATAGGGCATCCTTGAGGATGGTAGCGGCTTCTAGGGGGTTAGAATGAGCACCACCACTGGGTTCAGTTAATATTTGGTCGATAATGCCCAAATTTTTGAGGTCCTGGGAGGTAATTTTCAGGGCTACAGCGGCTTGGGGGGCTTTACTAGCATCTTTCCAGAGAATAGCAGCGCAGGCTTCGGGGGTAGCCACGGTATAAACCGCATGTTGAAACATTAATAGGCGATCGCCTACACCAATACCCAAAGCGCCACCAGAACCCCCTTCACCAATGACTGTACAAATAATCGGTACATCCAGGCGGAACATTTCCCGTAAATTGTAAGCGATGGCTTCTCCTTGTCCCTTATGTTCGGCTTCAATTCCTGCCCATGCCCCAGGGGTATCAATAAAGGTGATAATGGGCATACCAAACTTGTTGGCGTGTTCCATCAACCGCATCGCCTTGCGGTAGCCACTGGGGGAAGCCATACCAAAATTGCGGGCGACATTATCTTTAGTATCCCGTCCTTTTTGATGACCCAACATGACTACGGGTTGTCCATCCAAACGACCAACACCACCGACTAAAGCTGGATCATCATAACCACCGCGATCGCCATGTAACTCCATCCATTCATCACTAATTGCTTGGATATAGTCTAAAGTACTGGGACGACGGGGATGACGGGCGACTTGTAATCGCTGGGAGGGGGATAAACTGCTAAAAATTTCCTCACGCAGTTGCATGGCGCGTGTTTCTAATTGACGAATTTGACTAGTAACATCGACGCCATTTTCGTCCGCAAGTTCGCGGATTTGGTCAATTCGGTTTGCTAATTCTGCTAGGGGTTTTTCAAAATCTAACAGTAGCGGTTTACGCTCAGTAGTTGCCATAGTTAGTGATTAGATACTAGGGGTTAGGGGCTAGGGATTAGGGATTAGGGATTAGGGATTGGGGATTAGGGATTAGGATTGGGGAATTAAGAATATTATTACTGATTTCCCAATATCCATTTCCCAGTCCCCAGTCCCCATTACCAATTACCAATTACCAATTACCAATTACCAATTACCTACACCAGCAAAGGTCTAAATCCATGTTTTACTGACACTTTACCAATCAGTTCCATTTTGTCTACGGTAATCTGATTGCGTCCCCAAGAAAAGTTAGTGTATAACTTCTCAAATTCCAGCAGCATTGATTCCGCGAAACAAGCAAATAATTGACGTGCAGGAACATCCATATTGACTATTTGCATAATTTTCCAGTCAATATCCAGAGAATGTTCGACAATACCACCATTAAGAACATGAACGCCGGAATGCTGGACTTTGGTAGCCAAATTTTTGGGATAGCCACCGTCAATCAGTAGACAGGGATGCTTTAACAACTTGGGATCTATTTCTACACCTTTAGGCATACTAGCGACCCAGACAATAATATCAGCTAAAGGAAGAGCTGATTCCAAACCTAGGATTTTTCCTCGTCCCAATTGTGCTTGTAACTCTTGGAGACGTTCTTGGTTACGGGCTATAAGTAATAAATCCTTGACATTCGTTTTTGCATCTAGCCAGCGACAAACTGCACTTCCAATGTCCCCAGTCGCCCCACACACTGCTACAGTTGCTTTCGACAGTTCAATCCCTAATTGTTTGGAAGCTTGCTCTACCTGCTGACAAATAATATATGCTGTGTGAGTATTTCCGGTGGTGAAGCGTTCAAATTCTAGTTGAATATTGCGGACTTGGCGAAACTGCTCTAACTTAAAATTCTCAAAAATAATCGAGGAGAACCCGCCTAAAGCTGTAATATCTATACCATGTTTTTGGGCATGAGCCATAGCGTTGAGAATTTTGCGTGTTGCGGCTTTAATTTTGCGAGTCGCCAGCATTTCTGGTAGAAAGCAAGATTCTACATACCGTCCTTCAATTTTTTGCCCGGTAACACTGGTAACAGTAATATTATCAACTATTTGCGGGGGGGCACTGCACCAAAAATCTAGCCCTTGATCGGCATATTCTGGGTAACCTAATTCTCTGGCTACCGATTGTGCATGTTCCAAACTGGTAAGATGTCCGATTAGACCAAACATGAATTGTGTTATTAACCTAGGTGTGCGATCCGTCGAAAGCGGGATGTCAATTGGTGAGTGGATAAGCTACTACTAAACTTGAAGCTTACTATACAAGGCGTAAAAATAACTAGGGCGTCGGTTAACTGGGAATTTAGGGTTTGGGATTATAAAATTTACTCCTCAAATCAACCTTGAGGTTCTACTAGCTTTGAGGTGTTAACCAACACCGATGAGCTACACTCAGTGGGAGGAGTACCGAAACCATTAATCCGCTACTCCATTACCCACTTTTAGATGTCTATAGCACACAAGGGGTTAACTTTGTACTCTAGCTGAATCCATTCTTAAGCAGCTCTGAGTCCGTATGCTGAAAGGCGCATAATGTCACGGGTGCTAAAACCAATGTTACTCAGTGCCTCTCCGTACTGAATCATGAAATCTTCTACCAAAGCTTCTTTTTCCATTGCCAAATTTTCAGCATCATCCTCAACTTCGTTGAGCATTCTCCAAACTATAGGCAGGTTTTGACGATTTGCTTCTTCTAGTTCAACTTTTGATTCTTCAAAATGTTCTTTTAACCAAACTTCCCCAAAGTTAAGATGACTATACTCATCTTTGACAACACCTTCCGTAATTTTACGAGCAAAAGCATCAGCAACAGGAATGTATTGGTTGTATGCGGCGATCGCAAAACATTCAATAATCAAAGATTGAATCAGCAAGCAAGTAACCACTTTTCCTTCTGCGGCTGCTGTTTGGAAATTTTGATGTAATCCAGCAAAAAATTGCCTAGCAAAGTCCATATCTGGGGTTACTTGGAGATTGCGTCCACAAGCTTCAAATCCCTTCTTGTGACGACTTTCCATTTTTGAGAGGCGAATCAATTCTTGCTGATTTTCGGGTAGTAATTCAGCTAATTTAATATAATTTTCATGTGCCTCTTGTTCCCCCTCAATGACGATGGCATTAATGCGACTATAGGCATTTTTGTATGTTTCGCTGTGAAAATCAAGTTCAGATTGGGCAACAAGTTGCTGCATTGTATATTCACTCCTGGATATTTGAAGTATTTGATGCTAAACATTGAATTTTCCCTATGCATTGCAGACAATAGGGATGTTAAGGATGAAATGTAAAGTCTGAAGTATAAAATCAAGGAAACTGAATGTATCCAGCGAGTCAGTTCTGAATTTATCCTTCATCTTTTGTTTTTCACCCCTTATTTAGTCACTGTGATTTAATTTAACTTAACAAGTCACTATAGTAATAGATTAACTTTTGTGGGGGGCGATTCTCTAGTAGTGAAACCACGAATGATTTTATGGCATTGATGTCAAAATCTAATTGGAATTTCAAATCAGCCAATTTCTTCTCCTTGGGAGTGCTAATACTGGGGGCGTTTATCGTCTTGCTACCCCTAATTGTAGTTTTGATGACATCCTTTGCACCACCAGGGGCGACTCCTGCTGTTTTACCTGAAAATGATTGGTCTTTGGCTAATTACCGGGATGCTTGGGAACGGGGTAAATTTCTGCTAGCGTTTGCTAATTCTACCTTAGTAGCCTTGGGTGTAACAGCTTTTCAGATTTTTACTTCCGCATTAGCAGGTTACGCCCTAGCACGGTTAAAATTTCGAGGAAGACAAGCACTGTTACTCATTGTCTTGGCGACATTGGTAATTCCCTTCCAGTTATTGGTGATTCCCGTATTTTTAGTCTTAAAGTGGGGACATCTGATTAACACATACTGGGCGTTGATTTTACCCACCGCTGCTAACGGTTTCGGAATTTTCTTATTGCGACAGTATTTTCAAACCATTCCCGTAGAATTGGAAGAAGCCGCAGCCATAGATGGGGCGAATAGATTACAAATTCTGTGGCGAGTAATGTTACCCCTATCTCGTCCGGCGTTGGTGACGTTGTTTTTATTCACCTTTATCGGTGAGTGGAATGATTTGTTTAAGCCTTTGGTATTTACAACCCGACCAGAATTAAGGACAGTACAGCTAGCTTTAGCAGAGTTTCAAGAACAGTTTACCAATAATTGGTCTCTGATGATGGCAGCTGTCACAATTGCTACTGTACCAGTCATAATCCTCTTTCTCATTGGTCAACGTCAGTTTATCAGAGGAATTGCCTCCACGGGGATTAAAAATTAGGAGTAGGGGCGCAAAGCTTGCGCCCAACAGGCTTACGTGGGAAATACAGTATCAGTGGATGGTGCATTATAAGGCTGATAGCCTTCTTGATTGCTTAAGAATTTGGTGTTAACAATTTCTTTGTATGCTTCCAAATCTGCTTGCCAATTTTCAATAATTTGGAACAATGGAGCAAGTTTATCGCCTTGGATATTTTGGGGGAGATTGTGACTAAAACTACCAGCAAATAAAATAGCTGGAATCATTTTTTGGTCTGGTAATTGTATCCTAGCTTCGTTAATTTCTAAGGTCAATGGTCCGCCATCAAGGCTATAAATGAACCTCATTGAAGCTTGGGCAGGAGCATTACCTACTTCTTGCCAAGGACCGGGATTAAGCAGGGTTTCAAAAATATAATTACGTGCTGTTTTGCCTTCAGGATTGAACAGTACAAAACCTGCTACATTAATCCCAACTCCCTGATAGTTTGCTTCAGGTAATTTCTCGATATATTTACGTGCAATTCCGGCTATGGAAACTTCCTTTGACTCTTTAGCTGCGATGGGTTCAGAAAATACAACTCTGTTTACCTGTGCAGCAATACTCACCCGGTTTTGGAAAGTTACTTGAGAACCAGCATTACTCACAATGGGCTGTTTTGCTAATTCCCAATCACTAGGAACAATGCCGCTGTATTTCAGAAAATCTGGTGTTAAAATTGTGGGATTATTACGTTGAACTGCAACTGCAATTGCTAATTCTTGAATATTTATTTGACTCATTTCTTGTTCCTAAATCTTCCTAAATTAATTGCCAGAAAAGCCAGAAAAATAATTACCTGAGAAAAAAATTTTCTAAGGCTATATAGAGTAAATCCCCTGAATGTATTTCTTTTTAAGTTACTTTAGTCTATCTGACAAAAAAACACATCAGTAAATATTTTATCATATGGCTTTATATCACAAAAGACGTGAAAACCCTGATATTGTAACAAAAACTCAAGATTGTCAAAAGCAATAATAGTGGGATGGGCATCCCTGCCCGTCCTCATTTTGCGCTGGTGGGCGCAAGCTTTGCGCCCCTACAAACCTTGGTGGGCGCAAGCTTTGCGCCCCTACAAACCCTGGTGGACGTAAGTTTTGTGCCCCTACAAACCCTGGTGGACGTAAGCTTTGCGTCCCTACAAACCCTGGTGGACGCAAGCTTTGCGCCCCTACAAACCTTGGTGGGCGCAAGCTTTGCGCCCCTACAAACCTTGGTGGACGTAAGTTTTGTGCCCCTACAAACCCTGGTGGACGTAAGTTTTGCGCCCCTACAAACCTTGGTGGGCGCAAGCTTTGCGCCCCTACAAACCCTGGTGGACGCAAGCTTTGCGCCCCTACATGGTTTCCTGAATTTGCAGACGGACGATACGTTCTGTAGCATCACTTAGTTGTAATTCCATCACTTCACCACCTAGGGGTTCGACGCAATCCAAGAGTGATCGCAAATTGGGAGTACTTGCACCGGTGTCTACGTACAGTCTATCCGCTAAATTACTTATGCGCTTCCAAGTCATGTATAATTTAGCAATCATTTGTTCCATTTGGGAGGCTTGATTGACTAAGTCAGCAGCAACATTTAAACAGCCTACCCTTTGAGCTTCCACTAGGGCAGTTTCAATGTCAATCCTTTCCTTTTCTAAAGCTTGGACTTGGGCTGCTGCTTTGAGATATTTTGCCAGATTGCGGGCTTCTGTGGTTACCTGTTTGATGGTATCTACGTCAGGATTCGCCGCTATTTCCTCTTGTAAGGACTGTTGATGGGATTCTGGGAGTTTCTCCATTTCCTTCACCAGAGGGGCAATGTAGCGCGTAGGAAGGCTGTTATCGGCGGCTTTTGTCTTCACTTGTTCGGGTAGCAACTCCGATGTCATCGCTGTCCATTCGTCGTTAATTTGGCGTACTTCCCTTCTGGTGATGCGATCGCCTTTTTGTGCGGCTTCACTGACCATCATTTGCACTTCTGGGGCAGCTTTGGAAGTTTCTACAAAGGCTCGTTTACTAAAATTATTAATGGCGCTTGGTTGTAGTTTTCCCTCTTCTAGGAGGGTATCAGCACTATTAGCCAATTGAATCCAAGCGTAAGCTTGACTCTTGCTGATTTCTCGTTCTTTGAGCCAATTGAGGAAACCCGTACCCCGTCCATCACCACCTACTTTTTCCCTGTCCCGTACAGCCCGTAAAATTCTCCCCCGCCAAATTTCCGTTTGCAAATCAAAGCGATCGCATACTTGCCATGCTACATCGACCTGTTGCAAAAAATCATGTTCGGCGATCTCCTCGTCTTCAGGATCTGGGAGTTCAAAGTTTAAATCGGCTGGCTGTTTTAAAGCGTCAGCGAGATCGTTAATTTTGTCGGTTGATTGCACGGTGGATTACTTGGTAATGTATGCGATCGGCTTATTATCACATAATCTGGGTGACAGGGGTACTTTATGGAAAACCGCTACGTATTCCTTAGGTTTTCTGAAACAAAAGTTACAATAATTACTAGGATTTACGAATTTTCTCTACACCGATTAAATATTGACACAATCTACACTGGAGGCAGTATAAAGCACTTTCAAAGTTAACATCAATGGCACGCATTTTCCAAACAGGGGCAACATTTATTACCACAGGGACTGTAGCGGGTGCGGGGATTTCTGCAACAGTGGGAGGAATGGGATTAGCTGGAGGATTTGGTGCTGTAGGATTGGGAACGGTTCCGCTGATGGGTGTGGGTGCTGTGGCTGGTGCTGCGGTTTATGGTACTTTTAAAGCTATAGGAGAAGGGGATTTAGGGGGATTTGCTGCTGCGGGGATTGGTGCTGTGGGTGGTGCTGGTTTTTCTACTGTCATCGGTGGAATGGGATTAGTTGCACCTAAAGTTGGTTTGGCGTTTGGCATTGGTACAATGTCGATGACTGGTGTGGGTGCGGTAGTAGGATTAGCTGCCTATGGTATTGGTAAAATGTTGGGTGAGTCTGGAATCAAGGAAGCTCCAACCCAGGTTTTTGAACGGATGGAAACGAAGATTAACCAGATGGAAGAATATTCTGCTGCTTTGTTAGACACTGCTTTGATAGAGTTAGATTTATTCTTATCTGGGGATGATTTAAAGCAACAATTTACAGCTTTGGAAATTGAGGATGAGTTAGAAGAATTAAAACACGAAGTCAGAGGAGGAAGTTCTCATCAGCAAAAATTTTCCTCTTCAACCCCTGTTTCTCAGAAAAGAAATACACAATCTCCTGTTTCTCATCAATCTAGTCAAAAGAAAA
>JAAUYH010053355.1_pt1 | contig 29775 bp, 24 predicted proteins | sample 7278061 | NCBI WGS metagenome assembly JAAUYH01 (sample SAMN14350203, study PRJNA611818) | marine sediment metagenome | isolation source: surface marine sediment (0.6m) | place: French Polynesia: Moorea | collected 2018-08
ACTGCGCCAGGCTGCCGGTGAAAAGGGCGAGCAAAGCCAAACCAACAAAGGGGGTGATTAATGCCTGCGGTTCATTTTGACCAATCGCAGTATTAATTAGCGCAATTAACCGGGCGCTACAGCCGCCGCTGATAAGGCCCGCAAAGATAGCCACAGTAACGCTGATCCAAGAGGCTTTGATCAGTAGCCAGATGATACCCATGTAATCCCTCTAAGTAAGTGGGTAGGCAGAATTAATTACAGGGAAAAGTCTCTGAAACCCCCTGAATACCTGAATCCAGTTTGTAAACGTCATTGCACAGGTACTTCATCCCTCTAAATCGAGCCGATCAAACAAGGAATTGAATTTAACCTGAAGTGGATGGAAAGGAAGGGAAAACCACGGTAGCGGAACGGAAAGTTTAGTCTATCTCTTCATCTAACATAGCGGCTTCACTATCCTGGACCAGGCCTTCTAGATCCTCTAGTAGTTGGGGAAGGTGTTCTTGCTTTTCAGCCGCAACAGAGGTTTCTTCCAACCCGATGTCTTCCGAAGCGTCTGCATCTGACACCTCTTCTGCTTCCGCCATTGCGTCTTCAACCTGCTGCAACACCTGCTGCAACTTCTCAGCTTGTTCAGGCGTTGTCGTATCAGCCTCTAAAAGACTATAGGCTTGGTCTAAAAGCTCCGCCTGACTGAAGCTGATTTTCTCGTCAATCTCATCATCCAATTCAAACAACGATTCAATCTCAGCCCTGGCCGCTTTCAACTCATGGCTGGAAAGGCGGCTGGTGTCGGCGTCATTCACCACCAGCGAACTCTGTTGCCCTTTGCCCTTTTCGGTGGCGGTTACGGTCAAAATGCCATTGTGGTCAAAGTCAAAGTGGACTTCAAGATCCACACCGCCAGCGGGACGCGGAGGTAAGTTTTCAATTCGGAACGCCCCCAATGGGACATTCTCTTTAGCGATTGGATTCTCCCCTTGAAACACCTCAATCTCAACGGCTTCCTGGTTATCCACCATGGTGGAATACACCTCAGACCGGGACACGGGGATGACGCTGTTGCGAGGAATGATAGTGCTGAACAAACCCGGTAGCGGGCCTAACGGCGTTTCCATCGCCGCTGCAATTCCCAAAGAGTGAGGAATCACATCCACCAAGATCGAATCTACCGACTCACCCGCTAACACGCCCGCCTGGAGCGCCGCCCCTAAAGCGACGCAGAGATCGGGTTGAATACTGTCGACCGGGGATTGCCCCAAATGCTCCTGCACCAGGTGTTGCACTAAGGGGATCCGAGTTGAGCCCCCGACTAAAATCACCCGATCCAGATCGCTGGCCTGCAACTCTGCATCCTCTAGGGCCCGGTCAATCGCCTCCAAGGTTTCCTTCAGCATGGGCTCAAGCAGTTCTTCAAAGGTTTGCCGCGACAATTCAACCTCTAAGTGCAGCGCCGTTTTCCCTTTGCTGGCCAAAAAGGGTTCGCGAACTGTGGTGAACGCATGCTCACTCAGGGCGATCTTGGCTTGTTCCGCCGCCCGTAGGAGCCGCACCTGAGTGCTATCGTCATCCGGTACGAGCGTATCATGGGTCTGGCGAAACACATCGCTCAAGTGTCGTTGCAGCCGCCGATCAAAATCATCGCCGCCGAGACGGTTATTGCCATGGCTCGCCAAGACCTCCGTCACCTCTCCGGTAATTTCCACAATGGAGACATCAAAGGTGCCGCCGCCTAAATCGTAGACCAAGACTTTTTCGGTTTCGTCGGTGCGAAAATCATAGGTGAGGGCGGCGGCGGTAGGTTCGTTCAGAATTTGTAAGACTTCGAAGCCGGCAATTTCCCCGGCTTCCTTCGTCGCTTGTCGCTGGGCGTCAGTAAAGTAGGCAGGTACGGTGATCACAGCCTGGGCGACTGCTTCCCCCAAGGACTCCTCGGCCCGCTGCTTTAGGGTTCGTAGGATAATCGCTGAAATTTCCTGGGGTAGGTATTCTTTTTCTCCTAGGGAGGTCTTATGGTCAGCTCCCATCTGGCGCTTAATCGACTTCGCTGTTCGCTCTGGAGCGGCGGCATACTGCCGCAGGGCGTCCCAGCCCACCAAGAGTTTACCTTCTGCGTTTAAGCCGACACAGGACGGTAGAATCTCTTCCCCCATCTCATCGGGGATCACCCATGGCTGGCCCTCATCAATGGCTGCAACCACGGAATTTGTGGTGCCTAAATCAATTCCCACTGCTTTCGCCATGCCTTTTTTCCTCCCCAGATGTAAAATCAACCCTGTGAAATAATGATTCTACCCTTGCTTGTCCTCAACGTCGGAAGGTTTTGTCGCCACAATCACCTGCGCCTCACGTAAAATTCGATTTTGCCAGCGATATCCCCGCACCACTTCTTGCAGGACTGTATTTTCCGCCGCCGCTTCATCTTCCTGCCGCCCCAAGGCATACATTTGTTCTGGATCAAAGGGTTTACCGACCGCCTCTAGAGGGTTAACTTGGCGTTGGCTTAAAATTTCCAACAGCGATTTTTGAATCAACTCCACCCCCTCCCGCGCACTGGCCAAAACGTCAGCCATCGAGTCAATGGGGACATCTTCCGTTGTTGGATCCGTCCCGATTGACGTTGTTTTTTTGGGGGGGATTCCTATCAGATCCAAAAGGTGTTGTCCCCACTGAAAGAGTCGCTGGGGTAATGACAGCGTTGTCTCTGGCGCTGATGGGGACGCTGAAGCCTTTAGCGCCGAATCATGCTCCTGTTCAGCCGTTCGCCAATGGTCACAGGCGTGATCCAGCGCATCCATAACACCCAATAGATCTTGGAACAGTCGTTCCTGTTCACGCTGCAATTTCACCTTCTGCGCAGCTAATTCTCGGGGAGATCTAGTCATGGGTGTTTTTTTTGAGGTGGGTAGATAGATGATTTTAGGCAAGTATGAGGTAAATTGACAAATGACAAGTGACCAATGACCTACTTCAAAAGGTAAGTTTGATTAACTCCTCCAAACTGAGGTCTATTTGAGCGATCGCGTTTTGTTTGAGCTGCTGGAGGAGTTGGGGATCTAGGCTGGCTTGGATGGGTTGCACAGCGAAGAAGTCTTCGAACTGCTTCTGCCCGCCTTTGCGTAGGGCTTCATAAGCCGCCCGCACTGCTTTGAATTCCTGGGGGTGGGTATGGGCTGGAAACTCGCGTAACTTCGTATGGTACGCGGTTTTTATCTGAGCAGGGGTGGCGTCGGGGGTAAGGCCTAAGCGTTCGTAATGATCGGTCATGGGTTGCATAGTGTGGGGGAATTGGGGGGATATTGGACTGATGCGTCAGATCTAAAATTGGAGAAATTTGAGAGTTGGCCCTAAATTTCAAATCGACGGCGACGCTTGGAGGTTTTTTTTGACCGGGAGGGAGGCTTGCCGAAAGGCGGGCTAAAGGTAAAGGGATCAAAGTCGAAAAAATCCCCTTCATCAAAGTCTTCATCCAGGTCAAAATCAGGACCTTCGCCAGCCATCATCCGTTCAAATTCTGGCAACATGCGCTCCATTACTTCTGGCGGAACGTTTTCGCCTAAAAATTCCTGCGCCAGCCGCTGTAATAGATTTTCCATGTCTAAGCCCCCGGGACCTACAAAATCAAACAGTTCGGAGAGTGCTGGCGGCATTGGCATAGCCAACCCGTTTTGGAACGCCTCTTCCTCTCGGAAGGCTTTGAGGGCGGGGGCGTCTTGTAGCCGTCGGGCCAACTCAAATCCTTGTTCCTTAAATTTCTCATAAGCAGGACTCTCGGCGGGGAAGGTGGTTGCTTTAGCCAGAAATAGCTGGGGGTTTTGCGGCTCTCGCTTTATCGCCTCATCGATCAGGGGGCGCATGGCGTCGGTTTGGGCGAAGCGACGAGCCTGCAGTTGGATCTGAGCCAGGGCTGTTCCGGGTTGGTCAACGGTTTGCAGGTAAAAGCCCACCGCCAACTTTAACCGGTCTGGCTTGAGTCCCTTGACCACCACTAGGACGATATGGGCGGCCCTGGCGCTTGGCTCCTGTTCTGCTAGCGCGAAGAGTTGCTGTTGATATTGGGTCTGGAGGGCGGCAATCCCTTTCTTGCGCTTAGCGAATAACTGAATGGACAGAAAGATTGCCTGCAGCACCGGCACTTTATCTTTGGGGGTTAGCTTCTGCAGCAGTTGATCCCACTGTTTGACGGCAGTGGTTTGATCTAGCGTCACCCGTTCATTGGTATTGGGATCATCCTCAGCGGCCTTGACAAAGATACGGCAAGCTTGGAGGGCAGACTCTTTAGCGTCCCTCGCTCCGGCTCGGGTTAATTGCTCAAATACTCGATATTTTCGGCTGGATAAAGCGTCAATCCAGGCTGGGGTGTCGATTTCTAGATCAACGCTGAGATCGCCAAAATGCTTACCAAAGCGGCGGCGAATCTCCTTGCGGGCGTCATCCTCCCCGAAGGATTCCAGGCTTTCAAGGAGAGCGATATAAACCTCATCATGGCGACAGCCGACTTCGAGGGCTTTAGTTAATAGAGGGATCGCCTCACGGTGATGCCCGTTCATTCTGGCTCTCAACCCTTGTCGACCGATAACATCTGGGGCTTCAGGGCAGAGACGCTCTGCTTCCTTCAGCGCCCGCAGCCCTTTCTGATACTGGCCGGTGGCCATATAGTCGTCCGCTAACATGCAATGAAGCTTGGCCAAGGTTGGATTTAATCGGCTATCTGGCCAGCCTGACGGATTTTGCTTTGCGTCTTGCTTCAGCCACTTTTGCAATTGGCAGAGGATATCCAGTCTTTCGTGATAAGACCCTTCGTCTCGCAGAATGGGCAACAAATTAACCGCCAGTTTAGGATCAAAGGATGGCTGATTAACCACCTCACTCCAAAAATTTTCAGCACACTCTGGCTGGTTGTCTTTGATGGCTTGTTCACCCGCTAGAAGCATAAGGGGACGATAGAGGGCGTCCAATTCTGGGAAGGCGTCACAGGGGGAGTCTACTTCTTCGGCCCTATGGCCGGCTTCATGGATGTTGCCCTCTTCAATCAAACTGAGCATTTCTAGGATTAGGGCGGCTTCACACTGAGGCGACTCTATTTCATCTAGGTCTAGCGCCTCTGAGAGCGATTTCCCTGTCGCCACAACCTGCGCCATGATTAACCGCTGCCTGACGGGATGGTGGGGAAACTTCGAACTCAGCGAGAACATTGACGAATTGCTGAAGGGATCCAAGCGCAGCTCTTTCCCTGCTTTATCCCAGTTTCCGGCTTGCTGATGGGCATAGATGACCCAATCCGTTGGCCGATCCCCTGGAGTTGCCGCCCGTCCCATTTTCTTGAGATGAGTAACGGCGTCTTCGAACTGCTCCGCCTGCAGCGCCAAAATTCCGCGCGCCCAGTGGAGTTGAGGGGCGTAGAACCGCTTGGATTGATTGCTGATGAGTTCCTCAACTTTGGCTGTATCCTCCTTGAGGAATAACAGTTTCAGATAGCACCCCGCATAATCTTTAGGAAGAACTTGACTGTTATAGGCGGCTTCAATCAGCTTTAAGGCCTCTTCAAGTTGCTCTAACGCCAATAGACACTTTGCTAGCCAATAGTGGCCCTCCCCCACAAGACCAAGCTCCAGCGTCTGGCGAAAGGTTCTCTCCGCCTGTAGATAATTCGCCTGGGCAAACTCCTGCTGTCCTCGAAGGGACAAAATGGTCGCTTCTGAGGGCGTGATCTCAGCCGCTGGGTCAGCCCTGCGAATTTGCTTCAGTTTGTCTAAGGCCTGACGGTATTTCTTTTGCTTAACTAGCGTTTCCAGCTGTTTCTGCAGTAACTCTACAGAAAGGGGCTGTTTCCCAAACTTTTGCTTTTGACGCCCTCGACGCTTTGCCACAATGACTCCTTGGCAGAATTATCAGCCCACCCTCATTTCTTCCAGGATAGTAAGCGCTTTAACTTTTCGTCTTTCTGGTCAACTAGCAACACAGACTGGAACTTAAAGTCATCATCTACCTACTACTAGCCTACTATGAGGCGAAATTCGCCTTCACTGCGACTCTAGAAGAACTTTAGCGAGTAATCTTACCATGGGCGATCGCGCCTGATTGATCGGAAGCCGCTTTGTTAAAGCAACTACACTAAGTAACGAAATATTCTGACTACTTGCAGTCTTATCTAGCGACCCTAATTGTATGTGTCCCTATAACGTTATAGGAGGGACGGGGAAGAGGGGAGGCGGGAGAGGATAGGGAGCAGGTAGGTTTAATTTTATAGTTAAGAGAAAAACCCTGAAGGTCAACCTTTTCCGGATGCAATCATGAGCTAAGGTAATTGCAGTTGGATAATCCCCTAGGCTGACTAATCGGATAGTGCTTGAACAGTCCTGTCGAGAATTGGTAGGGGCGAAGCATTTGGAGCGAAATTGACAGAAGTGTCTGAAGATTTACAGCCAAATGCTTCGCCCCTACAGTGGTCCCCTGCTTATCCTCAACCTAGCGACTTGAAGATTATTCTTCTACAAGAAAATCAAATCTATATGCCTCCTCTGCCTCCCCATCTCTCCCCCAAATCACGTTCCCAAAACAATCATCAAGGGCCAGAGAAATAGCCCAAACAGAGCCAAGAATGACAGACTGAGGGTAATCAAAAGGGAGAGTGTCGCCAGAACCCAACTGAGTTGATGGGTGCGGCGGATAGCGCTAACCAGCGTGATCAAGATTCCAACATTGATGGCCAAGGAGAATAGGGCGCCCAGCCCAACCGACCAACCAGTCGACGCGGCGGCGGGGCCCGCTAACAGGAGTGGCCAAAGGGCTTGGACTGTGGCCTGCATAGTCGCGGATCCATCGCCTTGGCCGCCCAACAACTGAGCGATCAGGTTGATTGAAGCAGAAAACCAGTACCAACCCAGCCCGCCCGCCAAGAGAAACAGGATAATGAAGCCGATGAGACCGCCGACGCCTGAGTGGGTAGCGCCGGCGGCATTCAGCGCCAGGATAATGATAATTAACAGGGCGATGGCCAGAGTAGCCTGCGCGGAACGTCTCGCCTCAGCAGGTCTAAAAATGGCATTGTAAAGCGAATCCAGCATCTCCTATCGCCTCAAAGCCAGCGGAATATTGTTCCAGCGAGTGATCTTCACCTCTTGATAATAGGGAATCAGATGTTCTAAGGAGCTGGATAAGAAGATTCCCAAAGACTGGCGTAAGCTTGTGATGGAGGAGTAGTTGCGGACACTGGGTTCACCCTCTATATTGGCTAACTCAGCCGCCTTCTGGATCGCATCATAAGTATTGCCCAATGAATCCACGAGTTGAACTTCGAGGGCTTGCTCACCAGTAAAGATACGCCCATCCGCAAGCGGTCGCAGCGCCTCCATTGCGATCCCGCGCCCCGCTACTATGGCGTCTAGAAATTGCTGATAGGACTGCGCCACAATTTCTTGGAGCAGCGCCTGCTCATCCTCAGTCCTACCCCGAAACGGGGAAAGAATATCTTTGTATTGACCGCTCTGAATGGTATTAGTCTGAACCCCAATCTTGTCGAACAGGTCAGAAATATTTTGGGTTTGGATAATCACCCCTATTGAACCGGTTAAGGTGCCTGGATTGGCGACAATATGATCAGCGGCGCTAGCGATATAGTAGCCCCCTGAGGCGGCGACATCCCCCAAGTTAGCCACAATTTTTATGTCTGTTTCCTGGCGGATTCGCATCAGTTCATCGTAGACAGTCTGACTGGCGGCCAGGGTGCCGCCAGGACTATTGATTTGCAATAAAATTGCCTTCACACCGTCCTTACGCGCTTGGCGACAGATTTTGACGATGGTGTTCGAGTTAGACCGATTAGCCCCAGCAAACGGGCCCGTTGTCGCCTCATCACTAATCAGGCCATAAATCTCTATTAAGGCGATATCGCTAGCCCCAACAATGGGGCCCACCCCTTTGCCAGCGGTTTCGACTCGCGGCGCATCGCTGCCCAGCCAATTACCGAGGGCGGCAATGAGGCAAACGAAAATTAGCCCTATGGCCAGAATGCGATCCAGACGCACTAGACGCCCCTCCCTTAAAGAATCCTTGTATTTAAGAGTTCTTTAGCGATCGTGACACGAAAAAGAAACTCAACCCAATGATTTGTCTTCCTTTGTAACAAATGGACAATATTCAGAGACTTATCAATACCCTAATCAGCCTGCATAACGTAGAAGACGTATCCATAAAAGTCAGCGTATTGGCGATAGAGATCGATTTCCTGCTGATGCAGTTCTATCACTGTGAGCGCTTCTGGATTTTCTTGATACTTTTCTTGCAGGGTTTGGAGCCTTGCTTGAAGCGGTGTATAGTAATGCTCCCACCAGGCTGACTGGGGCAAGATGAAATGCCCGATGGGGCGGAATCCCGTCCGTCGAATAGCGGTTAGATTGGCGTCGATATCCTGTATCGCCGGATATTCCTTAGCCCAGAACATCTTCACGGCCTCTGGCGGATTGGCCTTTATCCAAGCGACCTCCGTGGCTGCGAGGCAGCCAGACTTCTTCAAAAGGGGTTTCCATTGGCGCAGGGCTTGCTCAAAGCCGATGATGTAAGCAGATCCTTCCGCCCAGATCACATCAAAGGTGTTTGCCTGAAAGTCGAGAGCCGCCATGTCGCCGTTCACAACAGAGATCCGATCGGAAACGCCCTGTTGCGCCGCTCGCTCCCTCAACTGATCCAGGTAAGGTTGGTGATTGTCAACGGCCACAATATTGCCGTCTGTAAGACTAATCAGGTCTAGAGTCTGCATGCCCGGACCGCAGCCAAGGTCGAGGATCAGCGGTTGTTTGGGCAACTCAGGCAACATCAGGAATGCCTTTTGGGTCGACTCAAAAGCACCGGGCCCCTCTCGGGGAAGATCTTGGTGAATCTCAAAAAAAATTTGTAACGTTTGCTCCTCATCCATGGCTTTCTATTGATTGGGTTGCCTGGGACACCCAATTTTTACTCTAACGCTCTAATACCTCGGGGACTGCAGTATCAGTCGCTTGCAAAAAGGATTGTTTCTCGAAACCTAGAATTTTAGCTAGCAGCGAGTTAGGAAATGCTCGAATCGTTTGGCTATACCCTTGAACTGCTTGGTTATAGCGCATTCGTTCGACGGCTAAGCGATTTTCAGTACCTGCGAGTTCATACTGCAGGTTGATAAATAACTGACTGGACTGTAACTGGGGATGGGCCAATGCATAATCCTGAAAATACCCAATAGCCTGATCCACTTCTGCGATCGCCGCTGCTTTTTCAGCGGGTGTATCAGCTTGTTGATAGTTTTCATGGGATTGAATGAGCAAAGTTACCAACGCCTGTTCGTGTTGCGCATAGGCCTGGGCGACATTCACCAGATTAGGAATGAGATCAGCGCGCCGCTGAAGTTGATTCTCTACTTGCGCCCAAGTGGCTTCAACATTGGCGGAGGCCCTAGATAGAGAATTGTATGTCCAGATACTCCAAAGTGCGATCGCCGCCAGAATCCCAACTCCAACCATAAGGAGTCGTTGACGCCGTTTTTGGACTTGCTGCTGACGATCTAGTAGCTGTAAGTGCTGTGCTTCAATTTCCCCAATGGCCCGTTGAATAAATTCAGCCGGAATGCTAACTTCGGAACCGGCTTCCACCAACTCCGCCTCAGAGAAACTCTGACGATAATCCGCATAATACTGAGAGGCCAGAGTGAATACCTCTGGAGCAATCTTTTCGGGAATGCGAGTATCTGAGTTATCCATGAACATACCTCCTTGAGTCCAAGGCATTCATACAGATTGATAACTGAAAGGAAATTACCAACCACCCCCCGCACCGCCGCCGCCGCTACTGCCGCCGCCAAACCCGCCGCCGCTACTGCCGCCGCCGCCAAACCCGCCGCCGCCAAACCCGCCGCCAAACCCGCCGCTACCGAAATCTGCAGCGCTGACGTGGACGGGCAAGCGAGTAATCGTTTCTTCTTGTTCGTGGCGATAGTCGCAGCAATGGCACTGATCAACAATCAAGCGTTTCCCAGAGTGATTCTGAGTAGGCTGCCTGATGATTCTTGTATCGCTTGTCACAGTCAGTTCATGACAGTTCGGGCAAAGATGAAAGCCTCTGAGAGGGTGTCTTTGAACGAAGATATGGATTCCTTTTCCGGTCAATTGTGGTTTGCAATAAGGACACAACCAGCCCCTGTATGTAACGCTGCCCAAGCGGTGGGCCACCCGCTGCGGTTTACTGAGATAGCTTTCCAGTACAGCAAAAGGGAGCTGCTCTAATGGCAGATGACAGTGGGCGCAGTGCAGGGGCCTTAAATGGTTAAACCAATGCCATTGCGAATACGCCTCAGGTTGAATAAGGATCGGATGACGGGTCATCTTCAGCCCTGCTCCTGCGATAGATAGCAATGCGCCGCCAGACACAACCCATATCAGCCAGGGATTAGACTGAGATTGCTCCGTCTGCGGAACGGCGACATTTGGTTCAGAAATGGTTTCTTTTGACGGTATGTCCGTAGCATCTGGCTGAACCTCTGACGGCAAAACCACCGAATCCAGATGGGCTGCTTCACCTCTCTGCAAAACCACAACCAGGGCTTGCGCGCCAGCCATGGCGCCGCGATCAAAATCGCCTTGCTTAAACTTTGGTGTGATTTCTGTATCAATAATGCGGCCAACTTTGGCGTCGGGCAATAGGGCTTCCACACCATAGCCGGTTTCAATCTCAACGCGTCGATCACCGACGGAAATCAAGAACAAAACGCCGTTATCCTGACCTTTTTTACCAATGCCCCAGTAATTGAAGAGTTCTGTTGTAAAGATTTTAGGCGAATCGGCAGGGGAAGTGTCTGGTACGGTGACCACTGCCATTTCTGCTCCATTTTGGGCCTCTAGCTGATCAATCAGCTGATTCAGTTGGATTTCAGTTTCAGGCTGGAGAATCTCCGCCATATCCGTTACCCAACCCCCGTAGACTTCTCTCGGATTGGGCACCTCCTCGATCGTCACGGCCAGACCAGGCAAGGCCATAAGACACACAACCGAACACAATGCGCTGATCCCAATAATGTGTTTAAGGTTGAATACTGGTCGCTTCATGACTTCACCCCTCTTTCGGTGAATTCAGTTTCAGATGCAATAGAGTTCTTCACAGATGGCTCAGGTACGCTGCGATAGAGCCATCAAATAATATTGGCGGTTTTTGGACGGTTTATCTAGCGTGCTTCTTGTATTCTTGAAGAGGTTTAATGGATAGAGAGAATCGCCTCAGAATCATTTTCTGATCCTTTACTTACATTCTCCCTTAAGGGCTTAGAAGCCTCTAGAGAAAGCACACAAAAAGACAAGTGAAGTCTGATGAAAAGGCATTTTGGGTGAGGACTCAGAATAATGCAGGCCCAAAGAAGCGCCGCAAGCGTACAAAAATGTTAGCCGAGTCGTTGAAATAGTGAACCATTCTGTCATTACTCACAAAGTACCCCGCTTGAGGCCGGTTGCAATCGATGAAAGCTGATTTGCATGCGCATGGTGACGCCTTGCGCTCTGTCTTCACTGAGATGTCCGCCAAATAAGCGAGAATTGTGATCGCTAGAATGTCTAAATTGAGACTTACATGTGTACAAATAAGATTACAAAAGATTTCTAATTACTATGCTTGTCCAGTTCAGGTGAAGATTTAGCGTAATTTTCTATACGGCTGATTATGACACATTCTATCAGTCGTTATTTGAGATGGAGCGCCCACCTGTCAATGGGACTGCCAACCGGTCGATCCAATGACTGTCTTACTCACCCCGATAGGAATGAGGTGAAAGGAGCGCGATCGCATCATCTCCCAAAAGATCGACGCCTAAGGCTATCTACTCGAATCGTTAGACAGCTTTTAACCATCGATATACAAACACAATACAAACGCAGCATCGTCACCGTGAAGGAGCGTTTGCTGATATAAATCTCGATTTTTCTTAACGCTATGGCCAATCCAGAATTATCCGCCCAACCTCAAAACGGTTTGACACGAAAACCGCTTGTGCCCGACAAAGATCGGACCATTCAAGAGTTGCGTCAGAAGATTTGTGAACTAGAAACTCGACGTGAAAAAGCAGTTTTGGCTCAAGAGCTAGTTATTCAGGGGTTACGCCGCAAAATTGTTAGCCTAGAGCATCAGCTCCAAAGAAGAGAGTTGGAGACGTTAACGGATGAGTTAACCCAAGTGGCGAACCTTAGAGCCTTCAACTTTGGCTTGGCCCGGGAGTGGAAACGGTGTCGGCGAGAGCAACAACCCCTCTCATTACTGCGGATCGATCTAGACTATTTTCAGCCCTATTGTGACGCCCATGGACAATTCGCAGGGAACAGACTCCTCCAAGATGTCGCCGCCGCGATTCTCTTTTGTGTGGATCGTCCGGGCGATTTGGCGGCGTGTTTGGGGCGAGAAAAATTCGGGGTGATTCTGCCGAATACACCGCTAGCGGGCGCCCAAAAAATTGGCCAACAGATCCTCGAATTTGTTCATCAGGTCGCCTACCTACAAACCGATCGACACACCCATGCCAGCATTAGTATGGGGAGCGCTTCTGAAGCACCCAGCCAGTTATCTAGCGGGAAATCGCCACGCACTTTACTCACTGCAGCGGATCAAGCGCTCTACTGGGCCAAGGCCCAGGGACGCGATCGCATAGTTGTGTGCAGTACGCCTCAGGCCTGATAGTAGGGCTGGCTGTAATGAATACTCCCCCCTTATCTGTCCAACTTCAGTTAAGCCACAATCTGTGACACCTCTGAAAGCAGTATTTCATAATACTTTTACAATATGGACTAGATTTCACAATTACGGCCTCCCCTATCAAAGACCTAAGACTTTTTACAGTTTTTTGCGGACAAACGGTATCATTGGCGGCAGAAAGTAATCAGATTCAGCCATATGGCGGAAGAGTAAAAGAGCGACTAACCTTAAGATTGTATTATGGGTGTTTACATCGTATTGCGAATATAATGCTGAATGCGCTATAAGGAATACATCGGTGAAAGGGTTTCCCCTAGGGGTAATCTCGTTGGCGGGAAGAAATCCTACTTTATGGCGTCAGGGTGGTCGTCGATGATATTACGTGTAGCTCCATCTACTTAACTTTGGTAGCAACAGCGGAAGCTGAATTTATTTTCCGCTTATATTCTGTAAGGTTTTCAGAGCCTAATTTTCTAGTACGCTCAAATTATTTCAGCGCTAGCTACAAATTAGTTTACTCAAGAGACGCTGTGAAAAGCTATGGGAAGAGGGTTTATTGGCGGGATTTAAGCCCTGTCTATCCCGGTGAAAGTTTTCCCAAGACTTTTTGAATCATAGGCTTAAAAAATAATCTCGAGGCATAACTATGCGGCTTGTTCAAACACAACAACTCGAAGGCAACGGAATTCCTTGCAAAAGTGCTCAAAAGATTTGCTTTGAAGGGCATTCATTTTTGAGGGGCGTCACGTTTTCTAATCGGCTTCGCCATTTAGCTAATGATATTTATTGCTCAGAAGTGACGGCGGGAAATGCTTGTTTGATCGAGGAAGATGAGACCCACTTCACTATCTGGTATCAGGAATCTAGTCCGAACTCTGAACCGATTTCTCCATCAGGGGATGCTTCTACCCCAAACCAGCTGCAACACTTTGTTCAAGACTTTGTCGCAACTAAGCGGATAAAGCCATTACAATCCGCTCTCTCGGAGGGGGCTGATCGTCGTCCGACCGAGTTAGGGAGCGCCCGTGTCACCTCCTCCAACGGCTATCGGTTTCAGTGGGACGGTATCCAACCTCCAGTCGCTTCCCTTCAGACTTCGCATCAATCTGGCGGTTACTCTCCTTCGTCTCTCCCGGCCAATCCTGAATGGCCGCAACAGTCCCCTTCCTATGGCGGCTCTAGCAATGCCGCTAAAGATAGGATGGAGCCCGACTTGGCGCAGGTATGGATAGGGTTGTCTCAATTAGAATAATAGATGGAAGGTAATCCAAACTGTTCGGAGCAGCCTGAAGATGTTCTTTGGAAACGTTAAATCGCCCCATTTAGATAACTAGCGTTTCCCTTTAGACGGCTATGCCTAATTTACAGTGAATCGTATTGCGATTAGATCGTATCAGCAGATAAGGGACATTGTTCTATCAAAGGTGCATGTGTAACTTAGCGATAATATCGGGATTGTCATAGGGGGTGGGTTGTTTAATTTCAAAGCCGCGCTTTTGATACCACTGGAGCAAGTTTGGGTTGTTTTCCAGGTCAGGTCGGAATACTTCGCCATGCAGAAATTCGATCCCGTTCTCACGGGCGTATTGGATGAGGCGACGGATTAAGGCAGACCCAAGCCCCTGGCGTCGATAGTTGATGGGCTTGGATCGCCATCCTGGGATTTTATGCAGGATCTTGAACCAAATGTTCATTGGCGCAAGATTGACCTCGTTTGCGATCGCAATATCCTTCAGCATGAGCGCCGCTGATGACTCCCTAATGCATCTAACTTGCCCCACAACCATATGCTGGTTGTATAAATTAATAAGCAACTGTGAATCGACCTCGACAATGGTGGAAAGATAGCGGCGACCTTTTTTATCAAAAATCTGTTGCGACATCGTTGGTTAAGATCATTGCTAAATTCTTTAAACCTTTACCCAGTGAAGATTCTGGCGGTCTTTTCCAGCTATAGGGAATGGCCGATACAAACAATGATCCGTCCGATTATCGCCTATTGCTTGAGGCGCGGTAAGTTGATAGTAGAATTTGAAGTGCTGAGCCATGTATGCTGAATGAAATGTCCAGTTAAGATTCTTGCATAATCCTTCACCATCGGTTCATGTTCACTTTAAGTAGTTTGGCATAAGCTTCTTTTCACGTTAGTTTGGAGTCTTGACGTTCCCCCTATGGCCAATCCCCAACATCTGGCATTGATTAAGCAGGGTTCTGTATATTGGAATTTCTGGCGTGAACAATATCCTGCTGTTTTGCCGGATTTAAGCGGCGCCAACCTCAAAGGCGCTTATCTTGTGGGAGCTAATCTCAAAGGCGTCAACTTTTTCAAGGCCAATCTAGAAGCGGCTAACTTAACCCAAGCCAATATTGAAGGGGCCTATTTCAAGGAGGCCAACCTCGAAGGGGCGACTATGCCGAATGGACATCCCTATCAATTTGAATAGGGATTCGTGTTTGATATCCTCTTCACAATTTCCTCAAACTCTTGCCTTAGAACTTAGATAGGGAAAGTTAGGCGCTGTTAGAGACGGTTCCCCAGGAGGGGGAGCTATTTTGAGGCGATTGATTGGAGGTCCAAGCATGATGAAAGTTTCAGACATTATGACGCGGGATGTTGTCACCATTCGTAACTTTGCTCTGGTTTCCCAAGCCATAAAGCTGATGCGACAGCGAGACATTCAGGCCTTAATTGTTGATCGTAACCATGACCAAGACGCCTACGGGATTGTCACCGTCGCAGATATTGTCGCCAAGGTGGCTGCATATGGTCGAGATCCCCAACGTATTCGGGTTCATGAAATTATGACCAAGCCTTGTATTGTGTTAAATCCGGATTTGGGGGTTGAATATGCGGCTCGTCTGTTAACGGCGACAGGTATTCACAGCGCCCCAGTGATTCAAGGGGAATTGCTAGGCCTCCTCTCGGTGACGGATATTCTTGAGCAGAGCGACTTCCTTGAAAACCCTCAGGAGGTGGTGCTAGATAAGAAAATTAAACATTTGATGCAGACGGCTCGATCTATTTGTGAGGAAACGGGCCCGGGTTCAGAAGACTGCGTCAATGCTTGGGCTATTGTTGATGCTTTGCAGGCGGAAGCCGCTCATCACAGAGCGGAAAGAATCGAAAAAACTGCTTTTGAACTGTTTCAGGATGAGTACCCTGAAGCCTTTAAAGATCGAGAATATGAAATCTGGTGTAGTGGTTAGGGATATCACGCAGCTTGCTCAAATTTTCACATTCAACAGATGACGACGCCCCGCTCGCACTCTGCAGGATGAACTGGGGATGACAAGTATGAGGGTTTCCGTTGAAATCCGAAGATTTTGTTTATAATCGCCGCCTTCGGCGTTGAGTCTTACCATTCTAAAAATATGGCGTTTTAGGATGGGCTCATGGGCAATACAACTTTTTCTACAATGAATTTTGATGCGCAGGCGCAGAACTATTGGCGGGTTCGTATTGCCCAACTGAAACAAGAGTTGCGCGATGAGGAGTCCCGTCCTAGTATTCGGGTAGATGAAAGCCCCCGACGCACCATCAGCGCCAAGGGCTAGAGAGTAAAGGGAAAATCCTATAGTGATTTTCTAATTTGAGTTGCTCAAAAGCTCGGGGAGACTTGAATCAGTTGATAGTGTATTTCGTCCTCTACAACTGTTTGAAATGCACTATCAATAGCTCAGGTAAGCCCGAATCCGTTGAGCTTATCTGGAATCAATCTAGTCCATTGATAAAAGCTTACTGGCAAGATAGGCATATTAATTCGATTCTCAAAAAAACTTGATTTTATTTGCTTAAAAAAAACTATTTTCTAAAGGTTTTCATTGGATTTTACGGTTCTCTGTCTAGCTTGTCTGAATTAATTTCAAAAAGCAGGTTGGCCGCCAATGGGAACTGACTCATACCCTATGTTTAGAAAGTACTGAAAGTACTTTTGCTATAGGAAATTATCCCCATAATTTCCTCACAAGTTCCTCATTTTCTTTGCCTAGCGTTGAAGAGAGAGATGATCTCAATCTAGCGACGGCAGACTATATTTTCCCATCGATTTGACTATCGAAACGCTCCTTTTTTATGGGGCTGAGTACAAAGACGATCCGGGTATGTGGAGATTGGACTGAGCGATAGGTTTCCCATCTCTAACTGTGCGACTGGTGGCATTAGGGTAGACGGTGAAGACGATGTGTTGATTTTTGGAAAAGGATTTTAACTATTTTGATGTAGCGATTTGCGATTGAGGATATGGGCTATGGCTAAATCGATTTTCTACAGTGATTCAGCCCGTTATGCCCTCGAGAAGGGCATTGATATGTTATCGGAACCGGTTGCAGTCACCTTAGGTCCTAGGGGGCGCAATGTGGTTTTGGAAAGGACATTTGGCGCGCCTCAAATTATTAATGATGGGGTAGCCATTGCCAAAGAAATTGAACTGGAGGACCACGTTGAGAATACGGGGGTAGCTCTGATGCGGCAGGCTGCTTCCAAAACCAATGATGTTGCCGGAGACGGTACGACAACGGCGGTTGTTCTGGCCCATGCGATTGTCAAAGAAGGGTTGCGAAATGTCGCAGCAGGGGCCAACGCCATGGGCCTTCGACATGGCATTGAAAAAGCGACGGAATTTGTGGTTGAAAATATTAAAGCGCATGCCCGCCCCGTGGAAGACTCCAAAGCGATCGCGCAGGTCGCTGCGATCTCCGCTGGCAATGATGAAGCAGTCGGCCAAATGATCGCCCAAGCCATGGAGAAAGTGGGTCGAGAAGGGGTGATTGCCTTAGAGGAAGGGAAGTCGATGACCACTGAGCTAGAGGTGACCGAAGGCATGCGGTTTGATCGGGGGTATATTTCCCCCTACTTTATCTCCGATCCGGAACGCATGGAAGCGGTGCTGGAGGAACCCTATATTCTACTCACTGACAAGAAAATCACCATTGTCCAAGATTTGCTGCCGGTGTTAGAGACACTAACGCGGGTCGGAAAACCATTATTGATTATTGCTGAAGATATTGAAAAAGAAGCCTTGGCGACGCTGGTCGTGAATCAGCTTCGGGGCGTTTTGCAGGTGGCGGCGGTGAAAGCGCCCGGATTTGGCGATCGCCGCAAAGCGATGCTCCAAGACATTGCGGTTCTGACAGGCGGCCGGTTGATTAGCGAAGAGACCGGGCTAAAGCTAGAACACGTTGAATTAGAGATGTTTGGCCAAGCTCGTCGCGTCACCGTTACTAAAGACACCACCACCATTGTTGCTGAGGGCAATGAAAAAGCCGTGCGGTCCCGGTGTGAACAAATTCATCATCAGATCGAAGAAACTGAGTCTGACTATGACAGGGAAAAACTCCAGGAACGTCTGGCCAAACTATCGGGCGGCGTTGCGGTCATTAAAGTGGGAGCCGCCACCGAGACCGAAATGAAAGACCGGAAGTTTAAATTGGAAGACGCCATCAACTCCACTAAAGCAGCCGTGGAGGAGGGCATTGTGCCCGGCGGCGGGACCACACTGGCGCATCTGGCTCCGCAGCTGGAAACTTGGGCGAGAGAACATCTAGATGCGGAAGAATTAACAGGCGCGTTAATTGTCGCCCGGGCGCTTTATGCGCCGTTTAGACGCATCGTTGACAATGCGGGGCATAGCGGAGCCATCATTACAGATTGGGCTAAAGGGAAAGAATTCGATGTGGGTTATGATGCCATGGAGGACACATTTGTCAACATGTTTGATGCGGGAATTGTCGATCCCGCTAAAGTAACCCGCAGCGCCCTCCAGAATGCCGCCTCCATCGCCGCGATGATCCTCACGACTGAGTGCATTGTGGCTGAAAAGCCGGAGTCGAAAGAAAAGGTTTCCGTGGGCGCAGTCTAAATCACTGAGGGATTTGCGTCAAAATAAAGGCCCGGTAAAGGCAGTGGATGGGTAGATGGGTGGATGGGTGGATGGGTGGATGGGATTTTATTTATCCGCTGACCCCTTAGGGCTTCTGAAGCATCAACTTTCTCGCCATTCCTGTGAAAACAGGAATCTATCATAGATTACACAACCCTTCTGATGGATTCTCACCTTCATGAGAATGGCGACCTAGTTTGTCACGCTATGGGCCTTGAACTTATGACAAATCTCATCACTCTGTTTATGTGCGGCGACGTGATGATTGGCAGAGGCGTCGATCAAGTGTTGCCTTATCCGAGTGATCCGCTGATCTATGAACCCTGTATGGTAGACGCCAGGGAATATATAGGCTTAGCAGAGAGAAAAAATGGGGCGATCCAAAAGCCTGTCGACTTTGCTTACATTTGGGGAGTCGCCCTGGAAGAGATGGCGCGAATCTCGCCAGATTTGAGAATCATTAATTTAGAGACAAGTATCACCAAGAGTGGAGATTACTGGGAAGGTAAGGGCATCAACTACAAGATGAATCCAGAGAATATTCCTTGTTTAACAGCAGCGAATATAGATTACTGCTCCCTTGCCAATAACCACATTTTGGATTGGGGATATTCAGGTCTGGTTGAGACTTTGGAAACCTTAAATCGAGCCCATATCAAAACTGCAGGCGCAGGTCTAACTCTTCAAGAAGCGGAGTCTCCCGCGATTATGGAAGTCGCCGGAAAGGGAAGAGTCATTGTGTTTTCATTTGGCGTCGAAACCAGCGGTATCCCGTTAAGTTGGGCTGCTTCGAAAGATAAACCAGGCGTCAATCGGTTGGGGGATTTTTCAAATAAAACAGTTGAGCATGTTAAGGAAAGAGTCCATGCCGTGAAAAAAGCCGGGGATATTGTCGTTGCTTCAATTCATTGGGGAGAGAATTGGGGATATGAGATTCCCCAGGCGCAGATAGAATTTGCTCATAAACTGATTGATGATGCAAACGTCAATGTAATCCATGGGCATTCTTCCCATCATATTAAAGGGATAGAGGTTTATAACGATCAACCCATTATCTATGGCTGCGGCGACTTTCTGAATGATTATGAAGGTATTCGGGGTTACGAAGCCTTTAGAGATGATTTGGGCTTGATGTACTTTGCCAGTATGGATCCACTGACAGGAAAACTGATCGATTTACAAATGACGCCAACACAGATTAAATACTTTAAGGTTAATCGAGCCTCAACGTTAGACTCGCTCTGGTTAAGAGACATTCTAGATAGAGAAGGTGAATCGTTTGGAACTCGGGTGGAATTGAGCCAAGAAAATTCTTTAATACTCCACTGGGAATAAGTTCACTTTCTCCAGGATAGATGTCTATTCATATATGCACGCTAACTTTAATTTCGATACTGACGTATGCGCTTTATCCTATAGAAAGAGAACGGTATAATATCGTTAGAGTTAATAGTAAATGGCAGTATTATAAGCGCCTCGACAATTCATCGTCTCGCATAATTACCTGAACTGTTATTGATGCTTATACAACTCCCTACATTTATGCGAAGGCGGCCAACAGAGATTTTGATTTCGATATTGATTTGGGAAGTTGATAGATCGGATTGGGCCGCCCTCAAGGAGAAAGAGAATGGTGCTTCGAATCCGCTTCCATGGTCGTGGAGGTCAAGGTGTTAAGACTGCGAGCCGGATAGTGGGAACGGCTGCTTTCCTAGTCGGCTATCAGGTCCAGGATTCGCCTGTCTACGGAGCCGAACGTCGTGGCGCAGCGGTTGTGGCGTTTACTCGGTTTGGTGAAGAGGCCATTTTAGAACGGGGCGTCATTGAACACCCAGATTTAATTGTGGTTGGGGATGAGACGTTGTTAGCGAATCCAGCAGCGGGGGTGATGGTTGGACAGGAGACCGCGACAGCCATCTTTCTGAACGCGGAGTCGGCGCAGCCTCTGGTTGAGCAATACGCCCTTAGCCCATCTACAATCGCCTGGGATTTGACCCGTCGCACCCAAGCGATCGTGGGGGTTGCATCGGCGCTGAGCGTGGGGTTGGCGGCGGCGACAGCAAGGCTAGTGGGGCTAATTCCAGAAGCCCAATTGCTGTCGGCTGTGCGGCGGGAACTGATGGAACTGCATTTGCCGGAGGGCGCGATCGCCAAAAATTTGGACCTGGCCAGTGAAGTCTTCAATGCTCTGCCCAGCTTAGAATTCCCGTTGAGGGACGGCCAAGAGACGCCCCAGAAAATCAGTTCTGTCCTGTATGAAGGCCTCCTGAGGGGCTCCCCAAGCATTCTGAACACGGGCAACGCTGAGCAACGTCAGACGGGGGCGTGGCGGCTGGAGCGCCCTGAGGTGAACTTTGAGCAATGCACGCGCTGCGGCCTGTGCTTCCTCCAATGTCCAGATGGAGCGATCACGCTGGATCAAAACGGCTATCCCATCATTGACTATGACCATTGCAAAGGCTGCATGCTTTGCCAGACGCTTTGTCCCGTTCAAGCCATTTTGAGTAAGCAGGAAGTACGGTCATGGTGAGGATGTTATTGACGGGTAACGCTGCGGCCGCCTGGGGGGCTCGTCTGGCGGACATTGATTACGTTCCCGCCTTTCCGATTACGCCCCAGACTGAGATCATTGAATCCCTGGCCGCCTGGTTTGCCGATGGGACATTGCAGGGGAAATTTGTCACTCTGGACAGTGAACATGCAATGATGACGGCGGCGGGCGCGGCGGCGGCGACCGGGGTGCGGACGTTCACCGCAACCTCCAGTCAGGGACTCCTATATGCAATGGAAGCGCTGTACACCATTGCAGGTTGGCGTGCGCCTCTGGTGCTGGTCAACGTCTCCCGGGGGCTGTCTGCGCCGATTACTCTAGGCCCCGACCACAATGACGTGTTGGCCGCTCGGGATACGGGGTTCGTTCAAATTCACGCGGAGACCTGCCAGGAGGTTTTGGATTCAATTCTGATGGCCTTTCACATTGCTGAAGACTCGCGGGTTTGGGCCCCTGTTCTGGTCAACCTTGACGGATTTTATTTGTCATTTACCCGGGAATCTGTAGACATTCCTGACGAGGCGGCGGTGCGGTCTTTCCTCCCCGCCTATCAGCCCAAACATCCTGTATTCCGAGCGAGTCAGCCGATGGCTCAGGGGGTTGCAGTGCTAGACAGCTCCATCTACAGTTATTTCCGCTACCAACTCCATCGGGCGGTTGAAAACGCTGGGCCGGTTCACGCCGAAGTCTCGGCAAGATTTCAGGCGCAGTTTGGCCGTCCCTACGGCGCGATTGAAACCTACGATACGGATGATGCTGAGACGCTGTTGGTGATGGCCGGGTCGTTCGCCACCAAAGGTAAAGCCGCCGTGCGCCACTGGCGACGACAGGGCAAACGGGTGGGTCTGGTTCGGCTGCGGCTGATTCGACCTTTACCGGTGAGGGAGTTGACTGAAGTATTGAGCGGCCGTCGAGCCGTCGCAGTCTTAGACCAAAGCCTATCGCCTGGACTGGGGGGCATTTTATATCACGAAATTGCAGCCGCCCTAGCCGCCTCGCCCCAGCGCCCTCAAGTGTTGCGCTCGTTTATCGGAGGGTTGGGAGGCAAAGATATTTCCCAAGCAGAGTTTGACTATCTCCTGGAAGAACTAGAGACGGTGAAAGCAACCCCGTATTTTGGTCAACCGGAATTGCTGTTTACCGAACGCGATCGCGCTCGGGTGCGCCAGCAGTTGGCGCTAGCGGGTAAGTCGCCCGAAGGAGGTTAACCGTGAAGGTCAAGCGGGAGTTTTATCGAAGCTTCAAGGATTTGCCCTCGGAAGAATACCTCAGTCCGGGCTCTCCTCTATGTGCAGGCTGTGGGGGGCTGACCACGCTGCGGCAGATGCATAAGGTTCTGGGGGATAATGTGGTGATTGTGGATGCGGCGGGATGCATGACCCTGCTGGCGATCTATCCGTTTACTCCGCTCCGCTCCTCCTGGCTGTATACCACGATGGGGAGTCCCTCCGCTGGGGCCCAAGGGCTCCGCGACGCGCTGGACGTGCTGCTGGCGAAACATCGCATGAGCGCTGACGATAATCTGCAGGTGCTGGTGTTGGCGGGGGATGGGTCTACCTATGGGATGGGCCTCTCGGCAACTTCGGCGGCGATCCATCGGGGGTTAGACTTCTGGTATCTCTGTTATGACAATGAGGCGTATGGAAACACGGGCTTTCAATTATCGGAAGCGTCGCCGTTCGGCTCTGCAACCGCAACCTCACCGCAAGGAACCCAGCAGACCAAGAAGAATATCTTCGAGATCTGGCGAGCCCACCAGCCGCCCTACGTCGCCACGGTCTCGGCCCACGAACCGATTGACCTGGCTGAAAAAGTCCGGCGGGCGATGACTATGACGGGTCCCAAGCTATTTCTAGCGCTGGCGGTTTGTCCCACTGGCTGGGGATTTGACCCCGCCCTCAGTGATGAGATAGCGCGGTTGGCGATTGAAACCGGGGTTTGGCCCTTGAAGGAAGCGATCGCAGGGCAGGTGCGTCACACCTATATTCCACGTCGCTTACGTCCGGTCAGAGAATATTTGAAGCTGCAGCGCCGATTCCGTCACCTGTTCCAACCCACTCTCTGGGGGGAGACCTTAACGTATATCCAGGAGCAGGTGAATATCTATTGGCAGTCGGTAGCCAAAGCAGAGGGAGCCAAGCAGCCAACGCTTGCGTAATCTATTTCCGGCTTTGGTCTCTGTGCGGTGACGTGAAGTAGAGAAAGTATTTGAGTTCTACCAATAGAACCATTGTGGTGGATATGTCGATGGTTAATCAGCAATTGCTCAGGCGGGTTCTCCCCATATTCCTTAGCTTCTGCGCATTGCCTGCAGTGGCAGCGAAAGATGTTCTGGAAAAACACGATCTATCATTATCCTCCAATAGGCTTGTCCAGCAACCTTCCACCGACGTTTACCAAATAGTTGTTCAAGCCGTCCCCGAGCGAGAACATCAATTGGCCCGAGCTGATGCGCTGAATCAGCAAGTGATGGCGCTTTATCAATCGGGGCGCTATGACGAAGCGATCGAGCTGGCGGAAGAAGCTCTAGCATTGCGACGACAGGTGTATGGAGACGCCCATCCAGATGTAGCTACAAGCATGAATAACTTGGCGTTACTCTATCATACTCAGGGCCGCTACGATGGAGCAGAGTCCTTGTATGAAGAAGCTCTGGCCCTCTATCGGCAGGTGTATGGGGACTCCCATCCGGATGTGGCCATGGGTATGAATAACCTGGCGGCGCTCTATCAAGACCAGGGCCGCTACAACGAGGCGGAGCCTTTGTATGAAGAAGCTCTGGCGCTACTACGGCGGGTGCATGGCGACGCCCATCCGGATGTGGCTACAAGTATGAATAACTTGGCGTAACTCTATCAAGACCAGGGACGCTACGACGAGGCAGAGTCCTTGTATGAAGACGCCCTAAAGCTTACACGAAAGATACATAGCGATGCCCATCCGGATGTGGCCACGAGTATGAATAACTTAGCGGGAATCTACCGTACCCAAAGCCGTTACGACGAGGCGGAGCCCTTGTTTGAAGAAGCTCTGGCCCTCTATCGACAGGTGCATGGGGACGCTCATCCGGCTGTAGCCACAAGTATAATTAACTTGGCGTTTCTCTATCAAGACCAGGGTCGCTACAACGAGGCAGAGCCCTTGTTTGAAGAAGCTCTGGCGCTGCTACGGCGGGTGCATGGCGACGCCCATCCGGATGTGGCTACAAGTATGAATAACTTGGCGTCACTCTATTATGCCCAGGGCCGCTACGATGAGGCGGAGCCCTTGTTTGAAGAATCCCTAGCACTACGACGAGAGATCCTTGGCGATACCCATCCGAATGTGGCTAACAGTATGAATAACCTGGCGGAACTCTATCAAGACCAGGGCCGCTACGATGAAGCGGAACCCTTGCTTGAAGAAGCTTTGGCGCTACGACGAGAGGTTCTTGGCGACGCTCATCCGAATGTGGCTCAGAGTATGAATAATCTGGCGGCGCTTTATCACATTCAGGGCCACTACGATGAAGCGAGACCCTTGTATGAAGAAGCCCTGGCGCTCTATCGGCGGGTTCTTGGCGATGCCCATCCAGATGTGGCCACGAGCATGGATAACCTGGCGGCGTTATATCATGTTCAGGGCCGCTACGATGAAGCAGAGCCCTTGTATGAAAAAGCTCTAGCGCTGCGACGAGAGCTTCTTGGCGACGCCCATCCAGATGTGGCCACAAGTGAGAATAACCTGGCGGCGTTATATCATGTTCAGGGCCGCTACGACGAGGCGGAGCCCTTATATGAAGAAGCTCTGGCGCTGCGACGAGAGCTTCTTGGCAACGCCCATCCAGATGTGGCCCTGAGTATGAATAACCTGGCGTTGCTCTATCATGACCAGGGCCGCTACGATGAGGCGGAGCCCTTGTATGAAGACGCCCTGGCGATCGCTGAAAGTCTGCTCGGAGAGAATCATCCCTATACAGTGTTTATCCGACGAAATCTTGAGAGTTTACGCAATCAACAGACCGAATAATTCGTTCACTTTAAAGCTCACAAGTTCCTCATACTGTTTCAATAAATTTAAATCATCCTGACTATGCAGGAAATGCTTTGCTGGAAAAGTCCTACTTCACAGGTGATCGTTGATTGGTTCTTCATTTTAGCCCGTGTGCTGCGGCTTGAAGCAGAGAACAAGCTTGAGTTCCACAAAATGGACTGTCTCGGGAGGTATGTCGATGATCAATCAGCAACTGCTCAGGTGGGGGCTCCCCCTATTCCTTAGCTTCTTTGCAATGCCTGTAATGGCGGCCAGGGGTGTGTTGGAAAACCAACATCCGGCGCTATCCCCAAATAGACTGGCTCAGCGAACGTCTATCGAGACAGAGCGCCTGCTTATATTCACGGGCGAACTCAATGCAGAGAGTCTACGACTGGATGACGGCCGCTACTACAACCGTCATCGCTTTGAAGGGCTAGCGGGTGAACTGATCGCGATTGAGCTGACCAGTGATGAGTTTGACGCTTATTTGATTTTGCAGGGGCCAGCGGGGACAACGGTTGCCGAGAATAATGATGGCGACGGGACAAATGCCAGGCTGGTGGTGACCTTACCCACTAGCGGCGCATACGTGATTCTGGCCAACACCTCTACAGCGGAAGGGACCGGCGCGTACCAATTAGTCGTTCGAGCCGCCACCGAACGAGATCAGCAACTGGCCCGGATCGACGCGCTGAATCAGCAAGTGAGGGCGCTTTATCAATTGGGACGCTATGGGGAAGCGATCGAGCGAGCAGAAGAAGCCCTAATGCTGCAAAGACAGTTGCACGGTGATGTCCATCCGGATGTGGCTGAGAGTATGAATAACCTGGCGGTGCTCTATCAAGACCAGGGTCGCTACGATGAAGCGGAGCCCTTGTATGAAGATGCCCTGGCGCTGCGACGACAGCTGCATGGCGATGCTCATCCGGCTGTGGCCAACAGTATGAATAACTTAGCGATGCTCTATCGCGCCCAGGGCCGCTACGATGAGGCGGAGCCTCTGTATGAAGAAGCTTTGGCGTTACGACGACAGCTACATGGGGACGCCCATCTGGATGTGGCCACGAGTATGAATAATTTGGCGGGGCTCTATCAAGCTCAGGGTCGCTACGATGAAGCGGAGCCCTTGTATGAAGACGCCCTTGCGATCGCTGAACGTCTACTTGGAGAGAATCATCCCAATACAGTGATTATTCGTCGGAATCTTGAGAATTTACGCAATCAACGGACCGAGTAATTCGTTCACGATACAACTCACAAGTTCCTCATACTGTTTCAATAAGATGAGTTTAAGCCAGGAGAAAACCCTTCACCTAGCAGCCGAAGAGTGATGGCAAGTCGCCAATTTGTCAGCGTAGTGGGATAAACAACGAATGGGAATAAATCCAGCTTGTCTGATTAGCTCCTGACCCAGATCGGTTAGCAGCAAGTGAGCATAAGCTTCGCCTGCCCGTTCATTAGCTTGGCTGTCGTGCTTCACAGCGACAAATAACGGCTGAAGGATGGGGTACTGACCAGTTTGCATGGCAGTCACATTCAGTTGATTGCGCCGTCCTGGACATTCTGAAGGCGTAACCAGCGGCTCTTGATAGGGTGGGATTAGTTCGTCAGAATCGTATCCGATAGGAAGGGGTTTGATTGTGCATTGACCGATAATCTCTGGCGCTGAACCATAGTAAATACCGCCAACATTATGTGCTACCTGCCCCACGGCGCTGGTGGCGGTCGGGACAAAAGTAACATTCTCAGCAAAAGTAAGATCCTGCATGACAAAATGTGCGAAGAACTCTGCGATACCAGAGTCTTTAGCTGAAAGGGAATAGGGAGTAATTGCCAAATTTGCCCCCCCGACTTGACTCCAATTAGTTATCTTACCTGTGTAGATATCCTTCAACTGAGGCAGGGTGAGACCAGGAATGTCGAGATCTGGGTGAACGACAATCGCAATTCCCTCCAACGCTACTGTAATTTCGCTGAGATTATAGCCCTGTTGTAGCGCCTTTTGATATTCGTCGCTGTGGAGGGGACGGGAAGAATAGGCAAACGCCAGTTGATCATTCAGCAACATGCGGATGCCTTCGCTAGAGCTAGGAATGCTGCTAGATGGAAGAGTATAACGCAGTTTAAACTCAGGTCGAGCAGCTTGGAGTACTGGGTCTAACTCTCGGTGGATCGGAACCCAAGCAGCACTGCCGCCATAGGCAAACTCTCCAGAGGGGACGTTCTCTACGCTTGAGAAATCATTGATATAATCTCTGGTGTGTTGAGGACTAGATATCTCGCTCCTGCTACCATTCTTACTAGTATTGGGGGGCTTCAAATAGGTTGCAGGGGGACTACCAGGATCCGAGCTTAGTCTCTGGGTCAACGACCAAACCCCGCCGCCTAACAATCCCAGTGTAACTAGAAGAGCGGAAACTAGCACTGAGGGCATTGCAACTTGCTGCTCTGATTTGGCGGAAGCGCTAGAAGGTTCTGCTTCAGCAAGAATTTCTACTTGCTTTTGAGATTGAACAGGGGGGGGTTGAATCGCTTGGGAAGGCGCCTGAGTATGTTGTCCCGGATTAATTGCACATGATTCCTGTCTTTGAGTAATAATTCGTTCTTTAAGCGGAGTTACATCTTCATCGCTTAGGCTCAAAACTTTCTGAAACCGCCTTAATTCATTCGCAGTTTCCTCGCCCAAAGGATACTCGTAGCGAATCGCTTCGACCAATGCCTGTTGATACCGCTGCAAATTTTGTTGGCGCTCTTTTATTTCATTAGTGATGCGTGCTTCAATGGGCGCTATATTTTCTCGACTGAGGTTCAAATTTTGTCGTAGTTGCTCTAATTCGCGGCGCTTACTATCGTTGAGGGGACGCCTTTTCTCCCCAGTTGCTTCAATTAATGCTTGTTCGTACGCTTGTAACTTTTCTCTATGCTCTTCTATCTCAGTAGTGATGAGGGCCTCAATCGGCGCTACCTCTATAGCCGTAAGTTCCAAGCTTTGCTGTATCTGATGCAAGCGATCGCGAGTTGCTTTACTCAGGGGATACTCTCGCTGCATCGCCTGAGTAAATTCGCTCTCATACTGTTGCAATTTTTGCTTGTAAGTGTTGAGCCGAGCAATGACCCGCGCCTCGATTGGCATGGTGTCTTCATTTCGCAGTCCTAGAGTGGATTGAAGATGGCGTAAATCGTCGCGGGTAGCCTTGCCGGGAGTTTCTTCTCGCTTAATCACTTCACAAAAGACTTGCTCGTACTGATGTAGTTTTTTCCTAAACTCTTCTCGGAAAGGTTCGAGAACTTCCTTCTCAATGGCAGTCGCTTCGACCTCTAACAATCCCATTTGAATCCTGAGCACGTCTAAAGTCCTGCGACCTACCAAAGAAATCTCTCCCCGGCTAACGAACAGCTTGACTTCTTTGCGATATTTTTGCTTGGGCTCTTCCGGGGGAATTTTGGCGACCCGAATCTTAAAGCCTTCTCGGACAGCATAGATCCCCGGCTTCATAGATGGCTGAACTGCTCTGACTCTAGCACTCGCATAATCGTGCCACTCCTCAATGCTAACCACGCCATCGCCGTCTAGATCTGCAGCTCCAGTTTCAATTCCCTCAACTAAGTAGCGAGTATAAACCGAGAGATCCGACCCTTGCTCCTCGAAGGAATATTGACTAGATGTGGAAGCAGTCAAAACCACCCTCCCTTCGCCGCCCAGTTGTCTTTGAACGTCAACAGAGCCATCATCTTTAGCGGTCATTCCCACAGCAAAGGCGCCGCTAAAGCAACAGTCAAGAATCACGATTCCTCGCCGACAACGACTGTTGCCCATGATGTCATGGACGAAATTTGCGGGAACGGCAGTTGCTTTGACAAGCTCTCCTTTGCGATTTTTGCGCGTGATCGAGGTGGCAAAGTAAAGTCTACCTGCATCATCTTTAATCCCGTGACCGGAGAAAAACAGTAGCGCCAGGTCATCTTTAGTTCGACCTGAGAAAAGCATTTCAATCGCTTCTTGCATCTCCAGGGGGTCGGGATTGGCAAGTGTTTTCACTTCATCGAAACTACCCATGTCCTGGTGCTGTAAGACTCTCTGCATCGCTTCAACATCTTTGAGTGCTTCGGGAAGTGGATTCAAACCAGGCTTGTATTCGCTAACTCCAATTAGTAGGGCTATCTTAATCATTGTGAGACTTCCTCCGCCGCTACCTTAATGACAACTTATGAAAATTTTTAAACAGCTATATCTATGATTGATGCAAAAATCGAAGCTATAGGTTGTGCCTACAAACTGCTTGCATCTATAGAACCCATTTGGGCTCTATAATTTTGAGCGGCTAATTATTACTCCAAGTCACTTCTTACTTTTTATGCAGAGACTAGTTTTTCCTAACAATTCTTCACGAAATTAGCTTTGCAGACAGACTCCACTACTAGCTGCTTAAGAAAAGTTTTCGGTTGAGACAAGCAGGAGAAGCACAGGAGAAAGCTTCCTGTGCGCTATCGGACTTATAGATTTAATGAGGAATCCACACCTTCTAAAAGGTGGGGAGCGTCAAGTTGCTACCAATCCTGCCATTATGAACTGCTCTGCAGCTTGGATTGCTGCTGTCAATTCAGCCTGATTGCTGACTTTGACTTTAAGGCTTTTGCCATTGCTTGTTA
>JAAUYH010015419.1_pt1 | contig 29768 bp, 16 predicted proteins | sample 7278061 | NCBI WGS metagenome assembly JAAUYH01 (sample SAMN14350203, study PRJNA611818) | marine sediment metagenome | isolation source: surface marine sediment (0.6m) | place: French Polynesia: Moorea | collected 2018-08
AAACTTGCTGCCAAATAAGTCTAAGATGTTAAGGCATACTCGATGAAAACAATTCCATAAAGAAGAAGAGATTAGAGAAATCTTTTATAATCTAAACTTGATCAGCAAGAAAAGTTAATTTACTAACAAAATTTAGCTCGTTGAATTATTTCCAATATCCCCAATCAGAGACCGGCAATTTTTTTCGATCGTGGCACATTACAATTATTCTGAAAGTATTTAACTGTAGCTAGAAACTATTCCCTATTCCTATTTATTCTTGTTTCTGCTTGCTTGGCATATATATATTGAGGAATATGTTGTCTGCGAGTCCACTAGAGCGCAGCTTCGAAAATGGTGCAAACGAAAGTAACGTAATTTGACTTCCAATTTTCATTTAGATGTATTATCGAGTGTGCATACATTTCTTTCAAGTATAAAAATGTCCGCACCAGTGTTTACGATCCTGGTGAAATGGTGAAAGAAATCTAAACCCAGGAATAATTCATTCCGTTAATGAATAACGATAATTTGGATTGCCTCTGAATACAATTGATCATCGAGGTTAGAGCCATCTCATCCAAATCTTTTGATCAAGAGAGCATTCAATAATTAAAGGCGACTCAATTATTCCCAATCTTCGTCCTCTACTTACACGTACTGTGAAGACAGTGATCACTTGATTGGCGTCCTCAATTTAGACCTTCCAATTATATCTATTACCCTACCGTTGATTGTTGTAACCTCCTCTGGAGTACGATTATTACCAATGACATTGTCGTCTATCCTTCACTACCACTATACTCTTCAATTTATTAAATTAACCTCCTCTATTCTCCCTCTATCGTCCTTAAGGTTAACTTACCAGATTCGCGAATATGGTTCGTAACCACCGATGAATGCTATGGAGACCCCTGAAGGTCAAAGCGATCTGATCCGTACCTGATATCAGGAAATTCCGAAGAACCCAGGCGAATATCTTGCCATGTTGCGCTTATCTGTTATGTTCAAGGAGTTCCGCCGCGACGGCAGAAAGACGTTGACCACGACAATTACCTCTCTGATCTCCGAAGGCAGAGTACAGTCCACGTATTCTTCAACAAGGCTTCTATTTTACATCCCAACCTATTCCGTATGACGCACGAATCACTGAAGCGCCATGGATTCGATAGGCCTCCCCACCCGCCTCTGAATTCCCGCTACTCTCGCAAAGTCGCCTGGATAATCTGTCGTGGTGATGAATTCAAGACAGAACTTGCTCTAATAACTCAACATCATTCGAAGAATCTTGGCGCACCGTGTTCTGCTGCCGCTTCAACTCAGAAAACTGCACCATCCTCATTCTGTATCACTTCTCCAGTATCTCGGAGTTATAATTTATCATTCAATCGTATATCCGCTCTTCCCACCGCTACTGTTCAAGCTCAGGCATGCAAAACTCTGAATACATCTAAATTGCCAATATCTTCGCAAGATCTGTTCCAGAATAACGCATTGAACCAGTAAAACGCAGCAATTCGTCAACTAATGCATGCATACTATCAATTGCAGCAGACGAATCCATCGATGGCTGAAGCTCTACCTGTGCCTCCCGTGGTCTCCGCTCATCCTTTGCCGCCCATCAGCCTCTCCGAACATGCTCCTCAATTCGGCATCCCTGCTATGCTTCAATCTCGCCTTGTTCCTCCGACAGTCCCATCAAGCATCCTACTGCATGTTCCACAGCAGCATAGCACGCATTATCTCACCGTTGCCTCGCAATTCGAACTTCCTCATTCGCAGGCTCATCATCATCACACAAGCGCAACAGTTAAATCGAACGAAATCAGAAAGCACGGTGACATCAATGGATCGCGTAACGCTACGCATATGGCAAATCGCATCCAGAATAAAGATTCGAAGTACAGTGGTGCGGATAACGAGAACATTATGGACTTCATCGTGCACTATGACTCAGTTTCACGAGATTCTCATTTATCAGACCACGGAAAGCGCCAGTATGCACACAATTTGTTTCGTGGAGAAGCGCTGCGCTACTAACTATGCCGATATTATCACCAAAATAGAGTCAAAGTTTTACTCGATCGGCAAACAGCAGTTTGTGAAAGCTGAGTTATCTGGGTTATCATTCCAAGACATGGTTATCAAATCTGGTGTAGACAGAAAGAAGTCATTGCGTTACTTAGTTGCTACTATTGAACACGGATCCTTCTGAGCCCTGAACACTGGCGAAACGAATCAAACAAGGTTAGCTCCTTCCGAAATGCGCTACTGACAGAAGACTGGGCTAGATAGTATCATCATAGCATTAGAAAGGTACTCTTTTCGCGAGCATCAGATTCAACTTGCTAGTGCCCTGCAGATACACGAAGAAGTGTTGCCCGGAAGTGGAAACGGTAGCTACCCTGCTCCCTCAATCAGGTCTGATTGAAGCCTATGATATTCTTCACCGCGCCAAAGTATACAAAGAGAGTAACGAAGGAACTGTTTCCAGGATCAGATCAAGATCGCTCTTGCTAGAACTGGTTGTGAACTGTGCATCGACACGTTCGCTGCAGGAACCCACTAAACCCTGCCTTTATTGCAACAAGAAAAGCAGAATTTTTGTAGAAGAAGAACAACAACTGCAACGGTAGCAAGCGCGAACTCTACGAATTAGGACAAGGACTCGAAGACTTACTCAACATCGACTCAACCGAAACTAAAGCTGTCCCTTCTACTTTCTTTCATGATGCATCTAATGTGAGCTTTGATACTGACTCAGAGTATCTGGACTCTGAACCTGTCAAGAAAGTAGATCCAACCATGAAGGTCTGGCATGCATTCGTACTTGATGAAGATTCAGTATTGGATTTCTTGATCGGAACGTTACTGGCCGAAAATCCAAGAACAAAAGGCCCACATGTGCAGCTAAATAACTGAAACAATCACAAATCTTCCCACGAATTTAATGCTACTATCAATGTATGCACTGAAGAAATACATCGATCTTCAAATGGAATGACGTTTCACAATCATGATCTCCAGGACTTCCAAGGAGCTCCCCTGAATACTGGCACACAGCAAAGCCTTATAAGCAAGCGATAAGCGCCCGCCTACTGCGAGCAACATAACATTCGGTACACACTGAAGCCATTCTTGACCAAATTCAAATTTGGCAATGGTGTATTCTCTTCATTCGGTACCATGCAAATCAGAATTCCTACACCAAATTGCTTGTTCTTGAAGATCAAAGTGAAGTTCATAACCCCAGACGTTCTACTCGGTCTCGATGTCTTGGACAATAAGAAACTCGTGGCGAACAACGTTCAGAACGAGATACGGGCAGCACAAAATTATTGGTCAATGCCCTTCACTCGTAAGCACGGACGCCTCTACCTCACTTGGAATTCAAAATCAATTATATTTACTGAGTAAGAAATTTTCAAGCTGCATCTTCACTTCAAGCATCCTACGTCCGGGAAATTGTACGAAGCTATGAAATGTGTACGAGCAAACCAAGTTGAAGAAGCCACTCGACAACTGTTGTAAAAGATTACCAAGGCAGATGAAACTTGCCAAACGTTCAGCGCTCCCCCACAATGCTTTCGAGTCTCGTACCCGCCATCCGATATTGTTTTAAACCGTGAAGTGGCACTCGAACTAATGTGGATTGAAAAGAAGGCAGTGCTACACGTTGGTTGCATTGATAAAGTCTTCAATTCCGCGACGTTTCTGCCCTATCAGACCGTAGAAGCTGTATGAGATGCATTTGTAATCTGCTGGGCATCTTTGAACATCAGATTCCCCGTGAAGATGCTCGTCGATCAAGGAAGTGCACTCATGCCGGTAGGATGAACAAATCGTGCGAAGGCAGTCGGCACTGATATGCTAGAATATCGAGTAGAATCGCATGATTCGCACAGTTCGGGAGAAAGGCATCATGCACCGTTGAAGCGAATCTTCCCTAATATTCGAGAAGAGCATCCTAACACGGACAAGAATATCATACTAAAGCTAGCTGTTAAAGCTATGAATGAAGCCATGTAGCCCGAAGAGCTCGTACCATATTATATCGTTTTTGGTTGGATACCCGATTCCCCACAACTCAGTCTGAACTGCCAACGCAGCAGCAGGTAATAGACGCTATGCAAGCAGCTCGACGAGAAATGACTATTATCACAGCAGAACTTCGAATTTTGAAAAGCTCTTTTATCGCTCGTTCCAAGAAACGCAGACCTTTTGATTGAAGTTAGTGACTTAGATCAAGTCATCCGCGAAACTGACAAACGATATGTCGGGTCCTATCCTGTCATCTGCGTTGAAAGAACAAATGTGTTCATAATTGACAACCATCGCAAAGCCAAGTTCAATAAGCATCAAGTACTTCCATCCTCCACATACGACAGCATCACATCTGGTGAGCACCTTGTGAGTTCTCTGTATTCATTGGTGCCGAAACTTACGTCCTATCTTAAATCCTCATCTTCTTCTGTTGTCAGCAAAGCGATCCCAAGCGTCCTCATCACGGATTTTTTACATCACAATGACCCTTGAATGCGAATCGTGCAAGCTGATCGGGCAAAAAAGCAAGAAATAGGAAACTTGGTACGACGTGGCACATAGGAACTCGTCCTTGAAGAAGATGTACCACTTGGATCGAATGTTACCTCTGGATCTTTCTTGATTTCTATCAAAGACGTGGAAGCAGACGACTCTATCTTCAAGGCATGATTTGTCACCTTTAATCATCTTGATCCGGAGAAAAACAACCTCGTTCACGATTCAACAAATTTTCGCCAAATTTCTGTACGACTACTGATCGTACTTGCTGATATTATGGGATTCGGCTCTGGACCGAAGATATCTCTCAAGCTTATCTCCAATCAGCAATTAAGCTACTCCGCGAAGTCTATCTTAGACCCAACAAGCATCTCCAGTCTTCTGCTGGATATATATATAAGTTGCTTAGACCTTTCTATGGACTAGCAGACAGTAGCGACTACTAGCATGCGATCTTCGCTGAGTAGACATGCAGACCGTTGCTAGCGATTTGTCTTTATTTTTTAGATGGTCGAGAAGTCAATTGACTGGATTAATAGCTTCCTATGTCGACGACACGTTGGCATGGAGCGAATCTTCATTCTCGAAACTGACTGAAGAAACTCGAAAAATATTCGAAGCCAAGTCACATGAATATGAGAACATGCGATTCTCTGGTGTCTACATCGATCGATCTGATAACAGCTTCAACATTCATAGACGCGGATACATTGATTGCCTAAAGCCCATCGGACGCAAGCTTTGTACTGTTACGACAGAGTGGTACTCAATTATCATGGCTCATCCACAGTCGTCCTGATGTGTGTGTAGTTGCTAGCAAGCTAGTGCAAGTCACTGAAAATGCGTTGAACATATCACACCTGAAGCAATGCAATAGCACCATACGATACCTCCAGGATACACCCCATCTGCACCTTCGCATGTGCAAGCTCGATCCAGAGACTCTAGACGTATGCGTCTACACTGATGCATCATTTTTCGCAAACTCTGAGCACTTGTCACAGCTCGGCTACATCGTTTTACTGGAAGATAAACCCGAAAATGCCTGTATTTTGCACAACGCCAGCTACAAGAGTAGCAGAGAAGCAAGATCCGTACTAGTTGCTGAAACGTACGTCTTTGCTGACACCTTCTACTTCTCCAATTGCGCTAAAAGAGACCTTGCAAAGCTACTGGATCGTCGAGTATCACTTTCCATGAGCACAGATTCGAAGGATCTGTTTGATGTCGTAACGAAGTGCTCCCATACGCAAAAACGACACTTGATGATTGACTTACAAACCATTCGTGAGCCACTAATTATAGTAACTCGACCTACAGTAGACCTCTAAGTCGAAGCCTCTGATCCTATTGTTCTTGGAAAGCGCGGTGGCTAGACTACAGGATGGAACCTGAAGTTTTCCCACGCGGCAGCCATACATCTTCAGTGGTATGACGACAAGACCGTGTCGCGTCGTGTACTACCATCCTAGAATGGACTACACTACGGTGATCTATGGAGAACGTTAGCAATATGCCATTGATTTGATCAGTGTGTGCAACAGGCCTTGGCATAACATCGTCGACGCCCTCAAGAGCAACAGCAGTGAAGATCTTTATGACCCTACGGCTTCGGGTCTTGGTGGTGATATGACAACTCCTATCGCCTACGTATTCGAGTATCTGACACCTAGCAACGACATATGCCTACGCGGTAAGGGCCCGTGCAGTCAAAGCACAACTATTTGGCTCTACAAGGTGATGTTCATGGCACGAGTGTCTACGAAAAAACAGAATTAATTGACCTTCTAGAACGAAATTTCATTGTAATCGGCTAAAATTCCCGCCTGAAAGGCAATTTAAAGAAGGGAGCGAGGGTAACACCATCCTCTTCAATTCACCTCCTCTATCCTCCTTCTACCGTCCCTAAGGTTAACTTACCACAAGTACCTACCGAATTAATTTCCATTTCCAACGTGGTGGGCCGATTTTTATATTGCGATGTGCACAAATCCTGAATGATGCGTTAGGACAAAAAGGATTAAGGTTCAAAACCATTAATTTTATATAAAATCACAGAGTAATGATGAAAAATTCATCCAGCGCCCCTTTTTCCGAATTGAATACGACTTCTAAATAATTTTGGACCTTTCTAATTTGAGTTTTCGCGTCTGATTGGATCCTATCTCAGAACGGTCTCTAATCGTTTAGTGGCCTCCGTAATGCGCGACGAGTCTCTGAGGCGAAAATTAATAATTAGGGCAAAGCGAACTCTACGAATCCTCACTTTACCGGATGAAATTTTCATCTGACAGGAGTGATACCGAGACCCAATGTCTCATTATAAACGATTTAGGACACGGCGTTCTCTAGATTTTATCAACGTTAGCAAATATCTGCGTTTGTGTTCAAGTGTCCAGATTGTGTTTTCGAAACTAATTTTCAGTTTCATTTCCAACCGTATCAGGCATCCCTCGTTTACTTCGCGTAAAAGTAAGCCGAGCGTGATGTCTCACAGAATTCCTTTCTAATTAGTAGCAACGCATTGACTACGACCGACTTCTCAGTGTTGAGGATTGAGTCATGAATGGTCTAGGGTAAACTCTATAACCGCAACAATTGGTAGTTATAAATAACTAGATCACTGCTGTACCAACACGTGTAATGCATTACCACGTGGGGTTATTGAATTAATACTGTACAGGCACACACGCGAGACAATGGTAACAAGGAATTGTCAGCTTTAACCAAGTCCACATATCGGAGGACCGAGGTCGGTCAAGATATCAAAAATCTTCTCGATAAGTAAGAAGTATTAGAATCTTTCACGTAAAGTGCTGAGTAGTCTGAAGATAGTATTGGTCGATCGGAGCTATGGTACAGCAGGTACTGATAGAAACGAATGGATTGATATATTCGGAGGTAAATTTATGAAAACTGAAAAGAATCATTGTGGGCTTCAAATAAGCTGTAGATGCAGTGCTGTAACGATTGTTGCTTGCCTAGGCACTCATCCCTGCCGTCTCCGTCGATAGCTCGACAGTTAATCGGTGCCTTGTTTCTGTTAACTTGATTCATCCATATTATTGTTTCCCCCACACTAGGTTCAGGATCAACATGCGCGGCGCGACACGGGTACTAACACCACTTTACTCGCCCCTGCTTTTCGTCGTGCTTCTTGTTTTCGGCTCGTTATCGCGTGGGCAAGCAGTTGCGCCGAGCGTCGCAAAATTGAAAACGTTTTGCAAGAAGGAAGAGTTTCGCTGTAAAAGAGAAATCGAGCGGAAGGATTGGCCGCGAAGCAGGCGATTCTGTGGCGAGTGCTACAATGCGTGTAACATCGCAGAATTGAAGAATGATACAGGTGCACAGAAAAGCGCCGAGTGGTGTTTGGACCGTTGCGCGACGAATAACTGTGGGCGTGGCGGCCCAACTAGTGCGAATCAACTCCAAGGCCTGTTCGCGTGCAAGTACTATGGACGGCGCTGTTTCTACGACTCCACCTACAAGAAGTCCGCAGTTTCCGTGTCATGTCCAAAATGCACCTCTTTTTGCGATGGACTAGCCGAGCCGGATACTAATTGGTGCACCAATCGATGTAATGAGCGAAATTGTACAACCAATAATGCTGTTACTGGATCAACTACCCCAACACCTACTTCGCCGATACCATCGACGATTGCGAAAACATCCGATACCACTGCAAGTTCGAATCGAGAAAGTAATCTAGAAGCGGAAGCCACGTCTACTCCAACAGCGGTACCCGTCGCCACGCAAAACAAATCTGGGAGTGGTTTGTGGGAGTGGCTGGGGCCCGTGCTCGGTGCAGTGGCGACAATTGTGGGGGCAGTGATTACGGTGGTGTGGGTGCGTGATTTTCGGCACGCTCGCCCATTTGCAGGCACCAATCAATCGCATGATTGGGTCGACCCAATTCAACCACCCGCGCAATCAAATGTCTCATACGGCTGGGATGGTAGAAATCTACAAACACCTAATTCATGGGGTGGAGTAGGTGCGCCACCGCCATCGAATTTGGCATCTACAACGCAGGAATACGGCACCACCAGCACTAGATTTTGACTTGCGGCATTGCACAAGAAGCGTCGTTTTCCGAGCGTTGTTTGTGTCATTGCAGTGCGTGCATTGCTACGTGCTGTATTTTGCATTGTCGCGAAATTTTCTGTGAGATACCTTGCCGTTACTCTCACTTTTGTTACTATCACTAACTACTGTAAAGTTCCTTTTCGGCCAGTAGGCTTGTTCTAGTGCAAGATCTCACTGCTCGTTCACAGGCGCTAAATCCTCACCGACTTCTAATTGGTCTGTATAACTTTAAAGTACCAGTGCCTAGCGAGATGGCCTCTGTTCCGTTGCTGCACAGTATCTTGGATTGGGCAACGCAACTCAACACAATGCATTGCGTTTTTTGTTCGCAATCAAGCAAAATTTCAATCATTCTCCGATCTTGTGATAGTGTACGCCAGCCGTCGACTAACTGAATAGTGAAATTCAGCGAAACTAATTTGGGGAATTCAGCCAGTTCGACCAATTTTTTTGAAAATGGATTGACGCCTCAGATCCCGCTAATTGGTTGCTGATCTACACAACAAGTGATAGATCACTTGTTGTTATCTGTCAATCAATCGATGAAGTGTGTGAGCTCTTTGCAGTAGATTTAGTCTCACAAAGAGAACGATTAAAGGAACAGCAGTAAATTACGTTGCGGCCCTAGAAACTGTTCTTAAGAGTTAGTTTCAGAATTAGAACCCTTGACATACTCATACATTTCATTCATTTTAAAAGAGTACAATGGAACTACAATACAAGAAATTATTTCGATATTATTAACAGAGGACTCGGCTGCAGGTCGCCTGTTTCAGAGCGTTCCTAAACCTCTCTCCACCAGATTAGATAAGATGAATCGATTCAGGACAAAACTGATAGTCCGTTTTTTCGGGTTAAGAATTGGTATATCGTCAACGAATTGGTTGCTTTTTGTAAGTAGTTGATTTAATAAAAATACATTATTTTGCGAAGTTGTTAAATGGAATTAATCAAGGATAAGTCGGCAATATTTTGTTGGTGTATACGCACGGTTTGGATTCGTTTTTTCCTTGCATGATCATGTACTTCTTGCCAGGATGTAGTGAAACGCCCGGGAGGGCCAGTGCTGATTTAGGCTCGAAGAAAAAGAAATAAGTGTTTTGCGGCATTGTAACTTTGCCGCATTTTTGGGAATTGAGTGAATGTCCGAAGTAAAATGGAAGACCTTGATTAGATAATTCTTCGAGAATCATATCACCTTTATTTTTCGTGGAGTCGCGAACCAATTCATTCAAAAGGAATGAATTTTCACCGGATAAAGTTCGCAACGTAGAATGCGCAGTAGATGTTCCATCCCTAAACATGAGCGTTAAGAAGTCATCACCCGAACAAACTTGATTATCGTGAAGAATGTTTTCGTAGTAAATATAGTAGCGCATTCTGTCTAGCTTTGTCACCGATTCATGTTTAATCTTTAATGGACAATACGAAGGCCCAGATAGCGCTTGGAATTCTCCTTGAAGATCATCACCAGTGATTGATGCGGTACTTAAATTGAGCAAAACAAGAAACGTGATAAGAACACAATTCATAGACTTCATCGAAAGGTCAATCGTTTTCCGAAGTATTTGCAGAAGTGCAAGTACCTTTGTAAGAATCTCGAAAAAGACGGTAGTGTATAAACCATATTATGAATTTCCGGTTGATGGCCCTTGTAGAAAGTATGTTTTGTGGGGCATCGAGAAATTTTGTACCGAGATGGTTAACGAAGTCTAAAATTTGCTTTTTTAACCTGAATCCATCTCATTCTCTTTTCGCATTTTCGATTTATCTAAATAATGGCCGCATTTCTAAACTAAATATTGGTCTATTTATGTTGGGCATTCCGGTATTGAGCGGAGGGAATGACGAAATAAATGTTTTAGTTGTACAAAATGATGTGTAAAAGATATGGAAAGACCCAACAAAACTACAGTAAACATTTAACTTTTTATTCTTGCTGAATTATTAGCAGAGAAGGCGTGCATAATTTTACGGTTATGTGTAGCATTCAACCATTCTCGAAACAGCGCATTGTATTCAAGAACGTTATTGTAATTTTCTACATGATTTCCGAGGGTTTGGGATCTACTATCTGGACAAGTTGAATGAGTTGTGTTTTCAGGCTTGAAGATTACAGAAACATTCCCTTGTTTTTTATGTATAACTTCAGAATGAAATCAGGTGTTGAATTCAGTTCTTTTATGCCAGTTCACCGTTTCATCATATTCCGATTTGCATATTTGAGTATTTATTATTCAATCAGTGATCTGTCAAAGGATTATCTGTCGAAGACAGCCTGCCGATACTTGCATCCAAAATTTTAGTCAGGCTTTTCGTATTTTGATGCAATGGTAGATATGATGAAATGAAAGAAAAAATTTTGAATTCTTTGTTGAGTAGAAAGCTATTATATGGCATTTCTTTACGAAAGCCAATCTTCATTGTAAGGTTATTGTCTTTCGACCGTCGATTAACAGGAAATATAATTAGATCAAAGTGTCTACATTCCGACATAATCTGATTCGAACACGCTCTTCGCTCTATACTCTACTCTGATTTATATTACAAGGGATATCAACTAGTATTTAAAAATTCCTGCGATAGATGGTACAATGTGAAACACAATACAGCTAGGAAACTTGAAATAAATCATGCCCCTTCGCTATCATAGAGTAAAATATGAATCACGAAAATATTTTACTAAGATTTTCATTCGCGAGAGAAATCACTGAGCTTTCCAGTCAAAAATTCTTACTATAGCATTGTGTTCGCAGCCTCCTAATAATTTGATGTATGATCTGAAACAGTTTCCTACAGTGAATATTGTCTAGAACCGAAGCAAACATAAATGATTGGGTTAGGAATTTGCAGTAGATTGTATACTATTAGTTCATCGAAATTTGCAAGTAGAGGTAGGGCATGAGAAATCAAAAGGCATAGCCAAGAAAGGGATTGAAACTAGATACAAGCAAAAATAGCAACTCCTAAAATATACAGATCAAACTAAAAGTCTTACCGTGAAATAAGTATTACATTGCTGTATCGTTGTATGCACTAGCTAAAAGAACTGCAGTCGGTAAGAATAAACATACGGTTTATTTGAAATTTCGAAGAGGCACTAAATTTGCAGTGATATATTTATGTGGTACTACTGAATTACAAAGTAGTCCGTTTGTTTTCTGAAATTTTGAAATGGACATTGCAGCCACCCATGTAGTGCAACCATAGAGGAAAGAAGCACAACAAATAACAAAGCCAGGAGGGAGACCACCGCGGAAGGTAGATGATCACCCGCAGGAGGGATGTGGCGACTGCAGAACAACAAACACAACAAAGACACCAGCACTGGTGTTGAATTTCGGCGCACAGAGGGAGTAGAAGGTAGAATATGGGAAAGGAACGCCCCAACGCCGCAACAGAACCAATCTTGGAGAATGTAGCACGGTTTATGCGCCAAGGATCACATAAACCCGATGTGGGGGACCTCCCAAAAAATACAACAAGCTGTCGGCGAAGACGAAAAATCCCCCTTGAGGTGTAGCTCGTGGATGAAAGCTCCTTGAGTTTACTCCAGAAGTTCCGCGACTACTTGTAGTAGTCCGCACTAAAAATCACAATACTACCTAGAATACTGCGAAGAATACTACTTTACTAGAGTAAAAACTAAAGGGGTACGTGCTAGAATTTAATCTACTCAACGGAGTGGCAGTGGTCTCGGGTTAGGAAAAAACCTACGTATATGCTCCTATAAGGCCGGGTTTCACCTCCCATATCTCGGTTAACCAATGTCGGAATAGATTAGGTAGTTCAGAAAAATTTATATTTCGCCATTAGACTCTCTCTAGCGTACACTGCTGAGCACTCATATACCGCCGAACATCCTGCAAGATAGGTGACAATGAATAGAACCATCCACCAATAAACAAATTTGACAAGGGCTGCTACCCACGCCGTCGCCGCTTGCAAACGGCTTCCTTCGTGCTTGGTCGGCCCCCACGGTTTGGAGCGGCAGGAAAGGAACGGGCGTGAAGGCGGTTGGGCCGTAAACGGGATTCCCCGCCATCGCAGTCACTTATCTTCCACACCGCGCATCTCAAAACACGCACAAAAACCGGGTGCTTCGACTACCAACGACATCCACCAGTGGGATGGAATAGAATCTCGGCACCAGAGCGCATCTGCTTGAGAAGAGCAAGCGTTTGCCTTATAGTTCAGGCTCATTTCGATCGTTCAAAATTTATCTCTGTGTATCTTTTCAATTTAATATATAATACTGTGCATAGGAACCCGGATCAGAAACTTGGACGTGTACTGGGATACACATCCGCACTAACAACAAATTGCAAATTCGGGTACTTTGAGGTAGTAAGCGGCTATGAAGTTATCTTTAGCGTATTTGAGTCTGACGAGAGTAGAGGAAGAGTCATTAGAACCATATTACTCCAAAATAACTGCTGCGCAGCCTCTTCGTTGTTCAGTTATTACCGCCACGATTGTAACGAGATACAACAACAACGGAAGGGTAACTACTGGTCAGAACGGTGTTTCCCGGACATCTTTTAAAGCTAATGATGCCGAAGGCTGGATAAACTGAAGCACTAGAGCTTCTAACTTGTTCCAGGAACGAAGTTCAGGGATGGGCTGTAAACGCTATCTTGAAGTGTTGGGTTCAGCAAGTTTTTAGTTACCTGCGACAGAAAAAGTGTTAACCCATGGGAATGCGAAAGAGCAACCAGGGGTAGTGTTCTTGAAGCATTTTAGGAACGTTGAATTATGCATTTGTAAAAGTCATGATCCATCGGAAAATATGAATTGGCGTATCACGACACTTAAGGTGTGCCTCATGAACATCTTACGCAATCAAATTCCCAAGTGAAACGATATCTTGGAAGATTCACATAAACTGAGCGCGCGACTACCGAGAGTCGAGCAGACGAACCACAGCGCATAGTATATAGTTCCAATGTCGCCACACGATCGATAAACAGGTTTAAATTAAACACTACCGTGCACAGGGCTCGGTTAGAAAATCGTTTAGGTGGGTAAAATGCAGTATTTGTATGTCGAGATACCAGTTTTGGCATTAGGCAAAGGTAGGATTTAAATCCGTTTTAATGGAATGGAAAACCTTCTTGTTTGATTCAAAGGTCCACGTCGGGTTATGAGCCAACATAATTTAAGCATCCTCAGTATAGATCCGTGATAGACTATTTAGTCGAAGGAATATAGGAACGATCAGTCCAGGGCCGTTCAGAGAAATAGGGCTCTCATCCGAGATGAAGACTGGTTTGTAAATATCGTGTTCTCTCAAAAAACGAAAACAAGGCGAAGAACCCTTATCCTTTTTTCATTACGACCACGCCTCTTCGTATTCTTGATCCAACCTGTCGCTGTATCATTTTAAAGCTACCACCGAGCCGCCGACACTTACTGAAGAATCACAGTGAAATCCATGGTTTCTTGTTAATAAGGAGAGAAGTGTTCCAGCACAATGAACCAACACCAAATTAGATTATCTAATAGGACCCATGCGTGATTAGATTTGTTGAGATGTTTCAGCAAGAAGAAAAGCCCAATAAATATTAGCTCTTCCTGGAGTACGGGAAAGAACAGATGTCACCAACCAAATTAATGGTCTTTTTGACAACATGATTCGAGTGCAGACTCATAAGATGGGTCTCTGATTGGATGAGACCTGCTTGAGCAGTAGAAAGAATTAAGTATTTTAGAGAGCAATATTTTTACAGTGATAGAGAAATTAAATATGCTGTACTAGATGAGTAAATAAAATGCTATAAAACAATGTAATGCAAGCTCGGATGCCCAGCAAAGGTAGTGGATCTTTTCAAATAAAAATGAGTAGATTGAGTGCTGGTAAAGTACTTTTTCCAGGAGTAGATATCAAGGGAAGACATAGAGTTGTTTGTGGTGAATACCCGAGCATAGTACTAGCCAATGGATGATGAAACCCATAAATTTCAACGCACCAAAACTGCTTGCCTAATAATTCAAAAATCTGAACACCTTGCTTCGGCGATTAACTAGTGCAAAGAATTTATTATTTGCAGTATTGTTGTCCTGACTAGCAACGCGATATGATTTATTCTTTCAGCGCGCAATGATATTTCTAAGTTGGAAAATAGTGCGAGCTTCTAATGTCTCCGAATATTCCATTTTATGTGCAGCGAATGCGCAGTTGCAGAAATGTTTGAATCAGATAGCCATCATGCGGTGCAACGGCACGCAAAACATGATACCATGCATTTTAGGGACTATTTATGGCGTATAGGTCCAATATTTGCGAATTTAATTTTTATATAAAATATTGACGGTAGGATAAGACTGGAAATTTAATCAAAGTGCTTCGAAAAACCAGAAACACTGGACTCCAATATGACAATGAATATCGTAAAGCAAATATACTTTCATAAGCGAGATCCGACGTATAGTATTTTGGTGTTAGAAAACCGTAGATTATTACTTGACTTCATATCTACAGTTTGTGAAATTTTGGAGAGTAGTTCGCAAACTCAAAGAGACCTATCAGGAGATCCATATTGATCGAGTACGGTGTTTTGGCTACTGTACTGTTCACAAAAACAGAAATTAGGACGAAGTCATTATACTGATTCAGAGAGAACGCTATGTATTGTATAGATCTCCTAAGATTTTGAAAAAAGATAGGCTCAGATTCTCCCAAAATCCATTTCAAACGAACCCTCTACGACGGAGTGTGTAACAAGAACAAAGAGATTGTATGCTCACAAAGCATTAAGTTGAGGCACAAGAATCAGAAAAATCGTGCGAAATGAAACACGAGGTTCATTTTTAGTGATAACAAACAAGATTAGTTTACATGTCAAAATCTGCGATTTTTATGTGAGAAGCTTCAAATTGCAGCAAGTGTATTACTCTATGCAAATTTATTTCCTCTATTCAATCAATTCTAAAATAGCTTTCTCCCCAAAAAGTGGGTATCAAAGTCCGATAATCTCCCAAGCATATTTTTGGATAGTCTTTCAATTAGAATAGAACGCGGTTATTGATTAGATTTGCAGTTGAATTGTATTGTAACAATTATATTCGATCTGGACTGAGTTGGAACAGAATTATCTAGAGTGGAACTAGACTAATGAAAATCGAGTTATCTGGCAGCCCTGTGTGGGGAGATCGACTGCCGCACACTATCTGGCATCGCCCAGTATCCCGACTGAACAACGGTAATCATCTTTCTCCGCTCGCCGCCCCTCTGGCAGTCTATGCCAGAGCAGTCTCGTGCACGCGATAAACTACTGCGCTTGCACTTTGTGCGGCAGATATCGTCCTCCTTCAAATACTCGAAATTTTATTCTCAAACAACTCTCCATTGTTACTCCACACATAAGTACAAGCTAAAAACAAAACTTTAATTGAAACGTAAAATGAAACAAACTGTCAAAATTGTAGTTTAAATTCGAAAAAGACCTTTGATATAAACAAGGAATCAAGAAAATACTAGATATCGGCTGTTGGGTCTCCATGTAAATACAATAATTTTGTCACATTCCTTTAAAGGATTCTAGAATGATGCACAGACATTTTATTGAGATCGCTCTTAATTAAGGCAAGCCACCGGAAACAATAGAGAAATTATAAAACTTCAGGCATGCAGCGCCGCGTAGTGGAATAAAGTCAATCGCGGAGGCATTACCATAAAAATATTTCCCATCATTCAGACTAGTTCTGAAAGTTAAGAATAGTATTTCGATACAAATTATGAATGGTGATACGATGATGTAGTAAATTCTCGATTGGGTTCAACATCTAATCTCAATGATCTGCTTGAGTTTCTTCTGGGTAATAGACTACGGTCTTTCAAAAGGTATGCGAAATTATATTTAGCGTTGGTCAAATCTACTCTACCATCACACTCTCTAAAAGAAAGAAAACATTTCATGGCAGATTGATTTATTGCGGTAAGTGACTTGCATTATCTAGTCGAAAAGGCCTTTCGTCGTGCCATATGTCGGCGTCTACTGATACGTTAGGACAAGCTGCGAATATTTTTGCGATGTCCTCTTTCTGAGCAAGCACGTCCTCGGCCTTAAGCTTAAACGACTTCAATCGACTACCTTGTAACTTGCAAAGAGCAATAGCGAACGAAAAATCGCTACACAACGAATATTCAAGTTCTATAGACACAAGTTCAGAACAATGTTCTTTGATTTCCGCCAGTAAATCGACTTGGGCGCCATGATTATTAAGCAACAATGGCGGGCACTTGAGCGACAATTGTTTCAAGGTGCCACCTAATACTTGCCACGGCGTAATGATCACAGTGTCCCAATCATCATAGGCAATTCGCAAGACTTCGAGCTGTACACAATTCATAGCGATAGCTGTAAGATGAGATTCACGCAACTTCGAACCTTCCAACTCAAGATGTGTCAAATTGGGACCACAAAAACGCAGCAGAGCGCCGAGGTCAATCTCGGAGAGCTTGTCTCTGAGCGTGAGTGATTTCACAGCTTTGCAACGTTCGGAAAGAGCTGTGACATTGTATGTGCGCACAGCTTCATAATCAAGAGCGACAGAGATGAGTGATGGTCCCAGCCTGTCCATGAGTTGACCAAAAAGACGCGCCTTGGCTGTGGAATTCACTGAAACCACGACACACCCGACTTTCGACGTACTCCGGTCTGCAAACATCCTCAGACTCGTTACCTCTCTTCGAGCGCGCTCTGATAATTCACCGCCCTCGTTTAACACAGCAAGCAAATCAGAGGGATCTAAGCGCGATGCCCACTCTGCATTACCGAAACATTCAAAAAATCGTTGGAATTCATGTGGTGCGTCGGTAGCACTGATAGAGCGAAGAAGTTCGTCGGAGAGTACTTTCGTTGGATATGATTGCGGGTGTATGCTCCGTTCATCAAATGCAAATCTTGTTTTTCGGCGCGACTTTTGTGACGGTGGTTTCCTTCGATGATTCCTGCTCGACATGGTATGATTTTATTGTGCCTACGAACTCAAAACCAACGAATATCAAGCTCTAAAGACAATATTCGAAAAGTTGCAGGCGCTCGAGAGCAAATTCCAGAACTCACGTAAATCGAAAATAATACGGGAGGCAATGCACATGAAGGGGAATGAATCGTGTGCTTAAGGGCAAAGTAACAATGAGGAGAGCAACTATTAAAAATGATCGAATAGTATAAATTGGTTCACTATAACCAAGAGTATTCAAACAGCATGCCGCTAACCACTACTACTTGCTAAACCTAATGCAAGTTAGAAAGTCATTTCCTGTTTCTGTTTGGCTGCTTCTTCCATTGCTTTCTGTTCCTTTCTGTCCTTGAGCCACTGATCAACAATCCCACTGATGTACGATATAGGCACTGCGATTAGCGCGATCAACGAGAGAATGATGTGGAACAAGATCATCCAGGAAGCGAACGTGGCCTTCGATCTAGTCATGAACTTGATAGCATGCGGAAATTGCACATCTTCGTGACTGACCAATTCCACGAGTGCGGTGAAAATTGCGAGGCTCAGCGGTGCCAACCACATGTATTCAACACGAAAGCGGAGTCGGCAACCGAGCAAAAAGTCGATCGTTGCCGGAGGTCCTGCCAAGTTGTATGCGGCGAAGAGAAATGGGTTAATCAACACCGCCGACACCACGCCCGGTGTTTTGGTTCGATCACCGAAAAATCGATACAGCGCAGTCATCAATGCGAGAAAACTGGCCAGCGCCACACCGGTGTGATGCAATGGAACAACAATTCGCAATACTTTGGGAATTTCTCGCGAGCGAATGTGTGCGTGTGATGCGTTGGCGAGTAGAAAGAACGATGCGCTGAGCACGAGATGAACAACAGCGGGTAATACGTACATCCACTTCCAAGGGGATAATCGTTTTGGGAACGAACCAGCCAGCGTGAATATCACCATCGCAAACGAAAAGTGACCAAGCCCGAAGAAAACCCGAGTACACATCAATATCCATGTTGGACACCAGTACGAAGCGCCCACATCCTCGACGATTTCGGCTTGGAAAATCTTCCGTTCCTCGAGCTTCATCACACATGGACAACGGGAATGGATGAGGAGGCAGTTTCGTGAAGCTATGATTTCGAATAGAAAATGATATGCAACAAGCGCGCGCCCGTTCAGGCACTCATTGCTACGAGTTGCAAGGGGTTTGTAATTTGGGCCGCGGAGCTGAGATTACATAGAAAGGCGTGTCGAGATTTGCGTTTCTCTGCAAAATGTCGCAGGTGAAAAAATTTCGTAGGATTACATAAATTTCGTGGAATGATTCGAAAATCCGTCCTACTTGTCGTGCTCTCGTCGCCAATGTACTCATCGGACAACATTCATGCATTAGAAATCATAAGAGAGTGTGAAGTTGCAAAACTTGGACTCCTCGAAAATGAAATGAACTATGCAATAATCGCACACAGTTAGTATACCGTACCTTGTTTCTTACTTCTGTTCAGTATCGCAGATGTGCTCCAGCAGCTCTACAGCATTACTGCGTTTCCTTAATTTTCGAATAGGTGCGACAAGAAGTTGGATTCACTGTAATGCATTGGAGGTACAGATGCATCATGGACAGTTCGGAGGTTCCAAATCTGATTCGCACGCACGCAAGGGATAAGTCTTGTTTTGTGTTGTACTGCACTGTGCTGTACCAGTGCTGTACTACTTCTGTACATGAAGAAATCATTTATTGAACAGAGTCACATCTTTTCTCCACAAGACTCTGCGCCATGCTGAGGACTTGAGTGCTGCGCTGTGCAGTTTCCTTAGCTTAGAGTTCATTCTTATTTTACAGTAATGACTTTGGGCGGGCGACCCTCCACTAGCACATACGATGCCAATTTATCGCTCCTGACCCATTTGCCTTAGCGCCGCTTCCTTTGCCTTTCTCCGTTCACTCTTCATACGCTCCAGTTCGTTTTCCCTCGCCACCCGCCACACTTTGTCGTATTCATTGTCGTAGCTTTCATAAACACCATGCTTCACCTCCTTTTTCCCCGTCACTGGGTTTCGTCTTCGACACACGAAACTTTTGTACTCCAACGGCTTATGTCTACACCAAAACGGGAACGTAGCATTCGGTTCGTACACTAACCAATCCTTTCGGCAACCCATCGGTCCATGTTCCACATCGGGCGCCTGTGCACACGCGTCCTCAACTGGCGTGTTATATCTATCCACACCACGCAATAATCGCGAATACTTCTGCATCAATACAGCTACGTACTCGACAATCGCCTCATCCGACAAGAACCTCTCCGCAAACTCCCTCGCATTCGAAGCAATCCTTTTCGCGTTCCCATCATTTTGTCTCGCCCAAATCACGTGTCGCACCAAATCGCGAAACCACTTATCCACCGGTACATAATGTACCCATGGTACTAACAACGGTTCATACCATTGATACACGCCACTGCTTTGAAAGAACGGTACCGAACCCGACTGCAACATCCATCTTTTTCTCGAACTACCCAATCCACCATCAACATCCAACACATATTTGTAACCGAGTTGTTCCAGAAGTGTTAGCGATTCCTTCTGCGTCAATTTCGCACTTTCTAACACCTCCTCTGCCGTCGTATTTTCCGCCAGCTTAATCCATTTCGTAATCCCCGCATCAACAAGCGACGGGAATCGTTCCGATATTTGGCTCACTCGTACTCTCGGATTCAGGAACCAATTACCGGAATGCATGGACGGGATCGACGAACTAGAGCCACGAAACACGAGTGTTTCTTTTCGACTGTCCCAACCCGGCATCTCATCATTCTCCGCACCCGTCAACATGTATCCCTCGCCAGTGACATGTGCACCATGTTCGACGGGATCCGGTAACGGAATATCGATGTGAGATTTCTCGGTGCGAAAACTGAATATTGGCAATGCGGCAAAGTGAAGCGATGCGGAATCAACGGTTACTCGTGGTCCATCCGCCGCATTCACGTACAATTCCGCGGATAACGATCGAAGCGGTGGATACTTTTTCAGCACACGCGTGAGGAGGTCGAGAAAGAAGACAAATCTTGGTAACCGATACGTTTTATCCCAATGTTGAATCACTCGGTATAAAACCGAATTCACAGCGGAGAGACGTATCCGACCCACGGTGTGGGAACGAAGCGGAACTTCCATCGAGTTGAGCAATTTCGCGGATATCGGTGCCGCCTCGCCGCCAACCACTGGTGACGACCAAGGTAAAAGATACTCATCGGCGAGTGCGCGAAAAACGTCGCGGCGAGATACGGTTCGAACGAGATGCGCAATCTCCTCCGGATGCTTCGCGCCTAATTTGCGCCATAGCGGTGGCACAAGATGCAACTTGTCCGCAGCCAACGATTCGTGGAGTGCGCCCGGTGGTCGTGTGGTTAGATGAACTACAACGGTTATGGAAAGAATCGCAAGCAGACATATCGCTAGCGCAAATAGGTTGATAACGTTGTTCAGTCCTTTTTTTGTCGCCCTCGCCATGGCGTCGACGACGACGGCCACGGCAGCGGTGCGGGCGGTGTGCAAGTTAACGACGGCGTCACGATGACTTTGGAATGGAAGGTACGGTCAGAATAGAAATGCATGCGGCCCGAGTTTTTACCACTGATGGCCCGCATCTTGTTTAGTGCGTACGGCATGTGGCTCACTACAAGAAACGAAAGTTTAATACCACGGCATGTTGTTGTTTCCTCCATGAACCATCAGCGGTTTGCACAAGTGTGACCCCAAAGTGACTGTCCTCAATTCACGTTGTTTCTACTTTACTACACTATGTGATTGTTGCGGGACGTCAGAATGATTCATTACTGACGGCGAGAGAAAAAGAAAGAAAAGAGCACAGTATCCGTATCTTTCCGTAAGCGCTTTCAATTGCTCTCTCGTGCTCCCTCCCACAACTGACTGGTGTTTCATACCAGCAAAGAGTTTTCATCTCTCCCAACTTGATCTTCAAATTCCCCGTCTCACAATCTACAGTCTCGAGAAAGTGCAGCGCAGCCGAGTCGACTTCGAAATCTAGGTTCGACTTCGTTGGTCAACTACAACAGGGGTGCAGAAGGGCTAATGTTCGGGGATTCGAGCGAGCGGTAGAATCGTAGCGTTTTCACAAGGAACCAGTATGGAAAAGGGAAACTATCATCAACGACGATGTAGTGGGGGTTATGCTGTTCGCAACGCTGCCAAATCGACACGCTTTCAACGTAAACAAACCCCAATCTTGCCAAACAAGTACGTTGCTGATATCGCTCGCTCATGATAATCCTGATTCTAATAATCAGAGCATCGCAAGTAAAGTTTACGGCCAAACCAGCGCATACGCAAACACGCTTAAGCTGAACACCACATATTCTGTTCAATGCAACCACGGAAACGTACGCTGCATCCGAAACGATCCAACCATTTCCTCTACTTCCTTCTTACTTATAGTACACATCGCGTCATCATCTTCGCCCATCTTGCACGCTTGCTTCCGTCTTCACACGGTTTCCGTTTGCTATTTGTCCTTGGTTCCTATCTGCCTCGGCATTGATCCCTGGTGATGCAATCGCACCTTGTTCGTAACTTGCGTTCGATACAACGGAAGACGGATTTGCTATGATGTCGCTAGCCGGGTCGAAAGAGCCGCCCAACTGGTGCGGCGGATACTGATGTTGTGTTTGGTATCCTGGCGGTAGCTGGTGCTGTTGGTGTGGGAGTTGGTGTGGATGATGAGGAAGCGGAAGTGAATGCGGTGATGGCGGGTAGCCTTGATATGAACCACCGTTAGAGATAGACATACCTGCTGTACCTGGCACTTGCATATACGGACTTATCGAAGCAGAGGGATCGAAACCATGCGGACCCGGGGATTGACTGTGCATTGATGGAGCAGCGTACGGATGTGGATTGGGTGCGACATCATGTGGTAGTATTGGTGGAGATGAGGATGACGGTGGTGCCATTTGAGGCTGTGAATGTGGGGTGCCATGTGGTGATGCCGGATGACCAGGTGGAATCGAACCCGGAGGGGCAAACGGAAAGTTATTGAACGGTTGTGGTGGTGGCTGAGATGGATCAATGGGATTCCTTCTCTGTTTCGGGGTTCGGCCACTATGACGCGGATCTGGCAAAATGCCTTTCATAGTGAAGTATTCCACGACTTGGCGAGGTATTTCGGCGAGTACTTCAGCAGCAAGCATATCCGGCCGATTTCGATACTTTCGAAAAGGTACAAACTGTACAATATCTCTGCAACGTCGACTGCTGAGCGGGATTTGATCACCATCCAAAGCCTCCATTGCTTGAAAATCCGCTTCCCCAACCCCAATGATCACAATACTTAACGGAAGGTGAGATGCCTTGACAATGGCGCGAGTAGTATCATCGAAATCATTGATGACACCATCGGTAAGAATGAGCAAGATGGTGTATGCTTGAACATATTTTTGTCGAGCTAATTCCGCATATCGAGCGGCTTCACCGATGAGTTCACTGAATTCGGTGGGTCCACTGAGTTTCACATTGTACAAGGTTTGTCGATAAGCGTTCAGAACACCGTCAATGTCCGTACATACAGGGTTATTATGTCCAGTGAGCGAAAAACAATGGGAAACACGTTCATATCCAGGCGGCAACTTGGCACCAAACCCGAACCCAGGAAACTCTTTGTCGGTGTCGTATTGAGCGAGAATGTTCCCAACAGTGCTGATAGCGCATTCATATTCGTTCGACGAGTACATGTTGCTAAAATGCAGCGAATCAGGAAGCATACTGTCACCATTACTCATTGTGAAGTCAATACCTATAACAAGACCGATTTCACATCCACCCATAATGTAGTCCATGAATTGCGGTTCTTCTTTGACTGTGAAGTTGCGTAATGTTATCGTTCCAGGATTTCGTCCTAAAACCGTTCCTGAACTTATTAATTCGACACCACCACGCGATCGCCATTCTGACAACGTTGTTGAAGCATGACCGATTTCTTTCTCTTTCTTTCGTACTTGAAACGAAAGTGAAATACGTAACTCGGTATCTTCTCGTCCACCTGAAATACGTTCATAACTGTCGCGAATGGAATCGAAACAAAATACACATCCTGTTCCAATCCCATTCCCTGTTCCGCCACGATCTCGTCGTCCAACTTGTTCCGTTCTCAGAACTTGGATCCACTTGGTATTTGGTTGTCCATTTTGGTTGGAAGTGAGAGTGGGACTGGTGGTGGTGAGGGTCGCGTTACGAACGTTCTGATTAATGCGATTTACAGGTACACGTCGACTAATCACAAGATAGGGACCGACCACTGGTCCTATTAAAAACATGGGACGTTTTCGGAGTGAAACCGCTACATCCATCTTCAGCAAGTTGCGACGATTTGCTTTGTCTTCCGCCATAATAGTTACATAGCCACATTCACGTGTCGGATGTGCAGGCATTCGTAGTTTCAATTCCAACACTTGACCAGATGAACGAACTAAGGAAGATACAGAAAACTCGGCACCACCCAAATAATCATGAGCGAGAAGATTCGAGGAACGACTGTCATTGTCGTACACATCGATGGCAATCTGTTGCGCACGCTCAAAGTAGTAAGTAAGAGGGACGCGTCTACTAAACGTGGCCTCGAGTGTATTCTGTACCACTTCCGTATCACAGATTCGCTCCCATGGCTGCTTTCGTGCCGGTTGCTTAGGTCGACCAAGGGGTGTGGGTAACGTTGGTAGAGAAGCAGTTACTTTTGAAACCTCCTTGCTGATTTGTTGTGCAATAACCTTGGGATTTGAACGTTGATGCTGTAATCCGTGTTGACCGAATCGCTGGTGTTGTTGATGAAGTTCAAGTTGTTGTTTTGTGTGTGGCGGAATCGCAGCACTCGCCGAATTGTTCACGTAAACAACAGCGAACGGGTCGGAGAGACCAACAAGGTCATAGTTCCGCAGCTTCGAAACTTTGATACTAAGCTCAAGGCGCTGTTCGCATCTGTCAGAGCGGGACGCCGAAAAGGGGTCTTGTTGAGCGGCAGCCTCCATTTTCCGAAGTCAACAAGTAAAACCGTAATGACAAGATGATGTGTCGTTACGAGATAGAGAACATGGCCCTCCTCGCGGCGAAGAGGGGGTTGCGCCGGGCGTTGTTGGTATCACAAATTCGGCGAAGCAGCGTGTCAACCAGGTTGCGTGCCACAAAGATGCAACACAGGCGAAATTTCATTACAGCGGTTCTGCCAATCATGAACTGTAAATTAGTGTCTCGCTGGAAGATGCAATGGAGCTCAAATTTCACTTGTCCTATTGATCGCCTCAGTTACTTGAAATGTCCTGCATAGTGGCTGTCAAACATTCACGTAGAAAAATATTTCTCGATTTAAAAAAATACAACTTTTTCCGTGACGGTCATAAATTCTGAGCATTGTAGGGTAAGGAGTAAGGTAATAACAACGGGTCCGAAATGTTTTCACTTTTTGGAAACTACTCGTTTCAACAAAGGCCTTTGCTTATAGTACGATTCAGTATGATACTTATTTTTCTATGACTAAATTTATGAGACATGTTTTTTCTGCATGATTCGTGAAATTTCCGGCTTAGTACAAATGTTAAATAAATACTTAATATTAATTAAGAATTCAATTTGAAATCGAGCATTGAGAGTTGAGTTGATCAATGGGTATTACTAAACTTTACAATTGGATTCACTAAAAGACGGGTTTTGATTCTGTACCAGGCACATTATTACGTTCCTGAAAAATCTGTCCACTACAATAAAGATTGATGTTTTTGCTGCAACACTTAGGCAAGCATCACGCTTCAAAACATATTGAAAAAGTAAACACAATCCCAATTTCCTCATTACCTCAATTCTATATTCCCCTTGTTCTACTTTATTGTCACTATTCTTATCAAATATAGCATTACATTCCAGGATGTATGATAATCTATATTGAAGGAGAGTTACAGGCTGAAGCGGATTGTTTATCTCTATGGTTGTGAAAAATTGTCATAAACTATCGCGAAAATCGCATAAATTTAGTTACGTATTCTCTTCAACTCCTTGATATGAAATCAATTTAACTGCTATTTCTAAAACTATGTGTTCTTCTATCGTCTGGTCAGCAAGTTTTCGTAGCTTGGGCTAGCCTCGGCCCTTTATTTGATGAAAATATTTTACAAGCTTATTTGCCTTTCATTTTGAAATTCAGCCGTTGTCGTTTACAACTGGCCCTTGGTTTTCCTTTTTCAATCTATTTCTTTACATTCGCTGTCTAGGTGGGACTTATTACAAGGTTTATTTTGTAAAATTTGTTGGACCAAACAGAACTGTACGTAATTCACTGTACAACAGAAAATGGAATTCATTCAATGCTCCACGCAACGACTACATTCTGTCAAGTTTGACTGGTAACAGACAATTCCTCGTACGTCTGGTAGCTCACCAGCTCCACAAGATATTTTTTTTGAATCACGGTTTCCAAAGCATGCGCCCTTGGCGCGTGCATGCGTTGATAGCCCTCGTCGCTTTTCAGTTATGTTCTCTCACAGATGCAGCGAAAAAATTTGATCATCAGTCTCATGCTGTTATTTCCGGGAAAGACAAAACAGTAAAAGATTATGATGATGATGGATTCGCTGAAGTAGAATTAAATGGCGAACTTTCGCATAGTCATTTCTTCAACCCCGAAAATGCTTCGGACATTGGCCGAATTGTGGAGTACAAATGGACTGAGAGCCGACTGAATGCCACAATAGGAACAAGTGTTAGTTTCAAGCACAACTTTCCAGTTGGAGAAACCATTGTCACACTCTTCGTACGAGATCATATGAATGATACTTCCACTACTTCAGTGAAAGTTAATGTCGAACCCTCTGGCACTCAAGGAGCTTATTTTTATTACTATGACATGAGCGGAATTATTGCGAAGCCATGGATATTATCTGTAATCGATCAGCATGAGCATAAACCAAAATTTGGTGGTCCTGTGTCTGCTGTGGATTTTTATGATGACAAATGGCCAACTCTACCAGAAACTATTGATAAAGGGCCATTTACAATTCAAGTCATGGCTAGGTTTCTTGCTCTTCGGGATGATCATTATGAATTTAGCATCGCTTTAGCTAATGGATTCGCATCTTTATTTGTTAATGGAAAACAAGTAGCATGGTATCACAATAATGGCGATTCTATCGCTGTAACTAATTCTGAAACGACATACTTAGGACAGGGAAAGCATGACATTCAACTTCGTTACTACACTGATGATTTAACAAGTCCTAAATGTATTTTGGGGGTTATTCAGAATAACGAGACAATAGTTGTTACTGAAGATATGTTGAGTTACAAAGCAATGGATGTTGTGCCCACCATACACCAAGCAACTCCTTTGAAATCAACTCTAGGTGGGGGTGGTAAGATGACCATTCATGGTGCCGGATTTTATGGAAATGTGGATGTTCTCTTTGGTGATGAGTTAGGTTGGAATATAGACGTTAAAGATTCTAAAAAAATCGTTTTGAATATTCCAAAAGTCGAAGAAGCAGATGACATATTGCTATCGCTGAAAACACGAAAAGGGGAAAGTAATGCTCTGCCATTCTCTTACAACAAGGCCGCGCCCATGCCGATTAAGTTCAAAGAAAGTTTTGTCACGTATCCTAATGGTACTATCTTCCCATCAAAACAATTCTCTTCTGTTGCTTTAGGGCCAGACATGAGGTATTATTTCGGAAGTCTCGACTCACATGTTCATGTTGTCGCTATTAAGCATGCTTCCATGACTGTGGACTCGGTATGTAAATCAGTAGGAATGGGAATGGGAAGAACAGTAGCAGGTGTTGCTTTCAATCCAGCGGACACCACATTAAGAGTTTACATTTCTACTAATATGTTTTATTGGAGAAATTATTATAGTATTCCTGATGAACAAGGTTGGCACAACGGTAAGGTACAGACTCTTATCAAGGGAAGCAGCAAAGATGGAGCTTGCTTAATCCATGAGAAGGACCTTATCACTGGGTTGCCTGTCTCAAATCATGATCATGGAGTGAATTCATTAATTTTTGACAATGATGGAAATTTATACATGCAAATTGGAGGATCGACTAATGCAGGTGTATCTCTTCCCGACGACTTAGTCGGTGGTGTCAAAGAATCTGAGTTATCTTCAGCAACAATTGTTGCTCACTTGCGAGAACCCGGATTTAATGGAACAATTACTTACGACAGATATGATGATCCTGAGCTAGCAGTCCCTTTAACACCTAAACGATTTCTTGAAGGATTTGCCTATGGATTCCGAAATTCATTCGGTTCGGTATATCATACAAGCGGCAATATTTTTGCCACTGACAATGGACCTAACGAAGGATACGGTGCTTCTAGTACAAGTTGTAATACTACAGGACCAGATCCATGGAACTCAGATACATTGGTACTAGTTCAGAAGGGTTCTTATTTCGGATATCCAAACAGAGCTCGTGGAAAACGTGGAGACGAACGCCAATGTGTATACTATGCTCCTCAGGATGAAGCAAGCAAAGGTTTTACTCCACCGTTAGCAGTCTTCGAAGCAAGTACAAATGGAATCATAGAGTACACCGCGAATTGTTTTGAAGGACAAATGAAGGGCGATTTGTTAATATCGAAGTATGCTGTTCAAGGAAAAGGTAAATTATTTAGAGCACAACTTGATGCTACAAAGAAAGCTTTGAAAGGATCGGTTGAAGATTTCAGAGACTTCTCTGGGCTTTCAATAGTGATGAACCCGTATGGAGCACTTGTTATGCCGCGTGTACAACAACCAAACATCGCAGTTCTTTCTCCTGATGAAGAGGCTACGGAAGGAAATGAGCCGAAGTTCACGGCGGTGAGTCCACATCGAGGACCAAGAAGAGGAGGTAATTGGGTAATTATTACGGGTGAGAGATTGAGCAAGAAGCCGAAAATTATGTTTGGCGATAAACAATGTACTCTTCTTAAGGTTGATGAAGATGAAGAACGATGGGCTCTGTGTGTAGTGCCTAAAGGAAAAGGATCTGTTATCATTTCCATTGCAACGAGCCATGGAAAAGTGACAACGAAATATCCAGACTATCACTATATGTCGTACTAAAATCAATGAGTGAGATAGATGGACATAGTGAAACAAAACCCATGTAAAATTTTACACTTGAGAAACAGTACAATATATTAAGTTGCTACTATATCTAACCTTCAGCGAAAAATTTGGCTGTATCGGACAGATTGCCAAAAATTAGATAGAGTTACCGATTATTAGAAATTAAGTTAGCCATTAATTTTAGAAATAAGACCCATCATATTTTTAGCTTTGATTATTAAAAGCGTTCACAATACTTTCAAGATAGGAATAAATGGGCATATTTTCGAAATGAGTTCTCGAAATAAAAGCTTGTAGTGTAATACGAATTTAGAAACCAAGTCATAATACAGGAAAGTTACTTGGCGCTGTAGTACAGAGATATTGAATTAGCGGTTTAAACATGCAAAATTTAGGAGGAATTGGAATCAATGTAGAATCCAATTGATCTATCGTAGGAATTATTTCATTACCTATGGGGTTAAAAAATCATGTTTCTGATGTTTTCTGAAACTCAATTCAGCTTGAAAAAGTATAAACTCTATTCCCTTAACTTTACACATTGTTTAAGTAAGTGATGAAGAATAACTGTTTGTCACATAGAGTATAGCATTCTTTTATGATTTTAAAAAAATATTAATTCCTCAATAACATTAGCCAGTGATTGATGTTGGAATGTCAACATTTACGAACTAACATATTCTTATTTCTAATATTCTATTTGTGTGAGGTTTTCGAGTTGAAAGTATTGTTTGTGCCATAAACCGTTTGTCTCATTTACTGCTTATGTGTAACTGCTTTTCTCTACTGCATTGTAAGGTTAACCTTGGTTTCCTACTACAGTTGAGATTGTTGTAGAACACGAATTGTGCGAATGGTCAACACGCAATCACACACATGTCTACATTATAACCTATGATGTTGATGACGCTACCCCTCTCGGTTAGGGCGAGGGACAAGTCTATCAGGGTGTAAGACTCAATACTGAAAGCGTACGAGCGTCTCAGTCATGAGTAGAATCGAATCGGAGAAATTGACTCAAGTCGCAAGCGGGAGTCTTGTCATCTGTCAAGCTTAATTCTACACAAGCACTGGCTCAACC
>JAAUYH010197386.1_pt1 | contig 29761 bp, 25 predicted proteins | sample 7278061 | NCBI WGS metagenome assembly JAAUYH01 (sample SAMN14350203, study PRJNA611818) | marine sediment metagenome | isolation source: surface marine sediment (0.6m) | place: French Polynesia: Moorea | collected 2018-08
GTCGCCGTTTTCGAACACAACGACATACCCGTCACGATCGCCGAGAAGGAAGCCTGCTGTGGCATGCCAAAGCTCGAACTCGGCGACCTCGAGTCCGTGCAGAAGGCGAAGGAGATCAATATCCCGGTTCTCGCGGCCTGGGTCGACAAGGGCTGGGATATCGTGACGCCGATCCCTTCCTGCACGTTAATGTACAAGCAGGAGTTGCCGCTGATGTTCCCGGACGATCCAGACGTCCTGAAGGTGCGTGACGCGATGTTCGATCCGTTCGAGTACCTGATGCTACGGCACAGGGAGCAGCGCCTGAAAACGGAGTTCAAGCAGTCGCTGGGCTCGATCACCTACCAGGTGCCGTGCCACCTGCGCGTCCAGAACATCGGGCTCAAGACTCGCGAGGCGCTGCAACTGGTCCCCGATACGACGGTTGAGGCGATCGAGCGTTGCTCAGGGCATGACGGCACCTATGCCGTGAAAAAGGAATTCCACGACGTGTCGAAGAAAATTGCGCGTCCAATCGTCAACAAGATAAAGAAGGCGACGCCTGATCACGTCATCAGCGATTGCCCGATGGCATCGGAGCAGATCACGCAGGATCTCGATGTCGACGCCGGGCACCCGATGAGCCTTCTGAGAAAAGCCTACGGAATCTGAACATGATGCAAAAACTCAGTCGAGAAGATCTGTTTTCGCTCGAGAAGTACGCCGAAATCCGGGACGAGTTCCGGCAGCAGGTACTGGACCACAAGCGGCATCGGCGCATCGCGCTCGGCACCAATGCGGCGCTGTACTTCGAAGATCGGCTGACCATGCAGTACCAGGTGCAGGAGATGCTGCGCATCGAGAAGATCTTCGAGGCCGAGGGCATCATGGAAGAACTGGATGCCTACAACCCGTTGATTCCCGATGGCACCAACTGGAAGGCGACCTTCATGGTGGAGTTCCCGGACATTGAGGAACGCCGCCAGATGCTAGGAAGCCTCGTGGGCGTCGAAGACAATGTCTACATGCAGGTCGACGGATTCGAGCGCATCTACGCGATTGCCGACGAGGACCTGGAGCGCTCGGATGAGACGAAGACGTCGGCGGTGCACTTCATGCGCTTCGAGCTGCCAGCAGTTGAGATCGACGCATTGAAGGGCGGCGCGAGTCTCGCGGCCGGTATCGATCATGAGAACTACCTCGTCGAGATCAATCCGGTCAGTGAGAGCATCCGTGAATCGCTGCTTGGGGACCTCAACTAGACGAATGACAGACCGTTTCGGCCGTTTTGAGGCGGTCCGCGCCCGGAATTCAGGTTCCATTCGCCATTTGTTCACCAACTATTCCAGAAGAAACAAGGATCTGGCTTTAACTTCACTCCGGTCTTTAATTGCTGGAGTAGAGCCTTGAACACGTTTATAAACAGGATTGCCGCCGTACTGGGACTGCTGATACTAGGCGGTTGCGCGAGCTTGCCGGCCGACCGGCTTGAGGAACGTCAATATCGGAACTTCGAGTATGCGGAGCGGTTCAAATACGATCGAACGCGTTGCAATGCCCGCGGCGGTCGGATTATCGTCGATGCCATCGGCAAGCCGGATCGACATGGTATTCCCCGCAACCGCGAGCGATACATCTGCGCCTAGTGCCGTTTCGGCGGCACCGGGCTAACCTGGAGGCCGCCTTCAATGCCGCTGGAGACCCGATTGATCGTCGGGGAGTTTATTGTCGATATCGAACGATGCGTCGTCGAAAGTGACGCGCAGACTGTCCGTATCAAGCCGAAATCGATGCGGGTACTGGAGTGCCTGCTGGATGCGGAGGGCTCCGTGGTATCTCGCGATCGGCTGTTCGCATCCGTGTGGCCGAACAGTGACGTCACGGACGACGTCCTGACACACAGCATTGCGGAGCTGCGTCGAGCCTTTGGCGATTCAGCGAAGACGCCCGCCTACATCGAGACGATTCCCCGCAGGGGGTTCCGGCTGATGCAGTCGGCGAGACCTCAGCCGGAGAGCAGCGCTGGCGGGCCGGCTTGGCGGCGATACGGCATGGTGGCCGCAGCGTTTCTGGCGGTGGTCATGCTGGCTGTCTGGGCGATTCGGCCAGCGGAACCGGTGGTTATGGAAGATCGCTCGATCGCCGTATTGCCGTTCGTGGACATGAGCGAGGCGGGCGACCAGGAGTATTTCGCCGACGGCATCACCGAGGAACTGATTAACCAGCTGGTGAAGCTGGACGGATTGCGCGTAACCGGTCGAACGTCGTCATTCTATTTCAAGGGCCGCAACGAGGACCTGCGGAGCATCGGCCGTCAGCTCAACGTATCGCATGTACTGGAGGGCAGCGTTCGACTGTCCGACGAGATGCTCCGGGTCACCGCGCAGCTGATCGACGTGTCCGATGGTTTCCACCTGTGGTCCGAGACGTTCGACCGGCGACAGGCCGAGATCTTCTTCATCCAGGAGGAGATCGCGGAGAACGTCGCGAAGGCGCTTAGCCTGCGGCTGAATGTAGGCGAACGAACTCGCTACACTGGCAACACGACGAACATCGAGGCTCATCGGCTCGTGCTCCTGGGCAATGCGAGATACAAGGATGGGACGACGCAAGGCGCCCTCGAATCGATCGAAATGTATCGCGAGGCGACCGAACTGGACCCTTCCTACGCGATTGCTTGGGAACGTCTCGCATCCGCTTACCTGTTCGCAAGGCTGACGATAGGCATCGAGTTCTGGAACAGCAACGAGGCGCTGGCTCGGCAGGCTATCGATCGCGCGCTGCAACTGGCGCCTCGCTCATCGATCGTTCTGCAAACCGCGGCGTATCTCGAGATCGTAGCAGGCGACTTTTTTTCGGCCCGGGCCTACTTCGATCAGCTCGCCAGCGCCGACATACCGATTCCGCTGTCTCGTTCAGGTTCGTACATCGACATGATACTGAAGACGGGTCACGTCGATGACGCCCTCGTGCTGCAGCGCGAGAATGCAGTTGTCGACCCCAAGCGCTCGGAAGCTCTGCTCTACCTCGGCCACAGCCTTGTGGTCGATCAGCAGCCGGCTGCAGCGCTCGAGCTGATGGAGGCAGCCTTCGTCGATAACGCACTGCCTGCTGGTGTCAGCCTCGAGGGCCTGGTGGCCGCGCTCGAGCTGGACAACGTCGAACTGATACAGACCTGGTATTCACGGGCAATCGAGTCTGTCTCTCCGCAGGCATCGAACGTGCTGGTGCGATTGCGCGAGTTGCATGGGGACCGAGAACGCTCGCTTGCGCTACTGGACAGTATCTATCAGCAGGGCGCCAACAACGATTACCTCGTTGCTGTTTTCGCGGGTTACTACGGCGACAGCAATCTCGTACTGAACACCTTTCGACGCTCTTCCGATTGGTGGATCTTCTGGTATCCGTTGTTCGACGACGTCCGTAAGAGCGAAGAATTTGCGAGCCTCGTCGATGATATGGGACTGGTTCGTTACTGGCGCGAATACGGCTGGAACGATTTCTGCGGCGAGAGGGAAAACGGGACCGTGTTCTGTCGCTAGTATGACCGCACGTGCTGCGTGCAGCGGCGGATTTTTCAGGCTACACTTTTCGCTTTGAAAACCACCCGACCTATTTCTTTCCTATGAGCAGACGATACGACGCTGCGGACATTGAGGTCCTGAGCGGGCTTGAGCCTGTGCGTCGCCGACCGGGTATGTACACCGATACAACCCGGCCAAACCACCTGGCCCACGAGATTATCGACAACAGCGTCGACGAAGCGCTTGCGGGTTACGCGAAGAAGATCGACGTGACGATTTTCTCCGACGGTTCGCTGGAAGTGTCCGACGATGGTCGAGGCATGCCGGTCGATATCCATCCGAAAGAGAAAATGCCCGGGGTCGAGTTGATCCTGACGCGTCTGCACGCCGGCGGAAAATTCTCCAACAAAAACTACCAGTTCTCGGGCGGCCTGCACGGCGTCGGCGTCTCGGTTGTCAATGCGTTATCGAAGAACCTCGAGGTCTGGATCCGGCGCGACGCGAAGGAGTACAACATGAGCTTCGCCGGCGGTAAAAAGCGCGGCAAGCTGGAAGTCGTCGGAAAAGTAGGCAAGGCCAACACCGGTACGACGATTCGTTTCTGGCCGGACGCTCAGTATTTCGATTCCGCCAAGATCTCCGTGTCTCGTCTGAAACACGCGCTTCGCGCGAAGGCCGTCTTGTGCCCGGGCTTACGGGTGCGACTGAAAGTCGAGAAGCCGCAGGAGAAAGTCGAATGGTGCTATGCGGGCGGTCTCGAAGAATACCTGCTCGAGGCGACCGGCGGCGGTGAGCTGCTTCCGGCAGAACCGTTTTCGGGATCGATCAGTACTGATAGTGAGGGTGTTGACTGGGCGCTGGTCTGGCAGGCGGAGGGCGGCCAGGCGATCACTGAGAGTTACGTCAACCTGATCCCGACGGCGCAGGGCGGCACACACGTGAACGGGCTGCGAACAGGGCTCACCAACGCGATTCGGGAATTCTGCGACTTCCGTAACTTGCTGCCGCGCGGCGTCTCCATCGCGCCGGAGGATGTCTGGGACGGTCTCAACTTCGTGCTGAGCACAAAGATCGAGGATCCGCAGTTCTCGGGGCAAACCAAGGAACGCCTGTCGTCCAGGGAATCGGCGGCGTTCATCTCCGGCGTCGTCAAGGACGAGTTTGCCATCTGGCTGAATCAGCATCCCGAGACCGGCGACCAGATCGCCCAGCTCGCGATCAACAAGGCGCAGCGCCGGCTGAAGGCGGCGAAGAAAGTCGTTCGAAAGAAAGTCGTGTCGGGGCCGGCGCTGCCCGGCAAGCTCGCGGACTGCACATCGCAGGACCCTGAGTTCTGTGAGATTTTTCTGGTCGAGGGCGATTCGGCGGGCGGATCCGCGAAGCAAGCCCGCGATCGCAATACGCAGGCGATCATGCCGCTGCGCGGCAAGATCCTGAACACGTGGGAGGTCGATACGGCCGAGATACTCGCGTCACAAGAGGTCCACGACATCAGTGTCGCGCTCGGCGTCGACCCCGGGTCCGATAACATCGACGGCCTGCGCTATCACAAGGTCTGCATCCTGGCGGACGCCGATTCCGACGGCGCGCATATCGCGACGCTGCTGTGTGCGCTGTTCCTGCAGCACTTTCGCGAGCTGGTGCTGTCCGGCCACGTCTACATCGCGATGCCGCCGCTGTATCGCATCGATGTCGGCAAGGAGGTTTTCTACGCGCTGGACGACGGCGAGCGCAAGGGCATCCTCAACCGGATAGAAGCGGAGAAGATGCGCGGCAAAGTCGCCGTCACGCGTTTCAAGGGCCTGGGCGAGATGAGTCCGGCACAGCTCAGGGAAACGACGATGAACCGCGACACACGGCGGCTCGTGCAGCTGACCGTTAGCGGGCGTGACAACACATTTGAATTAATGGACAAGTTGCTGGCCAAAAAGCGCGCCAAAGACCGGCGCGCGTGGCTCGAGAAGAAGGGCAACCTTGCCGAGGTCTGATGTGCCTTGCGCCGTGTCGCACCCGTTGCCCGGGTCTAAGCGTTGGCGGCGGAATGCACCTTGTCATGACGAATATCAAGACTCTGAGATCAGGTAACACACCGAACAGGACTCTGGAATGCAGAACGAACTGAACCTGGAGGGCGTCGAACAGCTTCCGCTGCGTGAATACACGGAGAAGGCCTACCTCGATTACTCGATGTACGTCATTCTCGATCGCGCCTTGCCACAGATCGGCGATGGCTTGAAGCCGGTCCAGCGTCGCATCATCTACGCGATGTCGGAACTGGGCCTGTCTGCAGGTTCCAAGCCGAAGAAATCGGCGCGCACGATCGGAGACGTGATCGGCAAATTCCATCCGCACGGCGACTCGGCGTGTTACGAGGCCATGGTGCTGATGGCCCAGTCCTTTTCTTACCGGTATCCGATCATCGATGGGCAGGGCAACTTCGGTTCCACCGACGATCCAAAGTCATTCGCGGCAATGCGCTACACCGAGTCTCGTCTCGCGCCGTACGCTAAAAGCCTGCTGTCAGAAGTTGCGATGGGCACCGTCGACTGGGCGCCCAACTTTGACGGCACGCTCGAAGAGCCCGTCGTTCTGCCGGCGAGGCTGCCGAACCTGCTCCTAAACGGTACGACCGGCATCGCTGTCGGACTGTCTACCGACGTGCCGCCGCACAACCTCAACGAAGTGGCCAGTGCACTCGTACACCTGATCGACAAACCAAAGGCTACTGTCCGGGATCTGATGAAGCACATCCGCGGGCCGGACTTCCCGACTGGCGGTGAGCTGGTTTCCCCGGCGGACGAGATCCGTGAGATCTACGAGACGGGTGGCGGGACACTGCGACTCCGCGCCGCTTACCACCGCGAGAAAAACGACATCGTCATCACGTCGTTGCCGCACCAGATCTCAGGCGCCAAAGTGCTGGAACAGATCGCGGCGCAGATGCGCAACAAGAAACTGCCGCAGGTCGACGACCTTCGTGACGAATCGGATCACGAGGAGCCGACCCGGCTCGTCATCAGTCCGAAGTCGAGGAATGTCGACGTGGACCAGCTGATGTCGCACCTGTTCTCGACGACGTCGCTGGAGCGCACGGTACGCGTCAATATGAACATCATCGACCTGTCAGGGCGGCCGCGGGGCTTCAACCTCGTCGATCTGCTGTCGGAGTGGCTGAAATTCCGTCGCGAAACCGTCAAGCGCCGCCTGGGCCACCGCCTGCAGATCGTGCTCGACCGTCTGCATATCCTCGACGGTCTGCTGGTTGCGTTCCTGAATATCGATGAGGTCATCGCGATCATTCGCTCGGAAGATAAGCCGAAGCCGGTGCTGATGAAGCGGTTCAAGCTGTCGGACGTGCAGGCAGAGGCCATCCTCAACTTGAGGCTCCGCAATCTCGCGAAGCTCGAAGAGATGAAGATCCGCGGCGAGCAGGACGAACTCAGCGCCGAACGCGACTGGCTGGAGAAGACGCTCAAGAGCGCCGCACGACTGAAAACGCTGATCAAGAAGGAAATTCTCGAGGACGCCGAGGCTTACGGCGACGAGCGTCGCACCGAGATCGTCGAACGCGAGGCGGCGCAGGCGCTCGACGAAACCCAGCTTGTATCCAGCGAGCCCGTCACCGTCGTGCTGTCGAAGCGCGGCTATGCTCGTGCGGCCAAGGGCCATGAAATCGATGCAAAGACACTGAGCTACAAGTCGGGCGATGCTTATCTTGCATCCGCGCAGGGCCGCAGCAACCAGCTGGCCATGTTCATCGACAGCACCGGGCGGGTTTACAGCGTGATCGCGCACACGCTGCCGTCTGCTCGCGGGCAGGGCGAGCCCTTGTCGGGACGATTCAAGCCGCCGGACGGCGCCGCGTTCTGCGGTGCCATGATCGGCGAGTCGGAGCAGAAATACTTACTCGCGAGCGATGCCGGCTACGGCTTCGTCTGCTCGCTGTCGGACCTGGTGTCGCGCAACAAGGCAGGCAAGGCGGTGCTCCGGGTGCCAAAAGGGGGCCGGCCCGTCGTTCCGGCGCCCGTACCGGTTGGCAAGGAATGCCTGATTGCTGCAGTCAGCTCCATCGGTCGCCTGTTGCTGTTCGAGATGGATGAGCTGCCTGAACTGGCGAAGGGCAAGGGCAACAAGCTCATCAATATTCCGACCAAGAAGTACCAGGCCGGCGAAGAGAAGCTCGTGGCTGCCGCCGTGGTCCCCGAAGAGGGCGATCTGCTGGTGCACAGCGGCAAACGCGTCATGACGATCAAGTGGAACGACACCGACCACTACTACGGTGACAGGGCGCTGCGCGGCAGCCTGTTGCCGCAGGGCTGGCGCAAGGTCGATCGACTCGAGGGCGTCTCGAAAGACTGACCGACCTTACCCACGAATCGGTCAGATATTCGGGCTAGCGGCTCTTCGTGTTGACACGGCCGCCTTCGACTTCCATTTCAACCGTGTCGTCGTCACGCGTGATGATCTCGACAGTGTGATCGCCGTCGGACGTGATCGCGTCGAGGTCGTCATCTGACGATACTTCGGCTCGTCGCGGCATCTCAACGGTCGTCGTGTCGCTACTGGCCGTCGGCAGTTCTTCCGTCTTTTCCACAGCGACGAGCTTCTCCGTGTCGTCTTCCGGCAGCTGGAGTGCTTCGTTGACGTTCGTGTCGTCCAGGTCGCTTAAGGTTTCGTCGTTCTTCGCCGGCATCTCTGCCGTGATGTCGAGCTCCTCGACGTCGGCGATCTGGATGCCCGTGGAGGACGTGTCGTCATCCTCGAGTCGCTTGGTGAGTTCTTGCGCCGCCTTCTCGATCTCGAGGTTCAAGGCCTGCGTCGCCGTCAGCTCGTCCTGGTAATCCTGCTCGAGGATGTCGTAGTCGACCTCGTCATTCATCGTGTAGCTGCCGTCTGTGCTGCTTTCGTCGAGTGTGCTGACTTCGATGGCTTTGAGGTCTTTCTCGGTGACGTCCTCAGGACGCGGCATCTTCGTCATGTCCATGATGACAGACATGTCGTAGTCGTCGTCCTCCGGCAGCACCTCGCTCTCGAGAATATTGGATGTATCGATATGCGGCGGCGAGATGACGTCTGTCTCTCCCTCATCAGATGCCGGCAACTCGATATCGAGTCTCGTTGTGCCGTCCAGACCGCCGTTCTCGCTGAAATCGACGTCGACGCCGCCGTCGAGGTCGTGACCGAGTCCGAGGCTCGCATCCAGCGCGAGATTCTGGTCGGTAGGGCTGTCATCGTCGATGTCGATGGCTTCGACGACGGGCAGGTCGACGGGCGTCAGGGTCTCGGTTGGGTCGGTCGCGCGGCGAGCCGGGACTTCTGACGGCGAGCCAATTGGCGTCGAACCGAACTGGTCACGCAGGCGACGACCGAACAGCAGAAGACCTGCGATCAGCAGTGCGCCACCGCCGGCTACCCACAGCGACCAGTTGGTCTCGGGTTCGACCGGCACTGCAGCAGGCTGAATGCGGGCGACGCTGCGATTCGGCGTCGACGCTGCCGGTATCGGATCGTCGATCGTGGTGTCCGGGATGACGACGGACGTTGTGCTTCCGGTCGCTTCTGCAGCTGCGTCCGTCGAGGCGCCGGGTTCAGCCGGCTGTTCGGAATTCGCAGCCTCAAGGCCGGCCTCGATCAGGGCCGGTGTCTCGGACGCCACAGGGTCTTCGGCGGCGGGTACGATTGCTGTCGTCTGCGTCGCGCCGGCAGCGGTTTCGGTTGACGTGCTGACTTCAGGAGCGCCGTAGCCGTTCGTCCCGGCACTGCGCTCGCCGGCTCTCGTGGTGTCCTCATTGACGGCCGGCGTCGTTGCGGCAAAGTTCGCCACCTCGTCGCCCACAAAGGTGGGGATGGTCAGGATGCTGCCGGCTTTGAGGCGGTTCGGGTCTGCGCCGATGAAGGCGCTCGGGTTAGCCTCAAACAGGGCATTGACCGCGGGCCACAGGCGGATCTGGCGGTTCTCAATGCGCTGAACTATCTCCGACAACGACTCGCCGGGCTGTACGCGATAGCTGGAGCCCTGCTCGATAGCGGGAGCCGGTGGCCGGGTTGCAACTGTCGGCCGTGCCGGTTGTGGCCGCACCGGGTTCGCGGCTGGCGTACTCGGTGCCGATTGCTGCGTGCGTCTCGCTGTGGCGGCCGTTTCCAGCCCGGGTGGGCTCAGGAACATCGTGTATTCGCGAGTGATGTTCGGCGTGTAAGGGCAATTGACCGTCAGACGCGTGGAGACCATCGGTTCCCGGATCGGCTGCCGACTGGTTAACGTAATCAGGCCGTCGCCAATCTCGATACGTGCGCCGCTGATGGTCGGCAGTCCGCTGCTCGACGCCGCGCCGGACATTGACACGCAGTAGTTCTGAAGCTCTTCGTTCGGACCCAGTGCGTAGGCGATACTCGCGCGGAGCGGCTGGCCAAGGCTTGATTCCACCTGGATCTCGCCCAGTTCCAGCGCGGCCGCGGAGCCCGCGGCCATGCTGCCGCCGACTGCAAAAAGCGCGGGGAATAGTGCATTCTTTGTCGCCGTTCGACCGGCTTTGGATCTGGGCTTGGTCACTTTGCTCACCTTAGGTCATAGTCCGGGCGCTACCGGGTCCGTGCTGGCAGATTAGAACCGTCATTCTACGAGCCCCGGCTCACGGTCTAAAGCGGCTGGTTCCATAAGCGAAGTGTGACGCAGTTCACACTTTTCCGCCGACCGGGCTTTGGTCCTACCCGGCCATCAGCTGGGCCAGCGTCCTGCGTTGCACGCTGTCATCGGCGTCTTCGAGCACCACTTCCGGTTCGTGTACGTAGTGGCCCTGCATGAAATCAATGCCAAGCTGGAACAGGACCGCCATCGCGTTGGCGTTCTCGACACGCTCGGCGACGGTTTTGATGTTGCGAGAACCTGCCGCCTTGACGATGAGCTCCACTTTCGACTGCACGTCCTTGTCCGTCATCAGCGAGTGCATCAGCTCGCCGTCAATCTTGATGTAGTCGGGCTTCAGCATGTTGAGAATCTGGAACTTGTCGTCTGCTGTCCCGAAGTGTTCCAGAGCAAAGCCGACGCCAATCTTTCTCAAGGCCTTGGTCAGGTGTTGTGCCTGGCGGATGTGGCGAGCCGCGTCGCGCTCGGGTACCTGGACAACCAGCCGCGATGCGTCGAAACCACGTTCATCGCATTCAGACTTCAGCCAGGTCGCCGTCGACTTGTCGACGATCGACTGGCGCGACATCTTGACGAATACACGATCTGCGCTGTGCTTCTCACTGAATTCGAGCGAGGCCTTGATGATCCAGCGATCGACGCTCTTCATCATGTTCGTTCGTACAGCGGCAGGCAGGAACTCCGACGGCAGGACAGAGTTACCGTCCTGATCGACCATGCGCACCAGTAGCTCGAACATTTCGACAGCGTCGCTGCGCAGGCCGGCGATCGGTAACTGGGCGAGACGGAAACGGTCCTCCATGAGCGCGAACTTGAGCTTTCGCGCCCACGTCTCGTCGATTTCCTTCTGCTTCGTATCCTCTTCGTCGGCCTCGTGCAGGAGGGCCATACTGCCCCCCGATTTGCGGGCTTCTTCACAGGTCGAGATCGTGGCGCTGACAAATTCCTCGAAGTTGTCAAAGCGCTTGCTGACGGCACAGACGCCGACACTGCAAGTGAGATGCGTCGAGACCTCGCCGACCTCGAAGGTCTGCGACTTGACGAAGTCGGCGAGCTGCTGGCCCCAGACCTGGCCGTCACGTTCTTTCGCTCGCTCGAGCAGGACCATGAGGCTGGTACCTTCGAAGCGGCCGGCAACGTCGCGAGGATGCAGGCGGCGTCGCACGAATTCGGAGAACTGGGCGATGACCTCCTCGGAGTTCAGTACGCCGACCTTGCCTTTGATCTCGGAGAACTTGTCCGGTTTGATGTAGGCCAGCATGTGCAGGCCGGATCCAGGCTTGCGCGTCAGGCGCTTCTTGATTCGTTCGAGGAATTGGGCGCGATGGAAAAACAGCGTCGTCGGGTCGCGCTGTAGCGCGTCGTGCACGAGCTTGGTCGGTTCGTTTGAGCGCAGAGACTCTGAGGGAATGCGTATCTGTACGCATGGCGCATTGTCGTACTCGACCCGCGACAGCTCGAGTTGCAGGTCGCCGATCTCGCTCGCGTCGATGCTCGGTTTCGCGACCAGCTTCTCGTCGGGCTGCCACTTGCCGATGAGGGCGGCGTTCAACGCGCCCTTGATCGCAGCACGGCTCTCGGCATCGAAGCTGTCCATCACTGGCAGGCCGGCGATTTCATCGAGGTCGGCTACGCGGAAGACCTTGAGCCACTCGGCATTGGCTTCCAGCACGATGCCGTCCTGCACCAGCGCAATAGCGCTGCTGGACGTCTGCATGTAGTCGCGAATCTGCTTCTTGTATTCGGTCGCCGATTGCAGTGTCGAGTTCAGTGCGCGTTCGACGCGCAGTGCACGGAGCTCCCGCGACACGACAGCCTGCAGCCGGCCGATCAGCTTGAAGGACACGAGATCCGACGCGCCCTGGTGCATCGCGTTCTCGATAGCCTCTTCTTCGGCCTCATTGCACAGTGCGATGACGGGCACTTCGGGGTTGAAGCGATCTTTCTGCTTGATAACGGACCGGATCGGGTCCTTGAAGTTGTCGAGATTCAGGATGATCAGCTCGACCTGTTCGTCGGTGAGCGTGTCGGCGATGCTCTTGGGGTTTTCGACCCAATGGCAGTGAGCAGCCAGCCCGGCATCACGCAACGAACCGTTAACGAGCGCTACGTCGTCTTCGTTTCCGGTTAGTACAGCGATAGAGATACTATCGCGAGAGCTCAAACCACAGTCCTTGTAGCCATCCAACTATCGTCCTGATTCTGTTAAAGACCGCCCTGTCTTATGTGATAGCAGGGTACGTACCGGCGCGTCATAAATGCGTGACGAGGCTCTAGTTTTTGGGCTTCAGACAGTTTCGTGGCCGGGACGGCCTTGTGGCTGGCAGCGCGGGCGGACTGCTGTATTATTCCGCCCACGGCCAAAAAGGGCGATCAATCTTGAGGAGCGGCGCGGATTCCCCGCGAAAAGGACATGGCGACATACAGCACAAACGAATTTCGGTCGGGATTAAGGATCATCATCGACGGCCATCCCTGCATTATCGTGGAAAACGAGTTCGTGAAACCGGGCAAGGGCCAGGCGTTTAACCGTGTCCGGATCAAGAACCTGAATACCGGCAAGACCGTGGACAAGACGTTCAAATCGGGCGAATCCGTCGAAGCTGCCGATGTCATGGATACCGAGATGCAGTACCTGTATACGGACGGTGAGTTCTGGCATTTCATGCAGCAGGACACGTTCGAACAGTTCGCGGCTGACGAGAAGGCCGTCGGCGACGCCAAGGACTGGATCACCGACGGCGACGTCTGCGCTATAACTTTGTGGAATAACGCTCCATTAATCGTTGAAGCCCCCAACTTCGTCGAACTGGAGATCACGGAGACGGACCCGGGCGTCAAGGGAGACACCGCAAGTGGTGGCGTGAAGCCGGCAACGCTGTCGACCGGCGCCGTTGTGCGAGTGCCCCTGTTTGTTGACCAGGGGGAGACCATCAAGGTCGATACTCGTTCGAGAGAATACGTCTCACGCGTCAAGTAGGGAGCGTTGTCAGCCGCTCTCGACGCATCCAGGCGGCTGACGGATCACGCTTTCGACCTCTTCCTGAGGCGACCGCCAGGGCGCTTGCGAAACACAGTACGGCGAACGGTGCAGACGCGGTTCGCAGCGCATTGAGTGTCGTTCAACGGCCGAGATAGTTGTCCCAGACTCCTGCTGATGAATCGTCGTCGGCAGTGACGCCGGCCAGCCGATTTATCACTGGCACGATGCCGCATACGGTGACCAGGAAGGTGCCGACGAGCAAGAGCACGGCGCCCGTGTTCGCGAGCAGGTTGGCGACCCAACCGCCGCCGACGGGCGCGAGCAGGATCACGATGCTGAGTGCCGCCGTCGCGAAGAACGTACCGATGAACGACAGGTTGATAACGACGGCGCTGATCGACCGCATGGCCGCGATGCCTTCTGCGGGTGCCAGCCGAGACAGTGACCGCAAGATGACGCTTTAGACATCGATCGGGCCGCCGCTGATGATTGCTGACCCCGGCAGTGCGGCCGTGCCAAGTCCGTGATGCAGTGACAGCATGATGAAGTCCCTCGAATCGGGGTTGCGAGAGGCCGCCTGCACGCAGGGCGGCCTCCCGGCAAGTTTCAGGCGGCGGTGTTCCACACGCCACTGGCCGCGACGTCGCGCGCGTAATCGGCAAAGTCGCGGGGTTCGCGACCGAGCGCGCGCTGGACGCCGTCGGTCAGGTGCGCATTGCGGCCGTCGAGAACGGTCGCGAACAGGTAGTCCAGCATCCAGACGACCTCTTTGGGTGCGCCGGACTCGGCGACGCCATTGACGAACGCGTCGTGCGGGACAGTCTCGAACGTGATCTTGCGGCCGGTCGCGCGCGTCAGGTCATTAGCGATGTCGCTGAAGGTCATCAGTCGCGGGCCCGTGACTTCGTATATCTCGCCATCGTGACCGTCCTCGGTCAGTGCGACGAAGGCGACGTCCGCAATATCGTCGACGTCGACGAACGGCTCCGGGATATCGCCGGCCGGCAGCGTGATCGAGCCGGCGTGCACCATGTCGATAAACGCGCCTTCGGAGAAGTTCTGGTGGAACCAGCTCGCACGAACGACTGTCCACTCCAGCCCGCTGTCCCTAACGATAGTTTCACAGGCCTGCGCCTCTTCCTCGCCGCGGCCCGACAGAAGGACGAGGCGACGAACGCCCTTTTTCTTCGCGAGGTCCACGAGACCCTGGATTGCGTCCGTGGCGCCCGGCATCGCCAGGTCCGGCGCATAAGTAATGTAGACAGCAGATACGCCTTCGAGAGTCGCGTCCCAGGTGTGTTCGTTATTCCAGTCGAAAGACGGTGTCGCGGAGCGCGAACCGATGCGTACCGGCAGTCCGGCCTCTTTGAGTAGCGTGACGACGCGCTGCCCGGTCTTGCCGGTGCCGCCGATAACGAGAGTGGTGCCGTTGGTGTGGTTCATGGTCTGATCCTTAAGTTGATGAAATCGTGGGTTCATCATCGCGTGGATCGCCATGGCTATCTTGACTGCGGGCGCCGGAGTTTTGACACGTCACGACAACCTGTGACGTTGCCCGCTAGCCGGCGGTGGACACCTGCAGCCGGTAGGAGCGAGGCGTCTGGCCGGCCCAGCGCTTGAATGCCCGGTTGAACGCACTCTGCTCTGAGAATCCGGTCAGGAATGCCACCTCTGCGAGGGGATAGCCGGTGTCGGCCAGCAGACGCTCCGCGAGCTCGCGCCGCGCCGCATCGACAAGCGACTGAAACGATACGCCGTCGTCAGACAAGCGGCGCTGCAGCGTTCGGCCGCTCATGCCGAGCAGAGACGCGATGTCCGATATCTTCGGCACGCCCTGGCTCAATGCCCGTGAGACTTCGTTTCGCACCCGGCGATCCAGCGAAGCCTCGTCATTGAACTCGGCGACTTCGCCTTCCATATGCGCATCGAAGAACCGGGCCAGTCCCGGGTCGCCAACCTTGTTTGGCGCGAGCACCTGCTCCTCGGTCAACAGGAATGCATCGAAGTCACTGCCGAAGCTCACCGGGCAGCCGAAGAAAGCTTCGTGGACGTCGGAACGCCCCGGCGCATCGTGTTTGAAGTACAGGTGCAACGGCTTGAACGGCACCGAGCAACCTTCTCCTGAGATCGTTGCGATGCTGGCCATGTCGGCCTCACAGGACAGGCGCCGCCCCAGGATGCGCTCGCCGTCCCGGTTCAGGTGATAGTAGACACCCTCCGGTGCGCGGCGTACTTCGTAGGCGCTGACGCTTGTCAGGACACGTGCATAACGCTCCGCCCGTTCGTAAGATCCGAGCAGGTTCGGCGCCGCCTTCCACGCCAGGCCAATGGCGCCATAGTCGTCGAGTCGCATCGATGCGCCGACACGCAGCGGCAAGTCTACCGAGGGGGACTCGAGGTGCGCGAGGTGTTCGAAGAACCGGTAGTAGTCGGCCTCGGAAACCATCAGTTTCGGGTTTACCGGCGCATCCGGGTCGATTCCGACCGATCGAAGGATGGCGCGCTTGTCATGCGCATCGTCGACGACACTCAAGACCTTGTGTACGAACAGTGACGTCAGCTGGCCCAAGAGTCAGACCTCCTAGATATAGTGGCTATCGACGCTGTCGAGATAGGTGCCGCACAGCGCTTCAATGCCCCGCTGGTCGTCGACAGAGAAGCGGTCGAGAACCGGGCTGTCGATATCCAGCACGCCGAGCAGGCGGTCCTCTTTGATCAGTGGAACGACGATCTCGGATCTTGACGCGGCGTCGCAGGCGATGTGTCCCGGAAAGGCGTGTACGTCGGGCACCCGTAAGGTCTGGCGTTGCTCGGCGGCGGCGCCACAGACGCCGTCTCCCATTGCAATGGTCGTTACCGCCGGCAATCCCTGGAATGGACCCAGCACGAGGCCCGACGCTCTCGAGATGTAGAGACCGAGCCAGTTGATGTCCGCGAGGCCGTTGTAGAGCTGTGCGACGAAGTTGGCGGCGTTGGCCAGCCCGTCGGTTTCGTCAGCAAGCGTCAGTTGCAATTGCGAATTCAGCAGTTTGTAGTCAGTCATGTCAGGTCTCGAATTCGAAGCTTATGACATCGCGAATGTTACGGGTCCCTGCATACAACATGTGCAGTCGTTCGAAGCCCAGCGCGACACCGGCACAGGCCGGAAGGCCGGATCGCATCGCCTGCAGGAAGCGTTCATCGAGCGGCGGTACTGTAGACCCTGTCGCGGCTCTCTTGTCGAGGTCGCTCCTAAACCGGGCGCGGAGCTCGATCTCGTCGGTCAGTTCGACATAGCCGTTCGCGAGTTCCAGTGCTCCAGAGAATACCTCGAATCGCTCCGCCACCGAGGCATCGTCGTCGTCGAGTCGCGCGAGCGCGGCCTGTCCGGCGGGAAAGTGTGTAACGACGGTTAGCCGATCGCCCGGAAACGAGTCGGCCACCGTCGTTGAGAACAGCAGGTCAAGCCAGGCATTTCGATCGTCGCCGATCGCATCTCTCAGCGCCTCATCCTTCGTCGTCGCATGCGCCAGTGCCTCGGTATTCGTGGTCAGCGGGTCAACGCCGACAGTATCAATGAATGCCTGCCGGTAGGTCAGTTGCGCGGGCGGACGAGTCGGCGTCCGGTCGCCCAGCGCCACTGCGAGCAGCCGAAGCGTGTCCTCGATGATCTCGGCCAGCCCGAACTCGAGCCGATACCATTCAACCATCGTGAATTCCGGCTGGTGGCTGCGTCCCAGTTCGCCACCGCGAAATACCCGGCATATCGAATAGATGTCCGGATAGCCGTCGGCCAGCATGCGTTTCATGCAGAACTCCGGGGACGTGTGCAGGAACAACCGTGCAACGCCATCGTCCACCCCGGCAACGCTCAAGGACTTGATGTTCGGATCACTGACGGCAGACGACGACAGCGCCGGGGTGTCGACTTCCAGCACCGATTGATCACGGAAATACGACCGCGTCCGATCCAGCAGCATGGCTCTTTGCCGGGCGACATCGGCACTCGAGCTGGGGCGCCAGCTCATGTCGATAGCGTGGCCAGTTTCTCGCCCATCCTGACGTTGCTGCCGGCCGCCGACGCCCAGTCGAGATCGCGGCCGAGGATGATGACGGTCGAGCCCATGTTGAACCAGCCGAGCAGATCGCCTTTCATCACGTCACGGGGCTCGAGCGTGATCGTCTCCACGAGACTACCGGTACGCGGCCGAATCTCGCCGGTCCACGGTGTCGTGATGCTGCCGACGTTAAGCGCACCGACCATGCTCACGAAGAACAGCCCGTCTGAAGTCTCGAAGTGCAGGTTCAGCCTTTCATTTCGGGCGAACAGTCGAGGCACACGTTCCGCCGTCGTCTCGTTAACGCTGAAGAGATCTCCGGGCACGTAGTGTGCCGCCGTGAGTCGTCCGTCGACTGGCATGTGCACCCGGTGATAATTAAATGGCGCCAGGTAAATCGTCGCAAAACTCGTGAACGCATTCGCAGTATCGAGATCGACGGCCAGCAGCTCCTCGACCGTGTAATCGAACCCTTTGGCCTGGATGATTGTGCCGTTGCTGATAGCACCCAGCTGACTGACTTTACCGTCCACCGGTGAGACCAGGTGCTTCGGGTCGTTGTCGATCGGTCGGGCGCCCTCGGCGAGTTCGCGTGTGAAGAAGTCGTTGAAGTCGACGAAGTCATCCGGGACGGTCCTCGCTACATCGCCGAGATCGACGTCGAACGCCTTCACAAAGCGCGAGATCAGCCAGTTCTTGGTCGACGTGTGCCGAATCCTCGCGAGCCGGAACACCAGCGCCGTAATCAGGTGTTTCGGCAGCAGATACTGCATGGCGACAAACAAGGTCTTCCTCATCTTAGCGTTCCGCGATTCGCGTAGCGGCGCTCAGAACGAGGCCGTCACTCGTGTAGAAACCCAGCTCGACGTTATCGATGTTGTCGGCAGGCCGCATCAGCATCAGGTGCTTGCCGCCTCGCTCAAGCCTCACGCTACCGTTAGCCGGGATCGTCAATGCATCGAGGCGACGCATCTTCGAAACGTCATTCTCGAGAATCGTCTCGTGAACCTCAACGCGGCCGAACTGCGCGCTGTCGACGCGCGTGATCGTTATTTCCTCCGCTGACCGGTTCTCCAGCAGGAAATAGCCAGCGCTCATCGATGCGCCGGGCATTGGCCGGGTGACTTCGAGATCGCTGATAATAAGCGGAGGCCCGCTTTCTGAACCGCATGCGGCAGTCACGATCAGGGCGAGTACAGCCAGCAATCTCATAGTGCGAAGATCCCGGGCAGGTCATTGACGAACGCATCCGGCTTATGCGGCGCGCTGAACAGGGCTGTGAACTGGCCGGCCGGGTTCAGCACGAGGACGACGGCGGAATGATCGACATTGTAATTTTCTGCATCGGTCTGCTCGCGCTGGAAAAAAATGCCGAGGCCGTCCGTTAGCACTCTGAGTGCCTCTTCACCGCCGGTCAGTCCGGCGACCTCGTCGCCGAAGTATCCGACGTATGCCTTGATCTTCTCTGGCGTGTCTCGTGCCGGGTCGACGCTTATGAGAACGATGCGCGGTGGATCCTGCAAGCCATCTTCGACAAGCATGCGCCTTGCGACGGACAGCGTCTGCAGCGTCGTCGGGCAAATATCGGGACAGTGAGTGAATCCGAAGAACACCAGGTCCCACTGGCCTTCGAAGAACGATCGCCCGACCGGGTTCGCATCCTGGTCAACAAGCGAAAAGTCCGGGAGGTCGACCGGCGCCGGCAGCAGCGTCGCTGTCTCGACGGCGGGACGCGTCTCGGGCGCGACCTTCCATGCGTAAAGCCCGGCTCCGAGGCCAATAGCCAGGGCCAAAGGAACGAGCAGAATTCTATTCAGGTTCATGATTGTCGATTAGAAACCGGGAGCGCGATTCTACTCAAACAGCAGCCGCTTGTAATGAATTCATCCGTCGCGCTTCACGTGGTACCTTCACGCCGTTCAATAGACGCCAGAATCCCATGCAACCATCCAGCACTACCGTTGGCGACCTGATCGCCGATGTTGCCGACAGGTTCGCGGCCGGTAACCTTTACTACGGGCACGGCACGGACAATGCTGAGGACGAGGCCGCGTGGCTGGTGTTCTCCGTGGCGGGTCTCTCCTGGGGTGCCGGGCCGGCTGTCTATCGTGAGGCGGTGAGCGGATCCGACCGCGAGCGCATCGACGCGCTTGCAGCTCGCCGTATCCACGAACGCAGGCCGTTGGCCTACCTGTTGAACGAGGCCTGGTTTGCCGGGCTGAAGTTCTATGTCGATGAGCGGGTCCTCGTACCACGATCGCCCATTGCCGAGTTGATCCACGAACGCTTCGAGCCCTGGGTCCGACCTGACTCGGTTCACCGAATTCTGGATCTGGGGACGGGCAGTGGCTGCATCGCGATCGCCGCCGCGACGGCTTTCGACGATGCAAAGGTCGACGCCGTCGACATTTCGGCCGATGCGCTCGCCGTCGCGGCGATCAACGTCGATGCTCATGAGCTGGGTTCGCGTGTGGAGACGATCGAGTCGGACCTGTTCGATGCGCTCGGCAATAGTCGCTACGATCTGATCATCGCGAATCCGCCGTACGTGGATGCAGACGACATGATGGCCAGGGCAGAGGAGTTTCGTCATGAGCCGTCGCTCGGCCTCGCATCCGGCAAAGACGGGCTTGATGCGACGCGACGAATTTTGCAGCAGGCATCGCGCTTCTTGAACGATGACGGCATACTCGTCTGCGAGGTCGGAAACTCGCAGCCAGCCCTGGAAGCGGCTTACCCGGACGTTCCGTTTATCTGGCTAACGTTCGAGCACGGCGGTGCGGGTGTTTTCGTGCTCAACAAACACAACCTGGAAGAACTATGTCAGGCAACAGCTTCGGACAAAACTTCGTAGTCACGACGTTCGGTGAGAGCCACGGCGTCGCGCTCGGCTGCATCATCGATGGCTGTCCCCCGGGCATGACGCTCAGCGAGCAGGACATCCAGTTCGATCTCGATCGGCGCCGTCCCGGGCGAAACAAGCATACGACGCAGCGCAACGAGCCTGACCAGGTGAAGATCCTGTCTGGTGTATTCGAAGGCAAGACGACCGGTACGCCGATCGGCCTGCTGATCGAGAACACGGACCAGCGCTCCAAGGACTATGGCGACATCAAGGACAAGTTCCGGCCCGGTCATGCCGACTTCACCTACGACCGGAAGTACGGGTTCCGGGACTATCGCGGCGGCGGGCGCTCGTCGGCCAGGGAGACCAGCATGCGGGTGGCGGCTGGAGCCGTCGCACGGAAATACCTGAAAGAGCGTCTTGGGCTTGAGATCCACGGATACCTGTCTCAGCTTGGCCCGATCGAGCTGGCGGCGCCCGACCTCGACATCGTCGATGACAACCCTTTCTTCTGCGCCGACTCGTCACGCCTCGACGAACTCGACCAGTTCATGAACGAACTTCGGGAGCAGGGCGATTCCATCGGCGCGAAGATCAGCGTACTCGCAACGAACATGCCGGTCGGTCTCGGCGAGCCCGTATTCGACAAGCTCGAGGCGGACATCGCCAAAGGACTCATGAGCATCAATGCCGTGAAAGGCGTCGAAATTGGAGCCGGTTTCGCCGCGGTCTCGCAGCGCGGCAGCGAGCATCGCGACGAGATCAGTGCCGACGGATTTGCGAAGAACGATGCCGGCGGCACGCTTGGCGGTATCTCGTCCGGCCAGGACCTGCTGGCGAGCATCGCACTGAAGCCGACTTCCAGTATTTCCGTTCCCGGCAAGACGATCGACAAGAGCGGCCGCGATACGGAGATCGTCACCAAGGGCCGACACGACCCTTGCGTCGGACTGCGTGCGACACCGATTGCAGAGTCGATGGTCGCGCTGGTGCTGATCGATCATTACCTGAGACACCGTGCGCAGAATGCCGACGTGTCTGATGTCTAATCTACTGTGCGCAGGCAGGCGCCGCGCAGGAAACCAAGATGAGTAAGAAATACGATGTAGCCGTTGTCGGGGCCACCGGCGCGGTAGGCGAGGTGATGCTCGAGATTCTGGCGGAGCGCAAGTTTCCCGTCGGGAAGATCTACGCACTCGCGAGCGAACGCTCCGTCGGCAAGACCGTGAATTACGGTAATCGCGAAATTGCCGTAGAAAACCTCGCCGACTTCGACTTTTCGAAAGTACAGATCGGCCTGTTCTCGGCGGGAGGGTCTATTTCCGCGGAGTACGCACCCAGGGCCGGGGCCGCCGGCTGCGTCGTCATCGACAACACGTCGCACTTCCGTTACGACGACGACATTCCGCTTGTCGTCCCCGAGGTGAACCCGGAGGCGATCGCCGAGTACACGAACCGGAACATCATCGCGAACCCGAATTGCTCGACGATCCAGATGCTGGTGGCGCTAAAGCCCATTCACGACGCCGCGCATATCGAGCGCATCAACGTCGCGACCTACCAGGCCGTGTCCGGGGCCGGGCGCAGCGCCATCGAGGAGCTGGTTCGGCAGACGTCGTTGCTGATGAACGGCCGGCCGCTCGAGATGGAAGGGCCGGCCAAGCAGATCGCGTTCAACGCGATCCCGCAGATCGACAAGTTTGAGGACAACGGATACACCCGCGAAGAAATGAAGATGGTCTGGGAAACCCGCAAGATCCTGGGCGACGACTCGATCCAGGTGAACCCGACCGCGGTACGAATCCCTGCGTTTTACGGGCATTCAGAAGCTATCCATATTGAGACACGCGACAAGGTTTCGGCGTCCGAGGTGTGCCAAATTATGGAAAATGCGCCGGGGATCAGCCTGCTCAACGGTGTCGATGTGGGTGAATACCCGACGGCAGTGACGGAGGCCTCCGGCAAGGATCCGGTTTACGTCGGACGGGTACGCGAAGACATCTCTCATCCACGAGGGATCGATCTCTGGGTAGTCGCTGACAATATACGTAAGGGCGCGGCTCTAAATAGCGTCCAAATAGCTGAAATATTGGCGAAAAACTATTTATGAGATATAGTTGCCCGGCGTGTGGACAGGCAGTCCGCAAGCCGTATTCAACCGAAGTCTGGCATCGGTCGAAGGGGCACTTGGGGAGTTGGAGACAAAGATTATGCCGCGATTTTTAAATCGCCTTGGGCTGGCATTCGTCGTTTTGATGACGAGCAACGCCTGGGCGCTTGGTCTGGGTGAAATTAAACTTAATTCCGCCCTGAACGAGCCTTTCGAGGCTGAAATCGAACTCCTGTCGGCAACGCCGGAGGAACTCGCCGAATTGACGGTGAAACTGGCCAGCAGCGATGCCTTCGCACGCTACGGCCTGGACCGGCCTGCCTATTTGCAGGGCCTGACCTTCGATATCGTCGAAGTGGGCCGCGCCGACGGCAACTACGTTCGCGTGACCTCCCGGCAGCCGATGACAGAGCCGTTCCTGACTTTTCTCGTCGAGGCCTCATGGGCTCGCGGCCGATTGCTTCGCGAATACACCGTATTGCTGGATCCGCCGACGTTCGCGCCGCCGCAGCCGACGCAGCAGGCGGTCACCGCGCCGCAGCGGGCGGAACCCCGGGATTCCGGGCGCATCGAACGACCAGCGCCGCAGCCGGCCGCACAACCCGCACCGCGTCCGCAGCCCGTAGCACGCCCGCGGCCTGCGCCGCAGGAGCCGGTACCGCAGGAGCCTGCACCGGCCCCCAATACGGACACGCGACCCTACGACACCGGCAGCGCCGACGACTACATCGTCTCTCGCAACCAGACGTTGTGGGGCATCGCCCGGTCGGTCAAGCCGGACAGCCGACTGACGATCAACCAGACCATGCTCGCCATCTTCGAGGCAAACCCGGAAGCATTTGGCGGCAACATCAACATTCTCAAAGCAGGTGCCAGGCTGCGTATCCCGAGCGCGGATGAGATCTACCAGATCGACCGACGCACCGCGCTGAATGAAGTCAGCCGCCAACACGAAAACTGGGACGGCACGGCCGGTACGGCCGCCGAACCTGCTTACACGGCGGAACCGGAGCCTGAACTGGTTCCCGAGCCTGAGCCCGAGCAACCCAGCCTGACGCTGGTTCCGCCGGACGAAGAGCCGGTCGGCATCGGTACCGGCGAGGAAGATGCCGCGGGCGAAGAGCCCATGACACGCGAGCAGGCGATCCTCGAGCGCCTCGAAGAGCTCGAGGCTGCAGAGGTGCCCGAACAACAGGCATTGATCGACATTCGCAACGACGAGCTTTCGAATCTGCGCGAAGAGCTGCGCCAAATCCGCGGCGAGCCGCCGCTGGAGGTACCGGCAACGGATGACCCGTTTGTCGATGGCGCTGACGAGCTTGGCGTCGAAATGACCGACGAGCCGATTGCGGAGACGGTCGACGAACCGGAACCTGCTGAGGCCGAGCCAGCCGAGGCTGAGGAGCCTGCGCCGGCCAACGTCATTCGCAGCGCACCGCAGGAGCCGGGCTTTGTCGAGAAGACTCTCGACCTGTTGCAGAGTTTCTGGATGATTATTGTCGGCGCGATTGTCGCCGTCGCTGGAATACTGTTCTTCTTCCTGCGCCGCCGAGGCGCCGACGATGAAGGTTCCGGCGTTTGGGAGCCCCTCGATGCAGGCGACGACGACCTGACGGCGCTGACCCGGACTTCACAGACCGAGACGATACCGGCGCCGGAAGGCGACGAGGCGTTTGTCGTTGTTGAACAGGAAGCAACCGCCACGGGGAACATCGGTGACACGATCGAAGTACCTCCGCCGGAGGGCTCCGCGGACTTCGATCTTCCTGGCGATGACCAGCTTGCAGAGACCGGCTCACTTGAAGATACATTCAGCAGCGAAACGGCGGTCAATCTCGACCAGTCCGATCCGATTGCCGAGGCCGACTTCCACATGGCCTACGGCCTGTACGACCAGGCGGCCGATCTGATCAATGGTGCGCTGGAGGTCGAGCCGGAGCGTCAGGATCTGCTGACGAAGCTGTGCGAAATTTACTTTGTGTGGGGCAATCGCGACTCGTTCGTCGATGCCGCAGAGCGCGTCAAATCCGCGGTTGGAGACGGTGAGAGTGCCGAGTGGGACAAGATCGTGATCATGGGGCAGCAGATCGCCGCCGATCATGCGCTGTTCGCCGGTGCCGGCGTTGCGGGCGCAACAAGGGAAGTCGACCTTACATTCGACGCCGCCGATGACGGCGGGGGAGACCTCGATATGGTCTTCGGCGACGACGAAACCACTGCCGGAGAGGATGAAGGTGGGCTCGACTTCCTGTTCGACGAAAGCGGGTCCAGCGAGGTCGACGAGGTGCTCGACGTTACGCAGGAGTCGCCGACGATCGAGAACCCGATCGATGAGGGTACGGCCGAGATGCCGGCGTTAGATGAAGATGCGACCATCGACGCCGCCATGGCCGAGGACGAGCAGCCGAGCGATGCAACCGCTGAGATCGACCTCGACGACCTTGGTCTGGATCTCGACGCGCTGGATGCCGGAGGCGCCGACGAGGCAGAGATGGAGATCACCGGCTCCCATGAGGCGCTGGGCGACGATACCGACATCAACAAGATCCTGCCGGACCTCGAGGACGAGACCGGGAAGAATCCGGCCATCGATCCCAGTGCGACCGGCTTGACCGCCACAATCGACGTCAGCGACCTGGAGGCGACTGGCCTGCAGGAAACGGTCGAAGTCGATCTCGGCGATCATGACAGCACGGATGCCGACGTCGACATCCTGGCGGCGACCGGCAAGACGCAGATCCTCTCGGATGACATGGCGGTCGAGACGATCAATGAGCCTGGCCAGATCATCGGTGACGAAGCTGAGACGCTGCTGGCGTCCAACATGGATGACCTCGACGACATGGGTACCGGCACCGAGGTGATCTCGGACAGCGACGCCACGATTCTGGCGCCGGTCGGCGGCGACGAGGACTTCGATTTCGCAAAGACCGAAGCATTGCCCAAAGATGCATTCGATGCGGACGCGACGGCGGAGACGCCGGCGCTGGCCAGCACCGACATGGACCTGGACCTCGACGACCTGACCGCGGTTCTCGAAGCGACAGAAGGCGGAGACACCGTCGAGATGCCGCGCGAGGACGAAACCGTCGAGCAGCCGCGACCGGCTGTCGACGATGCGACGGCTGAGGTACCGACCATGTCGTTCAGTGACGACGACATGAGCGATGACCTGAGCGAGGCTCGGACAATGACCGAGGTGGGCACCAAGCTCGATCTCGCGAGAGCCTATGTCGACATGGGCGATCCGGGCGGCGCGCGCAGCATTCTCGAGGAAGTCCTCGACGAGGGCGACGACGAACAGCGGCAGCAGGCCCAGCAGCTCCTGGATTCCCTGCCGAGCTAGCCTGTACGCACCGGCCGGCGTTTGTGGCGGCCGGTTCGACTGACGCATGCGCCTCGCAATCGGCATCGAATACGACGGCAGCAACTACAACGGCTGGCAGCGTCAGCGCGTCGGGTCCGGCGTACAGGAAGTTATAGAGAACGCGGCTTCCGAGGTTGCAGACGAGCCCGTTGAGATCACCTGTGCCGGCCGAACCGATACCGGCGTCCACGCCTCCGGACAGGTAGGGCACTTCGATACTGAATCTGAAAGGACCGACCGAGGCTGGCTGCTCGGCATCAACAGCGCGCTGCCGGACGACGTTAATGTGCGATGGGTAAAGCCTGTCAGCGATGACTTTCATGCCCGCTTCTCGGCGCTGAACCGAAGCTATCGATACCGGATACTGAACCGCCTCGTGCGATCCGCCCTGCATCGCCAGCGTTGCTGGTGGTTTCATGCGGCGCTGGATGCCGATGCGATGCACGAGGCGGGACAGCAGTTGCTCGGCGAGCACGACTTCTCGGCTTTTCGTGCGGCGGGTTGTCAGGCCAAGTCGGCGATGCGTGAACTCCAACATTTAAGCGTGCGGCGTGAGGGCGACTGGGTGATTCTGGAGGTGCGAGCGAATGCATTCCTGCAGCATATGGTTCGCAACATTACCGGCACGCTGGTGAGCATCGGCAGCGGGCAGAACGATGTGTCGTGGGCGAGTGAGGTGCTCGAAAGCCGCGACCGCAAGCAGGGCGGGATCACCGCACCGCCGCAGGGGCTGATACTGACGGAAGTCACCTATCCCACGGATTTCCAGCTACCCGGCTAGCATGCCTGAATGACGACGGATATGATGGGCTTATGAGCTGGTTCGAAAAGTTGATGCCGTCGCGCATCAGTACAGAAAAGCGCACGCGTTCGGTGCCCGAGGGCGTGTGGATCAAGTGTCCCCGTTGCGATGCGCAACTTTATCGCAGCGATCTTGAGCGCAACCTTCATGTTTGCCCGAAGTGCGGCTACCACATGCGCATCGGCGCCCGTCGACGCCTCGACGTATTTCTTGATCCTGACTCGCAGCAGGAGCTTGGCGCAAACCTGGAGCCGGAAGATCCGTTGAAGTTTCGCGACAGCAAAAAGTATCGCGACCGCATCGTCCAGGCTCAAAAGAAGACGGGTGAGAAGGACGCGTTAGTCGCGGCGACCGGTACCCTCAAGGGTCGGCCGATTGTTGTCTGTGCTTTCGAGTTCTCGTTCATGGGCGGCTCGATGGGTTCCGTGGTCGGCGAGCGATTTGCGCGAGCAGCCGCTCACGCGGCCGAGCACAGCATGCCGTTGGTCTGCTTCTCAGCGAGCGGCGGTGCGCGTATGCAGGAAGCCCTGTTCTCATTGTTCCAGATGGCCAAGACTTCCGCCGCCTTGTCGCGTCTCGGCGAGCGTGGTGTACCGTACATCTCGGTCATGACGGATCCGACCACAGGTGGTGTATCGGCGAGCCTTGCCATGCTGGGCGACGTCAATGTGGCGGAGCCGGGTGCACTGATCGGATTTGCGGGACCCCGCGTGATCGAGCAGACCGTGCGAGAGAAACTGCCGGAAGGCTTCCAGCGCAGCGAGTTCCTGTTGGACCACGGCGCAATCGACAGGATCATCGATCGGCGCGAGATGCGAGACGAACTGGCCTCGCTGTTGTCGAAACTCGAGAACCGGGCCGCGCCGTCGCCGGGCTGAAGCGCTCATGAGTCGTGCGGCGCTCGCGGATTGGCTTGAGCGCCTGTCATCGTTCTCACCAGAGGAGATCGAACTCGGTCTCGAGCGCGTGGCGGCCGTGCATGACCGAATGGGCTCGCCGAGATCTCCGGTTGTCCTCACCGTCGGCGGGACGAACGGCAAGGGGTCTACCGTCGGCTACCTGGTTTCGCTGCTTCAATGCGGCGGCTACCGCGCAGGCGCCTACACGTCGCCTCATCTGCACGTCTACAACGAGCGCGTCAGGATAGACGATCGTCTCTCCAGTGACGACGAACTGGTGACCGCCTTCGAGCGGGTCGAGGCCGCGAGGAATGATGTGCCGCTGACCTATTTCGAGTACGGCACGCTGGCCGCGCTTGCTGTTTTCGAGGCGGCCGGGGTCGACGTCTCGGTCCTCGAGGTCGGGCTTGGCGGTCGCCTCGATGCCGTCAACATCGTCGATGCGGACGCCGCGATCGTTACCAATGTCTCCCTGGACCACTGTGACTGGCTGGGCAACACCATCCCGGAAATCGCCTTTGAGAAGGCCGGCATCTATCGAGGTGGCCGCCCCGCGGTCTACGGTGACCGGCAGGAGGCGCCCGAGACGCTGCTTGGCCACGCGGACTCGGTCGGAGCAGAGTTCATATGGGCTGGCCGGGACTACGACTGGGAAGACTGCGGGCCGGACTGGAGCTGGTACGGCCGCCGCAGGCGCCTCGATCGTCTGCCGAAGCCTGCGCTCGCCGGCGAGTTTCAGCTCGCAAACGCGGCGGGCGCGCTTGCGCTGCTAGAGGCGGCTGGCCTCGACCGCGCGCTCGACGTCTCCACGGCCAGCAAGGCGTTGCTGGACGTGGATCTTCCCGCACGAATGCAACGCGTGCGTAACGAACGGGAGTGGGTTTTCGACGTCGCCCACAATCCGGCTGCCGCGGCTGCGCTGGCGGAAACCTTGCAGGCGTCGCGAGCCGAGGCGTCGGAAACCGTTGCGATCATCGGCATGCTGAACGACAAGGATGTGGATTCCGTCGTGCTGCACCTCTGTCCCGCAGTCGACGTCTGGATTGCAATCACGCCGGACAGCGGCCGAGCGGTGCCGGCGGCAGAGCTCGCACGTCGAGTGTCGAACCTGAGCGACAAACCCTGCATGATCGCCGACTCGGCGGCGGCTGTCGACTATGCGTCATCGATGTCGGCTGACGATGGTCGAATCATCGTGACCGGATCCTTCTTCACAGTGGGTCCAGTGCAGCGTGCGCTTGGGCTATACTCGCAGTCTGCTTGAGCGCAAAGACATGGACAGAGCCCTTAAAGAACGCATCATCGGCGCGATCGTGCTGGTCGTTTTCGTCGTGCTTGTCGTGCCGGTGTTCCTCGATGGCCCACCGACCGAGAACGACGTCATCAGAGAGCGGGTGCCGTTGCCTGGTCAGAACGAACAGCCGCTAAAAATGGTCATTCTCGATCGTGACCGCACGGAGCCGGTGCCCTCCGAGGTGGATGCGTCCCAGCCAGCATCTGCCATACGAACGGCGGAGCCCGAGCCCGAACCCGCGCAGCTGGCGAAGCCGGAAAACGCAGTCGAACCGGAGCCGGAACCTTCGACAGCCATTGCGTCGAGCGCCGACATCGAGGCGGATGAGCCACCCCCGCAAACGGCGCCACGAGAGGCGCCGAAGATCCAGCGCAGCGCCGGGTCGGCAACCGGCATGTGGGCCGTACAGCTTGGCAGTTTTTCAAGCGCAGACAATGCCAATCGGCTCGCCGCCGATCTCAGGCAGAAGGGCTTCGCCGCTTTTCTAAGCAAGACCGATAACGGCGGAAAAGAGCTGCATCGTGTGCGCATCGGCCCGCAAAAGGACAAGCCTGCGGCCGAAGCCATGGCGTCCAGACTCAAGGATGCCGGACACACTGGTCAGGTTGTCCCACACCCGTGATTCCACTGTGGTCACGGGGTTGCGTTCTGCTAGAATCTGCGCACCCGCTGTCCGCAAGAGCCAAAAATGGCCTTCATTGATATAGCGATTGCTGTCGCCATCGTATTGTCTGCCGTCGTCGGACTGTTCCGAGGTTTCGTAAAAGAAGCCATTTCCATCGCCTCTCTGCTGTTCGCCATCTGGGCGGCGATGTACTTCGGACCTACGATTGGATCGGTGTCGGACAGCTGGCTGACATCGAGAGAGTTACAGATCTGGTTCGGACGGATCCTGGTCTTCGCCGTCATTCTGTCGGTCGGCGGCCTGCTGGGCTGGGCGGTCAGTAAACTGGTGCGGCTCTCGGTTCTGAGCGGCATGGACCGTTTCCTTGGCTCGTTGTTCGGTATCGGTCGAGGCGTGTTGTTAACGGCGGTGTTCCTGATCGGCGGAGAGTTCGCCGGATTCGACAACGACCCGTGGTGGGACGAGTCGAAACTGATACCGCATTTTGAAGTTGTAGCCGACTGGATTCGCGTCATGGCGCCGCAGGGCCTCGAGATGCTGACTCCGGATGAAGCGGCAGAGTCATTACCCGTATCAGTGCAAGAAGCACTGCAATGGATGGATCAAACGTAGAGGACCGGGACAGTTTGCGTAGTAGATGGAATAGTAAGTAA
>JAAUYH010096209.1_pt1 | contig 29721 bp, 29 predicted proteins | sample 7278061 | NCBI WGS metagenome assembly JAAUYH01 (sample SAMN14350203, study PRJNA611818) | marine sediment metagenome | isolation source: surface marine sediment (0.6m) | place: French Polynesia: Moorea | collected 2018-08
CGCGGAAGAATTCGCCCATCGCGCAGCCCGTGTAGGGTGCGAGATACTGAAGCGGGGCAGGCTCCGAAGCGGTTGCGGCGACAACAATGGAGTATTCCATCGCGCCGTTCTCTTCGAGCTGCTTCACGATCTGGGCAACGGTCGAACGCTTCTGGCCGACCGCGACATAGACGCAGTAGAGCTTCTTGCCCTCATCGTCGCTTTCGTTGACCGTCTTCTGGTTGATGAAGGTGTCGATCGCGACCGCAGTCTTGCCGGTCTGACGGTCACCGATGATCAGCTCGCGCTGACCACGACCAACCGGAACCAGAGCGTCGATCGCCTTGAGGCCCGACTGCACCGGCTCGCTGACCGATTCGCGCGGAATGATGCCCGGAGCTTTCACTTCGACGCGGCGACGCTCGCTGCCTTCGATCGGACCCTTGCCGTCGATCGGGTTACCAAGAGCGTCGACGACGCGACCGAGCAGACCCTTGCCGACCGGAACGTCCACAATCGTCCCAGTCCGCTTGACGGTGTCGCCTTCCTTGATCTCGGCGTCCGAGCCGAAGATCACGACGCCGACATTATCGGCTTCGAGGTTCAGCGCCATGCCCTGAACGCCGTTGGCGAATTCGACCATTTCACCGGCCTGCACCTTGTCGAGACCGTGGATGCGGGCGATCCCGTCACCCACACTCAGCACGGAGCCAACTTCGCTGACTTCGGCTTCGGTGCCGAAATTGGCGATCTGGTCCTTGATGACCTTGGAGATTTCTGCGGCGCGGATTTCCATGATTGTAGTCCTTTAAGCCTTCATGGCCTGGGAGAGCGAGTTGAGACGGGTGCGGATCGAGGCATCGATGCGCTGCGATCCAATGGTGACGACAAGACCGCCGAGCAGGTCCGGATCGACGCTCGATTCGAGCATCACGGTCCGGCCTTCGCGGGCGGTCAGTTTGTTCTTGAGCGTGCTCAGCTGCTCATCCGAGAGCGGGTGAGCGCTGGTGACGGTTGCGGAGACTTCGCCGCGCTGGGCGGTGGCGATCATCTTGAACGCGCCGATCATGTCGGGAAGCTTCGAAAGGCGACGGTTGCCGGCGAGGACGCCGAGAAAATTGGTCGTCAGCGCGGACAGCTGAAGATGCGAAGCGACGGCGGCGACGGCCTGCCCCTGTTCGCCGCGTGAAAGCTGCGGGTTGGAGGTGGCTACGGCAAAATCGTCCGACTCGCTCAGTGCGGCACCGAGGGCCTCGAGGTCGGATTCGACCGCGGTCACGGTGCCATTCTCGCTGGCAAGTTCGAACAATGCCGAGGCGTAACGCCCTGCCAGGCTAGCCTGAATACCGGCGGAAATATCCACGCGCTTTTGGTCCTTTTGGATCCGGAGAAAACTTGTGTTGCGCCTCGGATTTCCGGGCATGCGAAAAGGGCCTCCCGGCGAAGCTGGCGCGCGCCTAGCACCGCACCTTGGAGAGTGCAAGCCGTGTCCATGGCGTTTTGCCGCACGGCCATTGTCCGCAGTGCAACCCTCCGCCGCACTGGTTCACTCTGTGTCGATCAGGCTGCCTTGCGATGCGCGAGAAATACAAACAGCATTGCCGCCATTGCGGGCACGGTTTGCACAAATACAATTCGCGGCGAAGCAGTGAGCGCGCCGACGACGCCGGCTACCGCCACACAGACAAGGAAGAAGAACGCGATCCTTGCGCGCCAGAGCTTGTCGCCAATCAGCAATGACCAAATCAGCCCGGCCGCGAGGAATCCGTTATACAAACCCTGATTGGCCGCTAGCGTGACCGTTTGCGCAAACAGGTCTGGCGGGAAGGACGGAAAGACCCTGGGTCCGCGCTCGACCCAGGCAAACATCTCGAACCAGGCGATGTAGACGTGCAACGCCGCAACCATGCCGACAAGAATGTTTGCCACCGTTCGCATGCGGGTCTCCTCATGACCGGTGATGTGACCGCTACCGTTTGTGGAGCGGCGAGCCAAGCCGCTACCGGTGCAACCGGCAGGGTATCAGTGGGCAGATCGCTTGCGCTCGGATTGGAATGGCGCTTAATTTGCGCGAAAGGGCGCGTGAGGAGAGGGAATATGCAATTGACACCAATGGCTCCCAAATGTGGAGTGGAAATCTCCGGAGTTTCGCTGGCCACATGCAGCGATGCCGAGATGCAGAACATCAAGAATGCGATCTACGACCATGGCGTGGCGGTGTTTCGCGACCAGGAATTCTCGCCCGAAGATCACATTGGCTTCGCCAAGCGCTGGGGCGGGATCGATATCAACAACTACTTCCCCCTGAACGATGCCTATCCGGAGATTGCGCTGGTCAAGAAGGAAGCTGACGAGGTCACCAATATCGGCGGCGCTTGGCACACCGACCATTCCTATGACCAGATTCCGGCGATGGGATCCATCCTGGTCGCACGCGATCTTCCGCCGAGCGGAGGCGACACCGAATGGGCGCATATGGGCGCGGCCTACGATGCGCTGCCGGACGACATCAAGGAACAGATCGAAGGTCTTGAGGCGTTCCACACTGCCGATCACGTCTACAAAGCCGATGGCCTCTATGCGCAAACCGACATGGGCAAGAACCTGCGCGGGCAGGACCTAAAGACCGGCGCGATCCATCCAGTGGTGATCCGCCACCCCCAGACCGGGCGCAAACTGCTCTATGTCAATGGCGGCTTCACGATCCACTTCGTGGGCCAGACCCGCGAAGAGAGCCTGCCGCTGCTGCAAAAGCTGCTGGACGCTGCCCTGACATCCGAGAACCAATGTCGCCTGCAATGGAAGCCGGGCACAGTCGCGATCTGGGACAACCGCACGACCTGGCACAACGCGATGAACGACTATCAAGGTCACCGCCGCGAAATGCATCGCATCACGCTGAGCGGAGAAGCGCTGGCGGCGTAGGATTGGACAGTTTGAGGTTAGTGAAGGCTAGCCCAGCGTTCGCGTGAACCAGACCGCCGGTGCTATAGCTGCGATGGCGAAACCAATCGCTACCTGCCACCAACGGCGCAGAAAGATCATACTGGTGAGCGCGATGGCGTAGATCGTGTCGAACGCGATCGCGTTGACGACCTCGCCGACGCTCTCGGAAGTCTGCAAGACGTGCGAGACAAATCCGACGTACACTGCCCAGAAATAGAGCGCCATCAGCGTCCACTGGTAGCGGCGGTTTTCCTGGTAGTATTGGGCAAGGTCCAACCCGTCTTCGCCGATCTTGTCGGGAAAGGACGCGGCCGCCAGCAGCGCCAACAACACGAGCTGAAACATCATTGGCAGGAAGCGGCCGAGAGAAAACGGCTCGTCGGAATCGCTCGCGTTCTCCGACCAGTTCACAGCGCCCCACCAGAATGCGATAATCGTCAACAATACGAACAACGCAAATAGCGGCTGGGCCCAGTGCCACTTTACGTTCTTGGCGCGCAGGACGCCATTGAGGTGCTCGAGCTCGAACGCTATCGCAACGCCAAGCACTATCGATGCCAGAACGAGAGCTTGTTCCATGATTTCCTATTTATTCACGCAGGCATAGATCAGGCGCTCGTCCGGTTCGTTGGGAAGCAGTTCGAAAACGCTGCTCTGCAACTCGCCTAGTCGTGCCGATCCATTGGCGGAACCGCAACTCGGCGGATCGTAGCTCATCCGCGTGTCGCGGGCGATCTGCCATTGGCTGCGCGGCAACAGGTAGCGTTCGACGCGGTACTCACCGGACTCCGGATCGATGCTCGCAGTGCGGACCATGTAGTCTTCCTGCGGGACAAAGATCCGCTGCCAGGAACCGCTGCGCTGTTCATACTGTGTGGTGCCGTGGCAGCCGGCGTCGCTCCATTCGAATTCGTGCTCGCGCGCGGGCGCGCCGGTAATGCGGCTGCGATCAAGGTCGAGCGTACAGATCACCGGACCGGCCGCGAAGGCAGGACCGTTCGATTGCCCGCCGCGCGTATCCTCTGGTGCGCCAGCCGCAACCCGTTCTTCGATATCGGAATCCCCGGGACGCGCAATCCACACCATCGCTGCGCCGGCCGCCGAAACCACCGCGATCCCGCCCAGGATCAGGCCACGAGGGCGGCTGTGATCGTTCTGCAGGTTCGTCGCCGCGAAGACACCCACCCCAGCCGCCACGACCAACAACACCGCAGCGATAGCCATCATGTTCTCGCGCTCTTCGCGTACTTCGGTCTCGACCCGCTCGCGCTCTGCGGCGAGGGCCGCTGCGCGTTCCCGAGCCGCCGCGCGTTCGGCCGCTTCGATCTCGGCTCGTTTGGCATCTTCTTCGCGTTCGAGATCGGCGAGCGAACGACATGGTAGGTCGGTTGTTTTGGGCGCGACATCGGCGGCGCGGAGGAAGGGAAGGAGTTCGCGGTTCTGGATCGCGAAATAGAATTCGCCTTCGCCTTGCCCCGATAGCGTCACGGCATTGTTGACGCCAAGCACCCGCCCGCAATCGTCGACCAGCGGCCCGCCCGAATTGCCCCCGGCAATATCGGCCTGGTGCAGGAACAGTTTCACCCCGTTGCGATCTCGTTCTCCCGAAACGGTGCCGCGCGTGGAGATCGGGGCCTGGCCCTGGATCAGGTCGTTGACCGAGTCCGACGTGGCGAGGTCCACCACGCCGGGATAGCCCATCGCCACGACTTCGTCCTCGTCGGGTATGAAATTGGTCAGCATGACCAGCGGCGGGAGGCGCAGATCGCCGGTTATCTCAAGAAGCGCGAGATCGCGTCGCGGCTCGGCGCGGACGATCGTTGCGGGGGCAAAATCGTCCCCTTCGGAAGGCACGACGACGGCAAAGACATCGTCCTGCTGCGCGACCTCGCGAATGACGTGCTCGTTGGTCACGACCTGCTTTTCCGAGACCGCAAAACCGCTGCCATGGGTGAGATAGCGCGCGCCTGAAGGCGTGATTTCGACGATAACCACGCGCACCACACCGCGTGCAGCAACGTCGATGTCCTTTTGATCGGCGAAAGCCGGAGCGGAGCAGAGGGCGGCAGCTGCCAGAGCGAAAACCAGCATCAATCTGGTCATGAAAGTCACCGCGATACTCCCCCTGTCGATTGTCGGGCCATATGCCACTGCCCGATACGATGGTTCAACGGACAACGTGGCTATTCCTCGCCCCCGCTGCCGACAGCGCTCTTGGTTTCACATGTGTAGACGAGGCGTTCGTTCGGGCGTTCGGGCAAGAGCGAGATGACTTTGGACTGCTGTTCGCCCAGCAGCCGGGCTGCATCGCTTACACCGCAGGCCGGCGGCGTGTACTCTCCGCGCGCGGTGCGCGCCTCCGTCATCCCGGACTGGCGAAGCAGATACCGATCGGTCTGGAAAATCCGGGTTTGGGGATCGTAGCGATTGACCGAAACCGCCTGTTCGTCGTTCGGCACGAACACACGCGACCAAGTGCCGCCGCTCATGCCGTATTGCGTCCGGTCATTGACGCATCCATCGGCGGACCAGTCGAATTCGACATCGTCGGTGCGCGCGCCGGTAATGCGGCTGCGTTCGGGTACCAACGTGCAGATCAACGTGCCGTCGCCAGCCAGGGATGTGGTCCCGGTTTCTCCTTCCGGCTCGCCATCTTCCGCCATCGCAGCCTCGACGCGTTCCTCGATCTCGGCGAAGCTGGGTCGCGTGAGCCAGGCCAGGAGGGCTCCGATAAAGGCGGCTCCTCCGATACCGGCGATCAGCATCGCGCGGGTTCGCGTCGCCTCGGACTGGCGCAGTTGGAGCGCTCCGTAGCCGCAGCCGATGGCGACTAGCAGCAGCACCATTGCCAGCGCCATCGCGTTTTCGCGCGCTTCCAGAACCTCCATCTGCGCCTGGAGCATGGCTGCGGCGCGCTTGTCGCGCAAATCAGCCTCGCGGGCTTCGAGCCGTTGGCGTGCTTCGGCGCGCTGCTGCTCAAACCGGTCTCGTTCGGCCGCGTTCAGCTCTTCGATGGAGCGGCAAGGCAGGGCGTTGGTGCGCGGCTCAACATCGTTGGCACGCAGGAACGGCAGGAGTTCGCGCAACGACACCGCGAAATAGAATTCCGCATCCGACCCATCCGAATCCGCACCGAACGAATTGACGCCGAGCACGCGCCCGCAGCCATCGAGCAACGGCCCTCCGGAGTTGCCGCGCGCAATCGGCGCGGTGTGAAGGATCGTATCGAATTGCCGGCTGGGTCGCTCGCCCGACAGGAATCCGCGGCTCTTGACCGGAGGCTGGGCCTCGAAAATGTCACTGATTTCCAGCCCCTGAGCGAGATCGACGTTCATCGGATATCCGACCGCGGATACCTCGCCCATGTCACCGCTGACGCCTCCCGCGATAGTCAGCGGCGGCAATCGCACGCCTGCTTCGGAGAATTCGATCAAAGCCAGGTCGTTGCGAGGGCTCACGGCAACTGGCTTTGCGAATGCTGCGTCCGATCCTTCGCTCGGAACGATCCCAATCCTCAGCGTGTCGTCCTGCAAGGCTTCGCGGATCACATGCGCATTGGTGACGATCCGGGTCGGTGTGACCGCAAAGCCGCTACCGTGGCTGACCGGTTCGAGTTCCTCGCCATCCTGACCAATTATGACAACCCGGACGACGCCGCGCGCGGCGGCGTCGATATCGCCCGGGTCGGCGAATCCGCCGGTGGGCACGGCAAGCGCCAACACCGTCAAGATTGTCAGGACGAAACGGTTCATCGCGCTTTGTTGGCCCCCAATTACATTGACCGCAAGCTCCGGGATGCAGCTTTGCCGGTTATCCTGCAATTGAGGGGCATGCCTAACGAGGAGACGCACGCATGACTTATCGGATACGCGGACTGGATCCAGAGCAATTCGCCCATCTGTTCGGCGCTGGCGAAGCCGAACGGGCGAGTCATCTTGCGCGTCGGGAGATCGCTGTTGACGGGCGGTACCCCTGCAGGGTCAGTCTCGAAGATGCGGAGCGGGGTGAGGAACTGTTGCTGACCCATTTCACGAACCACACCGTCGATTCTCCCTACCGCAACGCGTTCGCTATTTATGTCCGCAAGAGTGCGGACCAAGCGGCGGAATTTGTCGATACCCTCCCGCCGATCCTTCGCGCCCGGCCCATTGCGCTGCGATGCTACGATCGGGACGGCAATCTCCACCGCGCTGCCATTTCGCTTTCGGACGATGTCGACACGCTGGTGCGTTCCCTCTTCGATGACCCCGATATTGCCTATATTGATGCACATAATGCGATGCACGGCTGTTTTGCCGCGCGCATCGAACGCTATGAGGTGATGGCATGATTTCCGACGCAGACGCTTGGGAAGCGGTGCAGCGCAAGGATCGCGCATTCGACGGGGCGTTTGTCACGGGCGTGCACTCGACCGGCATCTACTGTCGTCCAAGCTGTCCTGCGCGTATGCCGCTAAGAAAGAACGTGCGGTTTTACGCCAATCCCGAAGACGCTGAGGCGGCCGGGCTCCGTGCCTGCAAGCGTTGTTCGCCCAACACACAAAGCGCCGAAGAAGCCTGCGTCCTCGCTGCGATCGCCGCAATCCGCACCGGCGGCGCGATGACGCTTGATCAATTGTCCGACCTGACCGGCTATTCGCCGACGCATTTCCAGCGGCTGTTCAAACGGACAATCGGTTTGTCTCCGGCCGCATTTGCCAGGGCTCTTCGCGAAGAACGTGTACGAGAGGCCTTGGAGAGCGGTGCGTCGGTGACGGACGCGCTTTACCAGGCAGGCTATTCGGCACCCTCGCGGTTCTATGCAGATACGAAAGGAAAGCTCGGCATGCAGGCAAGCGACTGGCGCGACGGTGGGAAGGGCCGAACGGTGCATTGGAGCGTCGTTTCGACATCGCTAGGGGAAATGCTCGTGGCAGCCACAGAGAAAGGCGTGTGCTGCCTCAGTTTCAATGAAGGCGTCGAGGAATTGCGCGCGCGATTTCCCAATGCCCAATTGTTGGAAGGCGGCGAGGAATTGTCCACGCTCCTCAAGCAGGTAGTCGCAGCGGTCGAGCAGCCGGATCTCGACAATTCGCACATTCCGCTCGACGTCAAAGGCACCGCATTCCAGCAACGCTGCTGGCAGGCATTGCGCGAGATTCCCGCGGGTGAGACTCGCAGCTATGGCGAGCAGGCCGCGATGCTCGGCAATCCCAAGGCGAGCCGGGCCGTGGGCAGTGCTAACGGTGCGAACAACATCGCGGTGCTGATCCCGTGCCACCGGGTGGTGCCTGCGAGCGGAGGGGTGGGCGGCTACGCCTACGGCGCGGAAATCAAGGCCGAATTGCTGAAGCGCGAAGGCGTCGGCGAAAAGGAGCTGTTCTAACATGACGAAGAACGAGTTTGCCGCGCTTCATCGCAGCGGCGATCCGCTGGTGCTCTACAATGTATGGGATGCAGGCAGCGCCGTTGCAGTCGCTGAAGCCGGGGCGAAAGCCATAGCCACCGGCAGCCATTCGCTCGCCGGCGCGCAGGGCTATGACGACGGCGAGCACATTCCCATTGCCCGGCTGGTCGAGACCGCTCGGCAGATCGCCGATGCTGTCGACCTGCCGATCACGGTAGACATGGAAGCGGGCTATGCGACCAACTTGGCCGATCTTGAACGCAATGCCGATGCGATGATGCATGCCGGGGCAATCGGGTGCAATCTCGAAGATCGCCTGATCCGGGCGGGAGGATTGCGCTCGATCGAAGAGCAAGCCGAACGCATCGCTGCGGTTGATGGCGAAGGGCTGTTCGTCAACGCCCGCACCGACACCTTTCTGGCCCCGCTGATGGCTGGCGAGGACCCCAACCAGATCGAACTGGTCCACGCCGCGATAGAGCGCGCTGCGGCCTATCGTGCGGCAGGGGCGGGGTGCTTCTTCATCCCCGGTCTGAGCGATCCCGACCTGATTGCGCAGGTGTGCGATGCTGTCGCGATGCCGGTCAACGTGATGCGCTTACCCGAGATGGTCGGCAATTCCGAGCTGGCGAAGCTCGGCGTCGCGAGGATCAGCTACGGCGGCGCGCCGTGGCGCACGGCGATGGCAGGAGTGACGGAAGCCGCAAGGGCGGCGTTCGGGAGTTAGACAGCGATCCGCTTCGCCTCGCGAAAGCTAACGAGTTTGCGTCGGTCTTCGTCCCACAGCGTCAGGAACAGCGGACGGATCGTCTGCCGTGCAGCGTAGCGATTGAATTCGGTCAGGCTTGGATACGCCTTCAGCACTTCGGGCAGGCGATAGAACGGGATGGTGCTCGCCAGATGGTGGACATGGTGGATGCCGATATTGCCAGTGAACCAGCGCAGCGGCAGGGGCAGGGCGAGATAGGAACTGCCCAACAGCGCCGCTTCCTGAAAGGACCAATTGTCCTGCCAGTCCCAATGCGCGTCTTCGTACTGGTGCTGGATGTAGAACAGCCACACGCCGGTCGACCCTGCGATCAGCACAGTCGGCACGACGACCAACGCCGTAACACCCCAGCCAAATGTGAAACCGAGGCCAGCGAGGACCGCGGCAAGCACCGCGTTGGTGCCCATCGCACTGATCCAGTAAAGCGATCCTTCGCGCATCAAGCCCACGGGCAGTCTGTGCCGCAGGAAGAAGAGATAGGCAGGACCGAACCCGAACAGCACCAGTGGATGGCGGTAAAGCCGGTATCCGAAGCGTTGCAGGCGCGTGCCCTCCCGATACTCTTTCACCGTTAGGGTATCGACATCTCCAAAGCCGCGTTTGTCCAGATTGCCCGTGCGCGCGTGATGACGCGCATGGGAAAGCTGCCAGCAATCATACGGTGTGAACGTCAGCACTCCGAGCGCCCTGCCGACCCAATCATTGCCGCGCTTGCTGGGAAAGAAAGCGGCATGCCCGCAATCGTGCTGGATGATGAACAGCCGAAGCAGCAACAGCCCAGCAAGCGGTAGAAGCGCCAACGTGATGAAGTAGCCCGCCTGGACGCCAAACAGCATCGCGGCGACGACAGCAACGAACAGGACCGCCGTGATCGCCAATTCCCAGATGCTGCGGCCCACCGATGGATCTCTGAACGCACTCAGATCGCGCATCAACTGCTTGGGATCGAGCGCGGGATTGCTTTGGCTCTGAGAGGTCATTCCGTTCCTTGGAGAGGTTGCGACACGGTTTCTTATGCGGGCTGGTATGCCAAGCTTATGGCAATATCGCGAAAGAAATACTCAAATTTCCACGTAGTTGCCGTCGCGTTCGACCAACGCCCGTCGGAGTCCTAGTCCAGCTTCGGGGGGAAGCCCGGCTCGGCCTTTGCCATTGCGCGCTGATAGGCTTCGCGCGCGCCGATCCTTTGCAGGTAGGCCTTCAGGTTCGGCAGGTGGTCGATGGACATATTGTTGAACGCGCGGCTGGTTGTCAGCTGGAATCCCATCATGATGTCCGCCGTCGTCAGCTGCGAGCCACCGAAATAGTCCGCTTCGCCCAGTCGCCGCTCGATCTGTGCCCAGGCGTTCGTAACCCGCTTGGCGAGCGGCGCAGGCATTTCCGCTCCCACCGCGCCAACCGCAATCTGCATCATCCCATTGGTCATGAAGGTCGCATTGGCAAAGTGGAACCAATAGAGGTGGTCGGCAAAATCGGGATGGTCGGGGCCGGGGACTAGAGCCGTATCCGGAGCATATTTGCCCACGATGTATTCGACTATCGCACCGCTTTCGCCCAGCAGCACGTCTCCGTCCTCGATCAGCGGAGCGATCTCCATAGGATGCAGTGCCTTCAGCTCTGCCGGCGCAAGTCGCGTGTCAGGATCGCGGTTGTAGAGTTTGAGATCGTATTCGAGCCCCAGCTCCTCGCACAGCCAGACTATGCGTTCCGATTGCGAAATGCGGAGGTGATGAATTGTAAGCATGGGGGCCTCTCCAAATGGCGTTTGCAGTGCCTTAGGGGAGGGGATTGGGCGCGAAAAGCGCAAAACGGAAGAGATGCAGAATACCGGACATAGGGCGAGAAAGGGAGGAGCCCACCTCTCCCCCGTTCTCAGGCTGCGGTTCTTGCGTTCAGCGTCGGTGCCTCAATCATTCGGGCTTTGCGTTTCCCTCGACCTGCATATCGCGCAGGGCTGCGGCGGCAGCGTCCAGCGCGCTGATGGCCTGGGTCAGCTTGTCGGGCTCGGGCTCGGATGCCGGGGTTTCCGGTTCTGACAGCGCGACCGTCTCTAGCGGTTCGGGCTCGCTGCTCGGAGCGGCTGCGGCATCCGTGTAGGTCGGGATGCCATCGACCACTTTCGGCGCTTCTGCGGGCGCAACGGATGGCGCGTCGAGCGATCCGGCAGGATCCGTGTCGGGCGCAAGCGGTGCTTCGACGGCGGGCGCCGCGAAGTTCGCCGCTGCCGGCACGCGGCAGGTGCTGATCGAGCGGTTGGTCGCCAGCTTCGACAGCGTTTCGAGCTCGGCGTGATTGGCTCGACTTGCCATTTTCAGGAACGTGTTCACATCCTGGCACAGCTCGCGGGTCGGTCGAGTGCCCGAATGGTAATTGCCGATCCGGGTTTCGTAGTCGTTGAATGCCAGCTTCCCTTGCTGTTGACCGTAGCGGGCGACCATCGACCGCTGGACGTTTTCTCCGTGGACTTTGAGTTCGTCCGATCGCTGATCGAGAAACTGGCCGTATTGGCGCAAGGTTGCCGGACTGAGCTGGCGGCATTTCAGCGCGTTGACCATCAACATGACGCGCAGATCGTGGATCCGCGCCGATTGCATCTCGGTTTCTTCAAAGCATGGAAAGTTGGAAGCGTGCGCAGGTATGGCAGTGGCTATCAGGGCGACGGCTGCGACTCCGGCGCCCACCCTGGTGGGTAAGAGGTTCACGGTATTACTCCCTCAATCGTGAGCGATTACTCAGAGACCCCTTGATGTATTATTATCACATTCATCGAATCTTTGAAACAAATGAATGGTTTGGTGGCAGCTTTGTGAAAATCCCGGAATTCCGTACTTTCACCTGAATGGCAAATTTACGGGTCCCCGTCTGCCTTCAGAAGTGAACGTTCTAACGTGAACGCACGCCGCTATCCGTCACGGTGATTCGCAGGTCCGGCGATGGCTTATGTGTTCCGAGCCCAACCGGGCCTCGCAGGCGCCAGCGAGTCCAGGATTGCCTCCGCGCTTTCAAGGTAGTCGCGCTTCTTCTCGGCGCCCATCCGATCCCAGGTGGCGAAGATCCGCCCGATCCGGTGGTTGCTTTCCAGCCGTTCGCGATGACGATCCATGAAGTGCCAGTAGAGTGGGTTGAACGGACAGGCATCCTTGCCGGTCTTCTGGCTGACCTTGTAGCGACACCCTTTGCAGTAGTCCGACATCTTGTTGATGTAATTGCCGCTCGCCGCATAGGGCTTGGTCGCAAGCTTGCCACCATCGGCGTAGAGGATCATGCCGGAGACATTGGGCAGTTCGACCCATTGAAAGGCATCGGCATAGACCGCCAGATACCAGTCCTGCACATCGCACGGATCGATCCCGGCCAACAGGCAGAAATTGCCGAGCACCATCAGCCGCTGGATGTGATGGGCGTGGGCGTTCTCGTGGGTCGAGCGAATGCAATCAGCGAGGCAGCGCATATCGGTTTCGCCAGTCCAGAAGAATTCGGGCAGCGGACGTTTGGCGTCGAGCTCGTTGGCGGTCTCCAAATCCGGCATGAAGTACCAGTAGAAGCCTCGCACATATTCGCGCCACCCTATGATCTGGCGGATGAATCCTTCTACTGAGTTGAGTGGCGCGCGGCCGTCTTCGTAGGCCTGCTCGGCACGCTGGCACAGTTCGAGCGGATCTAGCAGGCCGCAATTGATACTGGTCGAGAGCATCGAGTGGAACATGTCGTCTTGGCCATGGACCATCGCGTCTTGGTAAGGACCGAATTTTTCGATCCGCTCGGCGAAGAAGGCGTCCGCGGCTATCTGTGCCTCGTCGCGCGTGACCGGCCACTCGAACGGTTCGAGCCTGCCGAAATGGTCAGAGAACTTTCGCTCCACCAGCTCGATCACCTCGCGCGTGATGTCGTCGGGCTCGAATTTCGGAACCGGCGGCGGGTCCAGATTGCCCTGGGGCGGTTCGCGATTGTCCTTGTCGTAGTTCCAATCGCCGCCTTTAGGCTTGCCGTCGTCGGTCATAAGCAACCCGGTGCGTTTGCGCATCTCGCGATAGAACAATTCCATCGTCAATTGCTTGCGGCCATCGGCCCATTCGCGGAACTGTCGGTGAGCGCAAAGATAGCGGTCGTCGGGCAGCAACTCGATTGCGCAGGCAAACTTGTCCGGCCATTCCTCGATGGCCTGTTGCACGCGCCATTCGCCCGCTTCGACCACGTGGATCGCGCGGGGATCGTGACGCTCGATTGCGCGCGCGACTTCGCCGGTGAAGCTGCCCGAATTGCCCTCGTCGGTTAGCTTCACGTAATCGACCGTCCATCCGGCGTCGCGAAGCTCTTGCGCGAAGTGACGCATGGCCGAGAATATCAGGACGATCTTCTGCTTGTGGTGCTTGACGTAGGTCGCCTCGTCCCAGACCTCCATCATCAGGATTACGGTATCGTCCTTCGACCGTCCGTGCAGGCTGGCAAGGTTGCGGGAGAGTTGATCGCCGAGGATCGGGACAAGGATTGGGTTGGCGGACATGCGGCACCAATGCTCGGCGCGGCAATAAGTGCCTCAGACGAAACTGTAGGGATCGATATCGATTCCCACGCGCACGCCCGGCGGATAATCCTGACCGCCGACCCATTCGTTCAGCACGGCCTGCAGGTTGGCGCTGCGGCGAGCGTTGACGAGGAAGCGATAGCGATAGCGGTTTCTGAGAAGGGCCAGCGGGGCGGGGGCGGGGCCGAGGATGTAGAGATCGTCCTGATGTGGTCGATTGTCGCCCAGCCTAACGGCGGCCTCGCGTGCTTCCTTCTCGTCTTCGCTCGACAGGATGATCGCGGCCCAGCGTCCGAATGGAGGTGCGCCGGCATCGCGGCGAGCGTCGGTCTCGGCGTCGTAGAACGCATCGCGGTCGCCGTTGGCGAGAGCTGCAATTACGGGCGCTTCCGGATGCCGCGTCTGGATCAGGACTTCACCTGGCTTTGCTCCGCGTCCGGCCCGTCCTGCAACTTGCGCGACTTGCTGGTACGTGCGTTCGGCCGCACGAAGGTCGCCGCCTTCTAGGCCGAGATCGGCATCGACCACGCCCACGAGAGTTAGTTCGGGAAAGTGGAATCCCTTGGTCACCAGCTGCGTCCCGACAATGACGTCGATCGTCTTGGCTTCGGCGTGTGCGATGAACTCCGCCGCGCGTTCGGGTGAGCCGAGCGTGTCGGAGGTCGCGACCGCCACGCGCGCTTCGGGAAACAGTTCGGCCACTTCGTCCGCGATCCGTTCGACTCCCGGGCCGCATGCGACGAGGCAATCGGCTTCGCCGCATGCGGGGCACGTTTCGGGCGGCTGGGTCTCGAGCCCGCAATGGTGACAGGCCAGGCGCGCGGACAGGCGATGCTCGACCAGCCACGCGCTGCAATTTGGGCACTGGAACCGGTGCCCGCAATTGCGGCACAGCGTGAGGGGTGCGTATCCACGGCGATTGAGGAACAGCAGCGATTGCTCGCCCGCTTCAAGCCGCGCCTCCAACCCTTCGATGAGCGGTTTGGACAGCCATCGTCCCCGAGCGGGCTTCTCCATCGTAAGATCGACCAGCTTGATATCCGGTAGTTCCGCACCGCCAAACCGGCTCGGCAATTCCAGTTTCGTGTAAGTGCCGGTGTTCGCCATATGCAGGCTTTCGAGCGCCGGGGTAGCGCTGGCGAGCACGACCGGGATTTCCTCGAACCGGGCACGCATCACCGACACGTCGCGGGCGTTGTAGCGCACGCCGTCATCCTGCTTGAAACTGATCTCGTGCGCTTCGTCGACCACGATCAGGCCGAGCTTGGCATAGGGCAGGAACAACGCCGAACGCGCGCCGACAATAACCTGTGCGGTGCCTTCGGAGATCGCTCGCCATGCGCGCCGCCGTTCGGTCGACTTCAACGAAGAATGCCATAGCACCGGCGGGGTCCCGAAGCGCTGTTCGAAGCGGTGAAGGAAATTCTCAGTAAGCGCGATTTCGGGTAGCAACACGAGCACTTGTCGGCCCATCCGCACCGCTTCGGCGATGGGCTCGAAGTAGGTCTCGGTCTTGCCAGAGCCCGTGACGCCATCGAGCAGGAACGGTTCGAATGCGCGAGCTTCGACGGCTTTCACCAATGTCTTGGCCACGTCCATCTGGTCGGATGACAATGCAGGCTGGTGGAAATCGGGATCGGCGGGCGGATAGGGGCGGTCGATGGCGACCGTCACCGGCTCGATCACGCCCTGATTGACGAGACCGCGAAGTACGCCTTCGGACACTCCCGCTGTTCCAGCCAGCTCGCGGATCGTGGCCTGTTCGCCATCCAAGGCTTCGATGGCGGCAGCGCGCTGCGGCGTCATCCGTTCGGGCGTGCCGCCGCTCAAACGGTATTCAGTCATTGTCGTCGGACCACCCAGCGCCCCTCCGCTCGACAGGACCATGCGCGCCACGCTTGCAAGGTGCGCGCAATAGTAATCGGCGGTCCATTCGATCAGGCGGCGCAGCGGTTCGGCCAGCGGTGGCACAGGCAGCACTTCGCGGATCGCACGCAGCTTGCTCGCATCCACTTCGGCGCCTGGCAAGCGCCCTTCGTCCCAAACGATGCCTGTGACGGTGCGGGGCCCCAGCGGCGCGATGACCACGCTGCCGGATTCGACCTTGGTGTCCTCAGGCAGCTTGTAATCGAGCGCACCGAGTGCTGCATTGAGGACGAGGAGTCGGACGCGGTTCATGAGCGGAACGCAATATGGGTGCAGGTCGCACAAAACCACAAGAGAAGGGGATAGGGATATGAACGCCAACGATGGAATGCCATTCGCCAATACGTTCGAGCGCAGAAGGTTGTTGAAAGCGGGTGCGGGCGGAGCGCTGATCCTGTCGCTGGCGGCCTGTGCGACCGTGCCGGGTTTCAGTCTGACCGAAGCGATCCGCCGTCTGTTGCTGCTCTCCAGTGAGCGCGCTTTCTCCAGGCTGACCGCGCCCGACGGCTATTGGGACGATCAGGTCGCGCGGCTCGGCCTCGGCAATTTGCTCGGCACCCGCGGAGACGTGCTGTCGCGCATCCTTACGTCGACCCTGTTCAAGAACCGACTCGAAGGCGCATTTGCCGACATCGCCATCAAAGGATCGGAAAGGGCCGCCCCGATCGTTGCCGATGCGGTTCGGGTGATCGGGCTCGCCAACGCAGTCGAATTGGTGCGCGGCGGCCCGGATGCCGCGACACAGGCGTTGCGCGGCGAGCTTGGAGGGAGGTTGATCGACGCGATGGTACCCGAGCTGGGCGATGCGATCCGTATCGCCTCGGACCCGCTGGTCGCCGAGCTCATAGACGATCTGACCGGAACGGATGTGGGTGGCATCGCCCAACGCCTCGCAGGCAATGTCGATGATGCGATCTGGACCGAAATGGGATTCGAAGAGGCCGCCATCCGTCGCGATCCGCAGGCGACCGGCGATCCGCTGTTGATAGGGGTGTTCGCAGCCGACCGCGTCCTCTAGTCGCACGCGCCTCGCTATGCCATCTCGGTCGCAAGCGAATCGAGACAAGCGAGGGAGCGCACCGCCCATGAAATTCTTCGTCGACACTGCCGAGATTGACGACATCAAGGAACTGGCCGCCACCGGGTTGCTCGATGGCGTCACCACTAACCCCTCGCTGATCCACAAATCCGGTCGCGATTTCATGGAAGTGACCAAGGAAATCTGCGGGATCGTCGATGGACCCGTAAGTGCCGAAGTCGTTGCGCTCGATCACGAAACGATGATGAAAGAGGCAGAAGTCCTTCGCAAAATCGCGGAAAATGTCTGCATCAAGGTCCCGTTGACCGTCGATGGGCTCAAGACCTGCAAGGCGCTCACCGAAGACGGGACAATGGTCAACGTCACGCTGTGCTTCTCCGCCAACCAGGCGCTGCTCGCGGCCAAGGCGGGCGCGACGTTCATCTCGCCCTTCGTCGGCCGCCACGACGACAACGGTTTCGACGGGATGGACCTCATCAGTGACATCCGCCTGATCTACGACAATTACCTGTTCGACACCGAAATCCTTGTGGCCAGCGTGCGCCACACCACGCATGTTCTCCAAAGTGCGAAGATCGGTGCCGACGTGATGACGGCTCCGCCGAAAGTGATCCACGGCCTGTTCAAGCATGTCCTGACCGACAACGGTATCGAAGGCTTCCTCAAGGACTGGGAAAAGACTGGTCAAACTATCGGGTAGCCGGGCGGCGGATAAGTCCTTATCTGCCACCTGAATGGCCGAAGAATCCCCTCTCGATAAGTTCAAGCAGGCGCTGACTGGTGCGTCCCGAGCCATTGCAGGCGATCCCGAAGTCGAGGTCGCATGGAGCGCCGATGTGCCGGGGGCTGCAGGCAATCGCTTTCGCGTGCCCTTACCCGGTCGCGACTTGCCAGCCGAGCAGGTTACTGAAGCGCGCGGTTTTGCCGACAGTTTTGCGTTGAAGCTGCGTCATCACGACGCAGGACTGCACGCGGTCGGCGCGCCACCCGAGCCGGTCGCGCGTGCCTGCTACGATGCGATCGAGCAAGTCCGCTACGAGGCGTTGGGTGCCAACAGTTACGAAGGGATCAGAGGCAATCTCGACGCGGCGACGGAGTTGCGCACCGCAACCGACCAGATCGTGCGCGCGCAGAATTCTTCCGAGGTGCCGCTCCAGACCGCTTTATCGTTGATGCTTCGCGAAGAGCTGACCGGCGAGGCGATCCCCGAGAAAGCGCAAGCCGGCGTCGGCCTCGTGCGCGATTTCATCGAAGAGACGGTCGGCAAGGATTTCGCGGCGCTCGGCGACACGCTCGGCGACCAGAAAGCCTTTCAGGAACTTGCGCTCGACATGCTGCGTGAGCTCGACCTGACCCGGCCGATGGATGCGCCTGACGAAGCCGACAACGACGACGGTGAGGATGACGAAGGCGCCGACGAGGAGGACGGTGGAGACGAGCAGCAGGAAGGCGACGCCGATCCGCAGAGCGCGGAAATGGCAGGCGAAATGGCCGAAGGCGAGAGCGAAGGCGATGCCGACAGCGAATTCGCGCCCGACGACGATATGCAAGACGGCGAACCGGGTGAGGAAGGCGATGCTTCCAACGCGCCCGTCCGTCCGAACCGTCCGCAGGCCGAGATCCCCGACGGGCTCGATTATCAGTACTTTACCGATCGCTTCGACGAAATCATCGAAGCGCCCGAACTGTGCGACTCCGAGGAACTGGATCGCCTGCGCGCCTATCTCGACAGCCAGCTGACCGGATTGCAGGGCGTCGTGACCCGGCTCGCCAATCGGCTTCAACGGCGGTTGATGGCGCAACAGAACCGCAGCTGGGATTTCGACCAGGAGGAGGGTGTGCTCGACGCCGCGCGGCTTTCGCGCGTGGTGGTCTCGCCGGGCACGGCGCTGTCCTACAAGGTCGAGCGCGATATCGAGTTCAAGGATACGATCGTCACGTTGCTGATCGACAATTCGGGTTCGATGCGCGGACGCCCGATCAGCATTGCCGCGATCAGCGCCGACATCCTTGCGCGCACTCTGGAACGGTGCGGGGTCAAGACCGAGATCCTCGGCTTCACCACCCGCGCATGGAAAGGCGGGCAGTCGCGCGAGGCGTGGCTCGCCGATGGCAAGCCGCAAGAGCCTGGCCGGCTCAATGACTTGCGTCACATCATTTACAAACAGGCCGACGAACCGTGGCGGCGTGCACGGCGCAATCTTGGGCTGATGATGCGCGAAGGGTTGCTCAAAGAGAATATCGACGGCGAAGCGCTGATGTGGGCGCATTCGCGCCTGATCTATCGTCCTGAAGAACGCCGGATCCTGATGGTGATCAGCGACGGTGCCCCGGTCGACGACTCTACGCTGAGCGTCAACTCGGCCGGCTATCTCGAAGCCCACCTGCGCGGTGTGATCGAATGGATCGAAAAGGTTTCGCCGATCCAGCTGGTCGCGATCGGCATCGGCCATGATGTGACACGATACTACCGGCGCGCGGTGACGATCATGGATGTCGAGCAACTCGGCGGCACGATCATGGAGCAGCTGGCGGAACTGTTCGAGGATGAGAAGGGGCCGAAGCGGCGGTGAGAGGGCAAGAGCGCTATCAACCGAAGTCTGACTTTCTCCGATCAGTCATAGCCGAAGAAATTCCGTTCGAGGCTGGGAAGTTTGGCGAACACAATCTCCAACGACTAATTGAGTTCACTACTGATGAGGACGTTAGCAACCGAGATTGGGCCACCTTTCTCCTGTCGGGCTTAGTCCGGATAGATGGGATGTACCGCGACGACATCAAAGCCGCACTGATTAAGTCAGCGAGCGATGCCGAGCCCGCCGTAAGGGGTGAAGCAATCTGTGGTTTGGTTTCATTGGATAGACCGCTGGCCTTGTCGCTGGCTCAGCGCGAACTCAAGGCGGCTTGCGTTTCCGCAATGATTTTCGAAGCGGCTGAGGAATTGGCTGACGATTCGCTTGTGGAAGATCTGGTGCACTTTCAGGATCGTAGTGACAACTCGTTAGTCGACGGTCTTGCTGCAGACGCGTTGCGTGCATGTCGCGGCCTGCCCAATGAAAGGAATATCGAATAATGAACGTAACCGAAGCCGTCACCAGCCGCCGCTCTGTGCGGGAGTTTCTCGACAAACCGGTCGATCTCGAAACCATTCGCCGGGTGTTGGACACTGCGCGTTGGGCCGCTTCGGGGTGCAATTACCAGCCATGGGAAGCCACCGTCGTCACCGGCCAGCCCCTCAAAGATCTTCAAGCGAAGATCACCTCAACTCCGCCGCAGCAGCTCGAATATGACTGGGATGCTCCGAAAACCGAAGAGGCCTACAAAGAACGCCTCCACGGTATCTCACGAGGCATGTTCGACGCGCTTGGCATTGCGCGCGATGACGGCGCGGCGCGCATGGCGGCTATGGGACGCAACGCCACCAGTTTCGATGCGCCGGCGGTGATGTTCGTCTATTTCCCGCGCCTGATGAAAGAGCCGCAATGGTCCGATACCGGAATGTGGCTCCAGACGGTCGCGCTGCTGCTGCGCGAGGAAGGACTCGACAGCTGCTTCCAGGAATTCATGGCGTACTATGCCAATGTGATCCGGGATCACCTCGGGCTCGATCACGAGCGCTACATGTTCTTCTGCGGCATGGCGATCGGTTATCGCGACCCGGACGCACCGGTGAACAATTTCGAGCGCGAGCGTGTGCCGCTGGATGAACACGTCAGGTTTCTGGGCTTCGAGTAGGCGCGATGTCCCGGATCGATCCACCCGCCGAAGACGCACTGACACCCGAGCTAAAACAAGGCCTTGCGATGGCTGAGGCCTTCATGGGCTTTCTGCCCAATTCCTCGGTCGATATGGGGCATTGGCCCGAGCTGGCGCAGACCTTTGCGCCGTTTGCCGCCAACATCCTTGGCGGGGGAGAGCTTGATCGGTCGCTCAAGAACATGATTGCCGCGGTGGCGAGCAGCGCGGCGGGATGCCGATATTGCATGGCGCATACGACGCATCAGGCTGAACGTGCTGGTGGCGACGTGGATAAGGTCGCCAAGGTGTGGGAATACCGAACCAGCGACCTGTTCAACGATGCGGAGCGCGCGGCGCTGGATCTGGCTCTGGCTGGCGGGCAGGTACCCAACGCTGCGACCGACGCGCATTTCGATGCGCTCAAGCGGCATTACTCGACCAAGCAGATCGTCGAAATCGTTTCAGTCATCGCGCTGTTCGGTTTCCTCAATCGCTGGAACGACACGCTCGGGACCGAGCTGGAAGATGAACCGCTGCGCTTCGCGCAACAAACCTTTGCCACGCGCGACTGGAGCGAAGGCTAAACGGTTGACCGAAGGGCCGTAGCGCAGCAAAGCGCCCCTCCGATGCCCGAGTTAAAGCTCTTCAATTCGCTCACCCGCGAAATCGAACCGTTCGTACCCGTCCATGAAGGCGAGGCGCGGGTCTACACGTGCGGGCCGACGGTCTACAATTACCCGCATGTCGGCAATATGCGCGCGTACGTCTTCGCTGACATTCTCGGCCGGACGCTAAGCTACAAGGGCTACGATCTCACCCATATCATCAACATAACGGACGTGGGCCACCTCACGGACGACGCCGATGAGGGCGAGGACAAGATGGAGAAGATGGCTGCCGAGAAGGCGCAGTCGATCTGGGACATCGCCAAGCATTACACGGAGGCGTACTGGGCCGATGTCAAGGCGCTCAACATCCGCCAGCCGGCCAAGTGGTCGGTGGCAACGGATTACATTGAGGAGATGATCGAGTTTGCGAAAGGCATTGCGGACAAGCACTGCTATGAAATCGGAGAAGGTCTCTACTTCGATGTCACGACGATCGAGGATTACGCGCTTCTTGCCGGTCCCACCAAGCTGGATCAAATCCGCGAGAATGAGGAGGCCTATATTCGCATCGACGCGGTGACGGGAAAGCGCAACGCCGCCGATTTCGCGATCTGGCGCAAGACGCCGCCGGGCGAAAAGCGCCAGATGGAATGGGATTCGCCGTGGGGGAAGGGCGCACCCGGCTGGCACCTCGAATGCTCGGTGATGGGCGAGAAGCTGCTCGGTTTCCCGTTCGACATCCATACCGGTGGGATCGACCACCGCGAAATCCACCACCCCAACGAGATTGCGCAGAACCAGGCGTTTTGCGGCTGCGGCGGCCTGTCGGAAGCGACCAATTCGGGCGCGAAGATGTGGATGCACAACAACTTCCTGGTCGAGCGCTCGGGCAAGATGTCGAAGTCGGCTGGCGAGTTCCTTCGCCTCCAACTCTTGATCGACAAGGGGTACCATCCGCTCGCCTACCGGATGATGTGCCTCCAAGCGCATTATCGCAGCGAGCTTGAATTCAGCTGGGACGGCCTGGATGCGGCGCTGACCAGGCTCAAGCGGATATTGATGGCGGTCGAACGGTTGGCCGACGCCAAAGCGGAGCCTATCGCGGAGCATCCGAAGTTCGCGCCGGCGCTGGCAAAGTTCGAAGAGGCGATGGCAGATGACCTCAACACGCCGATCGCGCTAACCGCGCTCGAAGACGCGCTGGCCGTCAAGAAGGTGAGTCCAGCCATCAAGCGCGCAGTGATCGAAGCTATGGACGCCGTGCTGGGCTTTGGACTGTTCGACCTGTCGCGCGCGGCCCTGCGGATTAGACCGAGCAACGCCGAAATCGACGAAGCCAAGATCGAAGACGCGCTCGCCCGCCGCAAGGCCGCACGTGCCGAGAAGGACTTCGCCACCTCCGATGCAATTCGCGATGAACTTGCCGCCAAAGGAATTGAGGTGATGGATGGCGATCCGCTCGGCTGGGAGTGGAAGCTCGGATAGTTTCAGGCTGGCGGCACGTTGCGGTGAAGCCAGCAATTGATCGAGAAGCGGGCATCGGCAAATGCATCGCCGGGTACCGCCGTCCGGTTGACTTCGTGCGGGGCCATCGACGTGAAAACGACCAGCCGATCGTGCTTTGGTTCGATCAGGAGTCTCTCTTCTCCGATCAGCGCGTGCATGATCAGTTCACCTCCCGAATACGCCTTGGGTTCGCGGTTGAGGTAATAGACGGCGCTGACGATCCGGTCGGTTGTACGATCGGCGACCTTGGTCTGGGTGTCGATATGTCGGATGAAGTGACCGCCATCACGATTGGCGACGAGTTCGATCTCCATCTGGTCCGGCCTGAATTCGCCTGCACCCGCGCCGCGAACCACTTCTTCGATCCGGGCTTCGATCTCTGCTCGGAATGCTCGTTTTAGCGGCTTCCAATCGCCTCCGAACCGTAGCGAATTACGGCTTTCGCGCCGCACGCCCGCGCTCTCACGGTTGTAGACGATCGACGGCTCGAATCCGGCTTCGTTAGCAAGCGCAAAGGCAAGCAACTCGCCCGACAGCTTCGGGCCCAGAAAATCGTCGAAAATGGTGTGGCTGGGCAGCATGCCCGCACTTGGGCCGGAGCTCCCATAGCTGTCAACGCCGCGTGTGCAGGAGAGGGGGTGGCGCGGTGCGCAATCCGCTCCTAACACGGGTGCATGACCACCCTTGCAATATCCGGATTGATCCGCCCACTGCTCGAATCGCGCCTGCCCGACGACCTCGATGTCCGCTGGTTCATGACCAAGGAAGAGGCGCTCGAAGCGGTGCCCGATGCCGAGATCGGTTGGTTCGACATGTACGAGCAGGAGGCGATGGCGGCGACATTGCGTGCCGCGACCAAGCTCAAATGGCTGAACTCCATTTATGCCGGTCTCGATTTCCTGCCGATGGACGTGCTGATCGAGCGCAGCATCACGGTGACGAACGGCGCCGGGATCAACGCCATCACTATCGCCGAATATGTCGTGATGGGGATGCTCAACATCGCCAAGGGCTACCGCGACGTCGTCCGCGCGCAAGAGCGCCGCGAATGGCTGCTCGACAGCCCCGGCAAGCGGGAACTGGCCGGATCCAAAGCCCTGCTGCTCGGCTACGGCGCGATCGGCAAGCTGATCCAGCCTCGGCTCGAAGCGTTCGATGTCGATGTCACAGTCGTGCGGCGCTCAGGCGGGGAGGGCGTACTCGCGCCGGACGAATGGCGCGGGAAGCTGCGAGAATTCGACTGGATCATCCTCGCCGTTCCGGCGACACCGGAAACCGAAGGCATGATCGGCGCGGACGAGCTTGCGGCGATGAAATCCGACGCAGTAATCGTCAATATTGCACGCGGAAGCGTGATCGACCAACCGGCCCTGATCGAAGCGCTTGAAGGCAAAAAGATCGGCGGGGCTTTCCTCGACGTGACGACGCCGGAACCGCTCCCTGAAGATCACAAGCTGTGGACGCTCGGCAACGCCCATATCTCGATGCACCTTTCGGGCCGCGCGCAGGACAAGATGTTCATCCGCAGCGCGGAACGCTTTCTCGAAAATCTCGACAAATATCGCCGCGGCGAGCCGGTTGCTCCGGTTTTCGATCCAAGTCGCGGATATTAAAGCAGTTTCGCGAGTCTTACTCGGACAGCCTGTAACGCATTTGAAAAATCCGCCGAACAGTTGGCCAGTATCTGGCATTTCCGCTCAATCAGGCGAGCGGATCGATAGGAGGAAACGCCCGTGACCGCATCCAAGAAAGCCTCGGACCTGTTCGTCGAATGCCTCGAGGCGGAAGGAGTCGAATACATCTTCGGCGTTCCGGGCGAGGAAAACCTAGACCTGCTCGAAAGCCTTTCGGACTCTTCGATCAGACTGGTGCTGACCCGGCATGAGCAGGGCGCGGGCTTCATGGCAGCGACCTATGGCAGGCATACCGGCAAGACCGGTGTGTTCCTGGCGACGCTGGGTCCTGGAGCGACCAACATGGTCACGGCAGTCGCCTATTCGCAGCTCGGCGGAATGCCCACGCTCGCGATCACCGGACAGAAGCCGATCAAGCATTCCAAGCAGGGCCGGTTTCAGATCCTCGACGTGGTCGACATGATGGGGCCGATCACCAAGTTCACCCATCAGCTTCATTCGGGCGACAACATTCCCAGCCGTGTGCGCGAAGCGTTCCGCCTGGCCGAAGAAGAAAAGCCCGGCGCGACCCATCTCGAACTGCCCGAAGACATCGCCGAGGAGCAGACCGCCGCTCGGCCGATAGCGCGTTCGGTCGCGCGGCGACCTTCTGCGGAAGCCAAGGCGGTACGCCAGGCGGTGAGGGCGCTCGAAGACGCAAAGAAGCCCGTCCTGGTCATTGGCGCCGGCGCCAATCGGACGCTGACCGGGCGGATGCTCAATCAGTTCATCGAGAAGACCGGCATCCCCTTCGTTACCACCCAGATGGGAAAGGGCGTCATCGACGAGCGCCACCCGCTGTTTCTCGGCTGCGCGGCGTTGTCGTCGGGCGACTTCTGCCACCGCGCGATCGAAGACGCCGACTGCATCGTCAATGTCGGCCACGACGTGATCGAGAAGCCGCCTTTCTTCATGCACAACGACGAAGCGGGCGATGTCGGTTCGGACAGTCCGCCGACGGTGATCCACATCTCGAACAAGACGGCCGAGGTCGATCCGGTCTACTTTCCGCAGATCGAAGTGATCGGCGACATGGCCAACGCGATCTGGCAGATCAAGGAAGATATCGTCGCGCAGGGGCATTGGACATTCGCCCGCATGCTCGAATATCGCCAGGCGGATGTCGCGCATTCCGACCCGCTGGAGGCCGACGTACGCTTCCCGATCTTCCCACCCCACCTTGTTCGCCAAGTGCGCGAGGCGATTCCGGAAGACGGGATCATCTGCCTCGACAACGGGGTCTACAAGATCTGGTTTGCGCGCAACTACACTGCCCACAAGCCCAACACGGTGCTGCTCGACAATGCGCTCGCGACGATGGGCGCAGGCCTACCTAGCGCGATGATGAGTGCGATGCTGTATCCCGATCGCAGGGTGATGGCGATTTGCGGAGACGGTGGCTTCATGATGAACTCGCAGGAGATGGAAACCGCCGTCCGGCTCGGTCTGAACCTTACCGTCCTGATCTTGCGCGACGACGCCTATGGTATGATCCGCTGGAAGCAGGCGAACATGGGCTTCAAGGATTACGGCCTGACTTACGACAATCCCGACTTCGTGCAGTACGCCGAAAGCTACGGCGCGATCGGACACCGGATAACCAGCAGCGAGCATCTGCGCGACGTTCTTGCCGAGACAGGAATTACTCCCGGCGTGCATCTGATCGATTGTCCGGTCGACTATACCGAAAACGACCAGATCCTGAACCACGACATCAAGGATCTGAGCGCAAAGCTCTAGGCCGACAGAAAGAAGGGAAAAGCCATGCACGAAGTCGTCAATCCCTACGATCTTTCGGCGATCGGCAGCGTCCCGATTCACGATTGGAACATAGTCGATGGCTATCTTGCCAAGGCCGATGCGCTGTATCGTGATCGTTCGCAATGGCTGCCCGCGCATGAGCGCGCCGATATCCTCAAGCGCGCAGCAGCGATCATGGAGGAGCGCAAGGATCACCTTGCCTTCCAGATCGCCAACGAAGGCGGGAAGCCGCTGATCGATGCGCGGGTCGAAGTCGCCCGCGCGATCAACGGCATGGAGATCGCGGTCCACGAAATGGCCGCTCTGGTTGGGCGCGAGATTCCCATGGGCCTCACCCCGGCGGCAGACAATCGGCTGGCTTTCACCACCCGTGAGCCGATTGGTCCCGTCGTTGCGGTTTCGGCGTTCAACCACCCTCTCAACCTGATCGTTCACCAGGTTGCTCCGGCGATCGCTACGGGATGCCCGGTGGTGGTCAAACCGGCAGGCGACACTCCGCTTTCGTGCTTCGAGTTCGTCGAGATCCTGCATGAAGCTGGTCTTCCGCCAGACTGGTGCCGCGCGACCAATGTCAGCCGAGAAGATGCGGAGAAGCTGGTCACCGATGCGCGCGCTGCCTTCTTCACCTTTATCGGCTCCGCGGCGGTCGGCTGGATGCTGCGCTCCAAGCTCGCGCCCGGCACGCGCTGTGCGCTGGAACATGGAGGCGTAGCCCCTGTCATTGTCGATGCCAGCGCCGATCTCGATCTTGCGATCCCGAGCATGATCAAGGGCGGGTTCTACCATTCGGGACAGGTCTGCGTTTCGGTGCAGCGCGCCTTCGTGCATTCATCGATCATCAGCGACTTTGCCGAGGTCTTCAGTGCCAAGGCGGCGGCGCTAAAGGTTGGCAACGCGATCGAGGAGGATGTCGAAGCGGGCCCGCTAATCCGTCCGCGCGAGGTCGACCGAGTGGCCGAATGGGTCCAAGAAGCGCGTGATGCGGGAGGGCAGATCCTGACCGGCGGTGAAAAGCTGTCAGACACGACCTACGCACCGACGGTAATCCTCAACCCTCCTGCCGACGTGACGATTTCGCAAAAGGAAGTCTTCGGTCCTGCAGTCTGCCTCTATTCCTGTGACAACATGGATCAAGCGATCGCACAGGCCAATTCGCTCGACGTCTCGTTCCAAGCGGCGATCTTCACGCGCGATCTTGCGCCTGCCATGAAGGCCTATCGCGAGGTCAACGCCTCGGCAGTTATGGTCAACGATCATTCCGCTTTCCGTGTCGACTGGATGCCGTTCGCCGGACAGAAGGTGTCCGGCCACGGCGTCGGCGGTATTCCTTTCACGATGCATGAAATGACGCAGGAAAAGATGGTGGTCTTCAACGTGGTCTGAGTGCGCGTTCAGGCTTCCTCCAGCAGCAGCAAGACTGCCGTCACCACCATCCGCTCGTCATCGCCTCCAAAGCGGTGGTCGACTTCGCGCACGGTCGCATCGGCGACCAGTTGGCCGGGAATGCGGAACTCATGATCGGGCAGGTTGGCAATGAAGTCCTCGCCCGCTTCGACCGCTTCGGTGCCGTCGAAGTCGAGCATCACTTCGTGCCGCGTGCCGGAGAAGGTGATCGAGGACCATGCTTTCTCCTCATGCGAGAGTAGGCTCGCATGACCCTCAGCGAGCATTAACAACGCCTCGCGTAGGCGGTCAGCAGTGGTGCGCTTGGGGCGATAGCGGCGGCCGCGCGGAGTGGGCGAGGGCGCTTCGACCGGATCGGCGGATTTTGTTTCTGGCAATGCGGCGGTCAACATGGTTGCACCTCTTGCGTGGCCTGCATGTTGGCGAATTCGCGCATCCAGCGCCGCGTGCGCGCTTCGGTCGCGGGGCGCGGAATGCGGCCCATCCGCAGATCGAGCACGAAGCGCGGATCGTGCGCGGCCAACCGCCCGAATTTGGTCGCGGGCATATCGTGCTCGCGCATGAATTTCTCGACGTCGCGGATCAGCATGGGACCTCCCTGTTGCGTGTGAACCGGGCCAGCGAATCGCCCGATGTTCACTAAACGTTCCATGTGAAATCCTACTTGTCTAGGAAATTTCTTTCATGTAGGAAGGAAATATGAAGAAACTCGCAGAAAACCCGTCTGAAGGTCCACGCAAACGGCTGCTTGAATTGTCGCAGGAGCGAGGCACAAGCCTCAAGAGTCTCTCAGAGATGCTGGAGCGCAACCCCAGCTATCTCCAGCAATTCATCACCAAGGGTTCGCCCCGGAGACTTGAAGAGCGGGATCGGCGTACTTTGGCGCGGTTTTTTGGCGTGTCGGAAGATGAGCTCGGAGCGCCTAAGGAAAATTCCTATATTGACACCCCTTCGCTGCCGAGTCGCGATGACTGGGTGGAGGTTCCGCGCTTGAATATTGGCGCTTCGGCGGGGCCGGGCGCCCTACCGGCCGATGAGGCGGCGTTCGACACCTTCCGCTTCTCGCGCCGCTGGCTCGCAGAGCAGGGCTTCGAAGGCGCGCAGCTCTCCGCGATCACGGTGGAGGGGGACTCTATGGAGCCACTCCTCAATGACGGTGACGAAATCCTCGTTGACCGCGCCCCTCGCGCGTTCCGCGATGGCGTGCATGTCGTGCGGATGGGCGATACGCTGATGGTCAAACGCGTCGCCAGCGCCGGAGGAGGGCGGTTCTCGCTGCTCTCGCAGAACCTGGCCTACCCGCCCGTAAGCGTGGAAGCGGAGGACGTGGAGATTATCGGGCGGGTTGTCTGGAAGGGGGGGCGGATTTAAGCCGTCTGCTATGGCGTATGGTCAAGAACGGGCTGGCGAATGGCAACGCTTTATTCTGGGCTCATGCAACTTTCCGGCGCCAGAGCGATTGCGAGCACAATTCGAAGGCGCGGTGTTCAGTGATTTTTGTGAATGCGGCTGCAACAGCTTTGCTGTGAAGGCCAACGTGGATGCTCCCCCACTCATTCAAAGAGATAGGGAGCGAGGTAGGAAAGCAATCTTCTTTGCGGTTTTCGAAATCGCAACGGGTCGTACCCTCGACATCACATTGCTAGCCAGCGGCGATGGTGACCTGAAGTATGTTCAAATCGAATGTTCAGCGAATAGCTATCCAGTGCCGGATGATATTCCCTTTGGTATCACTCCGGTACAGACATGGGCTTCGGAGCAACTTTTGCCGTAGTCCATGCCATTCTCACTTCTTCTATCGTCGGTAGATCGGAGAATTCTTGCAATCCAAACGTCCTCCCTTCATTTCGCGCCCATGACCGACAAACCCACCCCACCCATGCGCGCTGCCATCATTCCGGTGACGCCGCTGCAGCAGAATTGCTCGCTGATCTGGTGCACCAAGACGATGAAGGCCGCGCTCACCGATCCGGGCGGCGATCTCGACCGGCTCAAGGATGGCGTCGCCAAGGCGGGTGTGGAGCTTGAGAAGATCCTCATCACCCACGGCCATCTCGATCATTGCGGGCAGGCTGGGATGCTGGCGGACGAGCTGGGCCTGCCGATCGAAGGGCCGCACAAAGACGACCTGTTCTGGATCGAGCAGCTCGACAATGACGGCGCACGCTATGGCATGGAGGCGAAGAGCTTCGAGCCCACCCGCTGGCTGGAGCATGGCGACACGGTGACGGTCGGCGAACTGACGCTGGATGTGATCCATTGTCCCGGCCACACGCCCGGCCATGTCGTGTTCTTCCACGAGCCGAGCCGCTTTGCGATTGTTGGCGACGTGTTATTTCAGGGTTCGATAGGCCGCACCGATTTCCCGCGCGGCAATCACCAGGACCTGATCGATGCGATCACGCAGCGTCTGTGGCCGCTCGGCAATGACGTGATGTTCATCCCGGGCCACGGCCCGACCA
>JAAUYH010081794.1_pt1 | contig 29718 bp, 30 predicted proteins | sample 7278061 | NCBI WGS metagenome assembly JAAUYH01 (sample SAMN14350203, study PRJNA611818) | marine sediment metagenome | isolation source: surface marine sediment (0.6m) | place: French Polynesia: Moorea | collected 2018-08
TCGGGGCGCGGCTGTCGGGGCACATACTGAACCTGGGCGCGGACTGGCAGACCATTTTCGCCGACGGTCTGGCCGAACTCGACACGCGCTATGCGATGGAAACCGACGACGGCGCGACGATCGAGATTGTGAATTACGGGTTACGGCACGGTCAGAAGGACGTGATGGAAGCAATTGCACGCGGCGAAGAGGTCGACCCGTCCGCTTACTACATGCGGACACACGCCCGTCTGGAAACCGGAGACGTCCGCTATGCCTGGGTCAACCGAACGCTCTTTGTGGGCGTGGGTGCAAGGTTCGCGCAAGCCGTGCGGCTTGACCTTTACGCACTCGGCTAAGTTCGCCGGCAGAGGCTCACGGCGCAGCCCGGACAAACCTCTGCTCAAGAACTTCCTTTCCCCATTGGCTGCCGGGGCGTTCCTCGGCCAGGCGAAACCCACGCGTCTCATAGAGATGCCGGGCGGCGTCGAGGCCCGAGAAAGTCCAAAGATGCGTCTCACGGAAACCCCGGGCATCCACGAAACCGAGGGCGGTGTCCAACAACGCCTTGCCCGCACCTGTCCCGCGCAGGGCACCGTCCACGATGAACCACCGAAGATGGGCAATGCCGTCTCCAAGATCTTCGCCATCGATCGCAATGGACCCAAGCACACGGCCCTTGCACTCTGCGTGCCAGACTTCGTTGGCGGCGCTTTCCAGCCGATCAAGGAAGTCCGCAAGTCCTTTGGCCAAAACGCCTTCGAATGCCCGCCCGAACTGCGCGAATTCCGAGTAATATACCATGTGCATCTCTATGATGCGGGCAAGAAGGCCAGGGGCGTATCTGGGCCGGATCGAATAGCTCGCTTCATGGCCCCCGGCGTCCGAAGACGTCAACGCCGCGGCATAGGCCTCAAGTCCATTGACGATCTCGCTAACTTGATCCGAGTCGGACTTCTGAAGCGCACGAAATACCTGCTTGCGCGCAAACTCGTGGATCGCGCGGACACGCCGTTCTCCCGCGTCGGTCAACCGGAGCATTTTTGCGCGACCGTCCCGTTCGCTCGGGCTTTCCACGACATCGCCGGACGCCACGAGCTTTTTCAGCAAGCGACTGACGCTGGATTTCTCCAGACAAAGGCGCTTGCACAGATCCCGCGCAGTGACGCCGCGCGCCTCGATCTCGATCAAGGCGTGCATAACCAACGGCGACGGATTGGTCCTTGCAAAGTCGCCACCCATGAAACCCAATTCCCGGACAAGTGTGCGAGAGGCAGCGCGGATTGCATCAATGGTTTCTTGCGTGGGCATGCTGCTGGTTTATAAGTTGTATTATACAACCTATTGAGCATGCACGCGCGAGCGTCAACCTCTGATAAGGCGCATGGACGATTGCCAACGACCAAAAAGCCATCGGAAGTCAAATCGACGACAGTCCAGAAAGACATTCAGCAGCTTTTTCACAACGGCTTTTGCCAATTCCTTGGCTACGGCCAAGTGAAATCCAACTTGCTCAACCATCCTTTGGCCTCAGCGGCGGCCAGGGTTCGGTCCTTTGCGTCCTGCAATCCTTCAATCCGATCAGCATGGCATTCCACGTATATCTTGCCGATCTCGGCGAGACGTCCGGAAGTGATCAAGGCGTCAAGAATGACATACTCAGCGCCTTCCACATCCATCTTGATGAGCGACACCGGTTCGCCAATCCGGTCCAGTACATCCAAAATACTGACGGTCTTCACGTTGTAAGACTTGTCGTAGCCAATGTTGGACTTTCCACTGAGAATTGTGGCTCCTTCAAAGTGCCGTCCCAACTTTGCGTTCTCGTAGAACAGTTTGGCTTCGCCCTGCTTGTCCGAGACCGCCTCTTCGAACACTGATATGTTAGAGTAACGGCGCGTTTGCGCTTTCAGCTCTTTGAAGTTTCTCGGGTTTGGCTCGAATGCATAGACGTGCTTGGCGCAATGCGCGAACTCTATTGACGCATTTCCGACATGAGCGCCAAGGTCGATCACAACATCATCCGGGCCCAATTCCTGCGCCATACGGCGCATCTGTGCGGTGTCCTCATCCAACCAGTTCTCCGGCAGCTTTCGTCCAGAGCGTCTCCAGAACCGTCGAATTTGACGCTTGATCTTCATGCGGAGTCTCCCGCCCTTGTTTCCGCCGCTTTAGCCTATGCCGAGGCACGGTCCAATGCCGTTTTGTATCCAGATGTGATGCGTTGGTGACATGACCCGTTCTGCTGCTGCGGCGTCAACGGTGTGTTGTCTACCGACCAAGGTCAAGGATGGTCTGCTCAACGACGCGGATCAGCTTACGATTATCGAAGCGATTGATTGCAGCATTTCGGGCGGTCGACGACATCGCTGTTTTTTGTCCGTCTGACAAGTTGAGTGTTTGTCTGATCGCTGTGGCAAACGAGGGTTCGTCGCCCTCATCAGCCAAAAATCCGGAGACGCCTTCTTCAACAGCCTCAGGTATTCCTGCGTGCCGTGTGGAGACGACGATGCAGCCACACGCCATTGCTTCTTGAATTGAGGTCGGCAGACCCTCCGTGTCGCCGTTGGATCCTGTGACAGAGTGTTGAAGAAAGACCTCAGAGGACGCGAGCTTCTCGCGGACGACCTCATGGGGCTGCGTGCCAAGCAGCTTGACTTTTTCCTGCGCGCCCTGCGCCAGGATGATCTTGCGACAACTTGCTTCAAATGGGCCTTCACCAATCACGTCGAGCCGTGCCTGCGGCACATCTTTGGTCGCCTCAAGAAAGGCACGGATTGTAATGTCTGGACGCTTCTTTTCGATCAACCGGCCGATTGCAATGCACTTGAACGGGACTTTGGCCACAGGTTGAAACAATGCAGTATCTACGCCGCTCGGGATCACAAAGCTTCTTGGATGCCTCACGCCTGCCGAAGCAAGATTATCAAGCAAAAACTGCGAAACGGCGAATATGCCTGCCAGTTCAGGTATTGTGCGCTTGTAGGATGACAGGCGCATCGGGTTCTTGAGGTGTGCAGAGGCGTCGATTCCGCGAAAATAGGTGAAGATGGGAAGACCCGCTTCGCGTGCGATGGGCGCCAGTCTTGGGGCAATATTCCCAAACTCACTTAGAATGACGTCCACGCGCTCTTGTTTCAAAAAGGCGAGCATGGCTTCACGGGTTGTGCCGCGCGGAACCTTGTCAGATCGGTACCGGACCAAGTCCCGCAAGCGCGTCAACGTGTCTGTAACGCGCCCGGCGGGCGTGAGCTTTTTGGGTCCACCGTAGACGAAGTGCGGAGTTCCGTCGGTATGTGGGTTGCTTTCAGCGCTTAGGACGACAGTGTTTCCACCGAAAAGATTATCGACGTGGAAGTTCACTTGGGTCCCGCGGGGATTTCGATAGAGGCCAGCGGCAATCGCCACGCGCATCGTGTCCATGCTTTCCTTAAGCCTCGATACCCATTTTTTTGTCAGCCTATAGGCTCAGCGCCCCATACGAGCACGCGTCATTTGACAACATTCGGTAAACTGGAGTGCTGCCAAACACAATCGGGAGGGCGAACAGCTAAAACCATGGGTGAGCGCATTTTTCTTTTTTCCAGTCCCATCGCCTTGGCACAGCATAGATCGAGCGATACTCAGCTTTTATGAAAGTCGTGTTCAAGCATCACCGGGAGACCACCAACCTCGGAGATCGTTGGTGCAGCCCCTTCGATCATCTCCCCGACATTCGGCAAGCATGGGAGGCGGAAGCTCTGGACCTCGGCGCAGCAACTCCCGAGTGTGATGTGGTCATCTACGGGGGCGGCAAGATCATGGGCGGCCTCGCAGCGACATTCGGACCAGGAGATCTAAGAGCAACGCATCGGATTGCCTGGGGCGTCAGTACAGTTCAAAACAACCGGTTTTCGTTAAAATACTGGCGCGCCTATCGCCGGTTGTCCCTTGTGGGAACCAGAGACTGGGGCGACAACCGCTTCGACTTTGCGCCTTGCAGCAGTTGCATGGCACCTCACTTTAATGCACCCAGCGAACCCGAGCATGACGTGGTCGCTTACCTTCATCATTGGCGATCCGATAAAATGAAAATGACCGTGCCGGACGGTATACCGGTCTTGGACAACAAGCATTCGTCATTCAAAGAAGCCATTGAACATATTGCAAGCGGAGCGACGGTCGTCAGCAACTCATATCATGGCACATATTGGGGGCTTTTGCTTGGCCGCAAGGTTTTGTGCGTGCCATTTTCAAAGAAGTTCTCGGCCTATCGCGTGCAACCAGCCTACAGTACAGCGGATCGTTGGACGTCAGAGTTGTCGTCTGCACGGGCGTCGGATGAAATGCTATCCCTGTGCCGGGAAGCGACGGCAAGCTTTGCGAAAAAGGTAACGGAACTGATCGAACGAACCTCATGAGCGAGCTTAATGTAATTTGCATCCGCTGGGGGACGCTCTTTGGGCCCGAATACGTGAACCGTCTGTACAAAGCGATAAAGCGAAACTCACGTCGCGACGTCCGGTTCTTCTGCATGACGGATGATCGCTCAGGCTTTGATCCTGACGTCGAGGTGCTGGACCTGGTCGAAGAACCGTTCCACGCCAAAATGATGGCATTGCTGCCCAAAACCGCCCGCCGCGGTCCGATGCGCAAGGTGTCCATGTTCAACCCGGAGTTAATCCAAGACCTGAACGGACCGCTGATCGCGCTCGACTTGGACGTTGTTGTGACCGGTAGTCTGGATGATCTCGCGGACTACGCCCCGGGGAAAGTCTGCATGCGGCCAGTCTGGACCACGCCCAGTCGCATGGTCGGCGTAGGACACGGTTCAGTTCTCAAGTTTGAACCGGCGCGTCACTCTTACCTTTACGGGAACATCTTGGCGGACCCGGAAGCTGAAATCCTGAAGGCCAATGGGTCGGAGCAAAGCTATACCTCTTACGCAGCATACGATGCGGGCGATTTCGAACCGTTTCCGTCTGAATGGATCGTGAGTTTCAAATATGATTGTCGGCCGCCACGTCCGCTAAACCTTGTGCTTCGCCCGAAACTGCCAGAAGACGCGCGGGTTGTGTGTTTTCACGGACGTCCCAAAATGCACGAGGCTGTTGAGGGTTACAAAGGCGATCCGCTGCACCGGACGCGTCGCGTAGATTGGCTGACAGAAGCCTGGTCTGACTAAGTCACTCTGACGAATGTCGTGGAAAATGTTGGATGTATCGGTCGCAGACCGTTGGAACCTCTGCTAGAACGACAATCAACAAGGGCACAGAAGGCGGCCTGAGCAGTGGCAGAAACATCTGAACTTTCTGAAACGGTGAAAGTGCCTGCTCCATTCAGGCAATGGAGCGCTCTTGGCGTTATCGTAGCAGCCTTAGTGCTTTTTGCCACCTTCCGGCAAGTCTTGCGGGCTACACAGGACGCCGGTCCGATTGCGGCTTTGGTTTCAGTAATCTTTGCTACTGTTCTCACTGTTGCGCTGGCCCGGATACGATCCAATAAAGTTGCACCCTCTTTAAATGTCATTGTTCGAGTTATTTCGGTCATGTTGGGTGCGTATGCTCTGGCTTCCGGCTTCACCTTCCCGACAGGGGTCTCAGAGTACACTGATCGAGTTCTATTCCTTTACTCTGTCGCCGCGATTGTCGCGGCAGTGGCAGCCATTGCAGCATTTCGCTGGCCCGTTTTTGTCCTGGTTCCCGGTCTTTTCGTTATCGCGCAAAAGGGTACGGGAGAGGCACTTTTCGGGACATCGATCTCTCGCACAGACTACATCGTCGTTGTTGAACTGAGTGTCTTGCTTGGTACGGGAATGCTTGCGCTGGAAGTCGCTCGCCGCCTAAAGGGCCGCTGGCCATTTTTCGATCTGTCACCAAAGGACGTAATGGACGCGTCGGCTTTGCTTGTGATGGCGGGGATAGCTGTACACTTCGCGAACTATTTCTTCTCGGGCTACGCAAAGCTGGCGCTTGATGGAGGGCCGTGGCTCTGGGTCACACAAAACCCGACAGAAGTGTTGATTCTGAATTCCTGGGTCGGGGGATTTCTGCCTTCAGCGCATTTCGAAAACGTCGCCTCCGCAACCTATGCCTTTGGTGAGGCGACGCGTCCGCTGGTTAACGTCGCCACTCTGCTGGGCCAGCTCGCCGCCTTGGTGATGTTGATGCGCCGGCAACTGATGATTGCCATCACTTTGTTCTACGACCTTACACACGTCGTCATCTATCTCCTTACGGGGATCTTCTTCTGGAAATGGATCATCCTGAATTTGGCGCTTGTCGTCGCCATGCGACAACTGCCGGATTTGGTAGAGAGGAAGCGTGTGGTCTTGTCGGCGATGCTGCTTTTGTTCCTTTCGCAAGAGCAATTCTCGGTCGCGCGACTTGGTTGGTATGACACGCCGGCGCAGACCGTGTCTGAAGTCTTTGCCGTGACCAATGATGGGCGGCAGGTGCGCGTCCCTTCCAACTTTTTTGGAACGGTCTCGGTCACAGCGGCTCAACACCGGTTTGGGCGTGTCGAGGATGGGCACTACCCCAGCTCGACCTGGGGAACCGTTTATTCGGAAGACGAATTTCTGGCCGGGAACGATTCCTGCACATTTGGGGACCTTACAGCCACACGCTTCCAGCAAGACCGAGAAACGATAGAGCGGCATGTTCAAATCGCTCATGCTTATTCGGTTGAGCGACATGCAAGGACAGGGGACTACAGGTACGACCTTTTCCCGCACCACATCTGGTCTAACCCATGGTATTTCGACGAATTTGCCGCGCTTGTCCCGGAGGATGTCCAACACTACATCTACCAGACCCGATCAGAGTGCGTGTCGATGGAAAGCGGAGTGCCCACAGTGCGTTTGGACGTTCTTGACGAGTTCACCATCGAGCCCGCAGGACTGAATAATCTGATGCCGGTTGAGAACTGAGGCGAAAATGAGCGACTTGCAGATTGTATATGACGGAGATTGTCCGTTTTGCACGCGCTACGTCACCATGGCCCGGATCAAGAAGAGCGTCGGCACCGTCGAACTCATAGATGCACGGTCTGATCATCCCATTGTAGCGGAGATCAAAGCCAAGGGAATCGATTTGAACGAGGGCATGCTGGCAAGATACAAGGGAGCCGAATACTTCGGGGCGGATTGCATTCACTTCCTTTCGATGTTGTCGAGCCGATCGGGTCTGATGAATAGGGCAATGAGCGTCGTCTTTAGCAATCGTTCTGTCGCGCGCTTCATGTATCCGATCTTGCGCTTTGGAAGAAACACCACACTGCGACTAATGGGGCGCGCACCGATCAGTTAGACGGTCTATCGTGACCCGCATTTTCTTCAGCCCAAAGGGCGAACCAGTGCAGCAACGCCAAACGATGACCGTGTAGCGGAGCCGATTTTGGTAGTGCAGAGCGCCAGTCAGAGCTAAGCGGAAACGCATTTCGATTTGCGTCTACTTCGGATTCCATCATCTTTCGACTTGGTTTGTCCTTACTTTTCAGACTGAAACCCCTTTTGGGTTCGTCCAGCAGAAAACCCAATCCACGCTTTTTCAGGATTGCCCGCAATGGCGCCTTTGGCGTTCCGTCATTTTCCGGCGTAACAGGCCGCGACAGCGCCCAGTCAATTATTCGGTCATCCAGTAGCGGCGGGCGTGCCTCGATACTGCAGGCCATGGTGGCCCGGTCAACTTTTGGAAGAACGACGTCAGCGCAAAACGTATAGAGGTCGAGACGCTGTCGCCATCTTCGCTCCGGCAGGCTTGGAACATAGTGCGCCTTTATGGTGGAAAGCAGGAGCTCCCTAAGGTCTGCCTCGGACCTATTAAGAAGTGCCGCCGCCTGATCCGGGCGCATGCCCGAATAAACGGATTGCAAATGTGCGACGGCCGGATGTGACTGCGCCCAATCATAGTCGAGCAGCGCTTCTTTTCTTCGCGCTCGTGCCGATGGGAAGATGCCCAGTGGAAGTGAAAATTCTTCGGTGTATCGCCTGTGCACATTGGCAAGTGCAGTGTCATACCAAACGTAACCGCCGAACACTTCATCCCCTCCGTCTCCGGTCAGCACTACGGTCAGGCCGTGTTCAGCGGCCAAACGAGAAATGGCCACTTGGGTGACAATTGCGCTGAAGGACAGCGGCTCGTCCAATGTCGCGACCGCTTCGCGATATGATGGGCGTACGCCTTGCGCGAGCGGCAGTACATCAAGAGTAAGGCCCAAGGCCTCTGCGGTCCGCTTCGCGACTGGCGCCTCGTCAGCTGCTGGATTTTCGGGGAATCCAACGCTTAGGCAAACCAGATCGCTTTTGATGTCCTTCAGCTGAGCAATCGAGCTTGCGATAAGACTGGAGTCGATGCCCCCGGACAGGAACACACCGATTGGAACATCAGAAAGCAACTGCTCTTCGACCACTTCATCGATCAGGTCAGCCAAGTCTTGGCTCTCGCCTTCGTGATCGAGAGCATCGGGTGCTGACCAGAACTGACCGATCTTGGGATCAGACCCTGGAGACCATTCCAAAAAGCTTCCGGGTTCCAGCTTGTTGATCCCGGTCCAGATCGAGTGCGGGGCAGGGACATAGCCCAGCATTAGATAAAGCGCTTGTGAATCGGCATCGATGGTCGAACCAAAGCCAATCGCTTTCAAAGCTCGTGCATCCGAAGCCAATGCGATGCCTCGGTCGTCCATTGCGTAGTACAACGGTTTAATCCCTATGTGATCACGCGCGACGGTTAGCTTCTGCTCGATCCGATCCCAAATTGCGAAGGCGAACATGCCGTGCAACTTGTCCAAGATCGCTTTGCCCCAGACGGCAAATCCTTCGAGGATCACCTCGGTATCTGAGGTTGAGCGAAAACGAATGCCCTTTTCTTCCAGCTGCCGCCGTAGTGCAGGTGCGTTGTATACCTCTCCGTTGTAGGTAATGGCGAAACGCTTGCATGCCGATGACATTGGTTGGGCTCCAGCGGCAGACAGGTCCTGAATGGACAATCGCCGATGCCCGAAAAGCGCGACTGCGCCGCCGTCCCCTTCAATGCAGCGGGTGCCGCCCGCATTTGGGCCGCGCGTCTCCATAATCGAAAGCGCGAAGTCGAACGCACCGCTATCCGGCAGATTTCGCGATGACGGAGCGCAAAAGGCAAGAATCCCACACATGCTCTAGCCTCCGTTATTCACAACCAAGTCCTGCGCGAGGAAGCATTTCTCAATTGGAAACACAACAATTTCGCTGCACGAAACGAACAATTGCGCGGCGCTCGACTACGCACGCTTGAAGAATGCAACCTTTTCCCGCCGACCATAGGAAAACCGAAGTCCCGCGGCTTCGAGTGACTCCACAAGGCGGTCGTTGGCGTCGGCGCCGACAATCTTCGGGTGCAACTCGATCAACAGGCGCTTGACCATGGAAAGGTCAACGTTCTTGAAGACATCAATCTCCGCACCCTCGATGTCACACACAATCGTGTCAGGCTCGTATTCTGTCAGCACCTCGCTCAAGGCGATGCCTTCGACGACCGTATCGCCGCCGAAATCGCGATCAACCAAACTCGATGAAACCACATTTTCGTTTTGATAGAAGGTCACTGGCCCGGTCGCAGTTGCGATCGCTTTCATGTGAAGATCGGGGGCCACCCCGTTGAGCTCATGTGTCCGCCGAACAATGGGCTCCAACTTGGGGTTGGCTTCGTACGTCCTCACATTCTCCGACCCGCAAATCTTCGCAGCGAGTGACCCAATAAACCCGATCCCCGCACCGAGTTCGAGAACTCGGTCGCCCGCTCTAAGCTCTTTGCGGATGATCTCGGCCTCCTGCGCTTCGTAGCGCTCTGCATAGATCAGATCGATCACAAAGTCGGGAACAAGGTCGGGGTCTGTGGGAAGAATGACACCGAAATGCTCAACGCTCTTTGGTCGTTCCAACAACCGCCGCTGATACCGTCTTTTACGCAGAAACTTTTTGATTGGCTTCATTCTTTGCTTTCCAAAAGACCAAATGGTGAGCGTGCCCGAGGGCTATTCATTCCCACAGCTAGAGTATGCTTCGCACCAAGCCGGCATCTTTGAGACTATCGAGACCGGTGAATCTTCGCGAGCCCTCGAATTTGAAGACCAGCTCCGCTTCTTGCTCCAGCGACCTTGAGTACTGTTTGTAGTGGGCACCGCCTTTGACATGTTGACCGCGCGCTGCGTTGTAAACCACGCGTTCGGCAAAGTCGCCAAGATACTTGAAATGCAGAAGCGATGCGAGGTCAGGGGCCACATTCATGCGCGTATCGATACGGTGTACGCCACCTCGAAACTTGCACCCCTGCCGCCATTTCAACAACGGGATTTTTGCCATATTTGGAAGACCGGGACCAGCGTCCATGCGATCAGTCAACAGACGTGTCATGGTGTCAATCGATCGACGAAGGATGCTCGGCTTGAAGCTTCGCGACATCGAAAAAACCTTGCGGTTCACATATTTCTCGAAAGCGGAGCCATGATGCATGGTATGCTTGTGAAATAAACGTTCTCGGGCGCCGCCTCTGATACGAACCACAGGTGTCGGAAATTTCGTGCGCACCTGCTTGGCACGGTAATAATCCAAACGGTAGTTTCCGGTGTCGAAAAAGGGTGAATAATCTACAAACGGGGTACCTTGCACGTACGCCTCTTCTTCCGAACCACTTTCGGGGTACATATCAACCATTACAGAAAGCAGGCAGTCGTATCCCGACTTGTCCAAACGCTTCGAATAATCGGGCAGTGACTCGTTCTGCCATGTTGGATGTATGAGAAGCTCATCGACATCAAGGAAGACAGCCCATTTGCCGACCAGGTAATGGTCAGCCAAGATCTCCCGCCAGACAGACTTGTACTTCGAGTAAGGCTTGCTTGACGGAATGCGGGTGACATCCGGGTCATTGTCGAGGATCGCGGCACTGTCGTCCGTTGAAGCGTTGTCAACGACAAGAAAATGCTCAATTCCACTCGCTTTGTGGTGCTCGAGAAAATGGGGGAGTCGCAGGGCTTCGTTGTGACACAGTACAATGGCCGTCACGTCGGAAAGCTCAAGCTTCGGCGCAACGCAAAGATCAAAGGCATCAGTAAAGGCAGAGGGTCTTGGCACCAGCGATTCCTGCGAGTCTATTCCTACGGTAGCCTTCCCGTACTAGTCGTCAGTCGTGCGTCATTTGGGCGTAGCAAGCAAGTGCCTAGGCTGCGGTGTCTGAAACAGCGACATGGCAGTGCTAGACCAGTAATGAAGAAGGTGCGCAGCTTGACTGCCAGATGAAACTCAGAGGTTGCAGTAAGCAACAGCCTGGTCAGAGTTCAATCGGGATGATGAGAACGCGTTGCATCATATCGGGTTAGGCTTGTCGCCTCAGAGTACGCCCCTACCGGCACGCTCGAGCAGCCCATTGGTGCATTCGTCACCCATTCCAGCAATTGCCGCCAATTGACCTGCTCCCCTGAAAAGTCGTCGATTTGAGGCTTGCCTGTCTCCAAATGAGGAGAAAGACGATGAAGAGGTCACGGCTCAGCAAGGCGCAGATCATTGGCATCCTGTACGAGCATCAGGCGGGCATGACCGAATGATCTGTACCACAAGCACGGGATCAGCGATGCGACCTTCTAGAACTGGCGGCGCAAATGCGGTGGTACGGAGGTTGCTGACGCCAAACGGTTGAAGGCGTTGGGGAACGAGAACGCGAAACTCAAGAAGTTGCTGGTCGAGCAGATGATGCATGTTGCCACACTGAAAAGAGATGCTTGGAAAACTTCTGAAGCCCAGATTTAGGAGGAAGGCCGTGGACTGGGCCATGGAAACCAAAGGCTACATTCGGCGGCGTGTCCGAGGCGCTCTCGGACGACTGGCGGCACCGCCCTTCATGCCGAAGTTGGGACCAAGCGAGGCCTCGCGGATACAGATCTTCGCCTTCTTGCCGATCGCATTCAGCCCGTCGCCAAGCCCGACCGTCGTCGTCGTCTTGCCTTCGCCGGCGGGCGTCGGGTTGATGGCGGTCACAAGAACCAGCTTGCCGTCCTTGTTCGACTGGACCGAATTGATGAAGTCCTGGCTGACCTTCGCTTTGTCATGCCCATACGGCAGCAGATGCTCGGGCGGAATGCCGATCCTGTCCCCAATCTCTTGAATGGGCTTCTTGCTGGCGGCGCGGGCGATTTCGATGTCGGACATGTTTCTGCGCATTTTCAGTGGCTTGCGACGTTGCGATACGAGGTTTCGACGGCATGTAGGAACGACCCTGCCGACGAACTGGCCGAGAGCAGCCAGAACCGGTCCACATCCAGGCGCAGCAAGAGCGCTCCCATGTGTTCCATGACCGTGCGGGCCGCGCCGCCGATCGGGAATGCCGCCGTATCCAGCGGGCAAATCCGCTCAAGCGCGGCCAGCGTATCAGGACCGCTGATTTCCAACACCACCCAGACGTCGGTCTGATCGGTGGTGTATCCGGCACCTGCCAGTTTCTGCCGCGCCACGGTTTCAGCATCTGGCGAGGCGTGCGGGAAGATGAGAAAAAGCTGATCAGGCGCGGTCCGGACGGCGCGGGTTTCTCCGCTTTGCGACGAGACGCTCGGCTCGGGAAGCGACAGGTTCCAGACGTCTTTCAGAGCCTTCGCCATCGCGTCATCGCCCCCCAAAGGCGTTGCGACCGAGACGATGGCAAGATCGTCGCATTCAGCGATCCGGTTGGCGCCGATCGTCAGATCAACGCCGCCAAGGATGGGGGCAGCTTCAAGAGTGAAGTCAATCTCAGCCACGTTGACGCTCTCCCACTGGATCGATGTGATGCGGCGAGCAGACTTCGACCATGATGTCCTGATTGCGTACGGGCGAATAGGCGCGGACGGTTTCGCCCATGCGCTCGCCGCCGCGCTTCAGGTAGCCAAGCCCGACCGAATGTCCAAGCTCAGGTGAATATGCGACCGACGTCATCCAGCCTTGGTCATGTGCCATATCCGCAGGGTCACCCGGGGTCAGGAAATGCGCGCCAGCGGTCAGCAGCACGGCGCGGTCCTTCGGTTTGAAGCCGACAAGTCGAAGATCGTCGTGGCGGTTCATCTCGACGCGCTCGGACAGCTTCAACCCGATGGCGTCCTTCTTTTTCGAGACCATGCCGCCAAGGCCAAGGTTCTGCGCCGTGGTTTGACCGGTCAACTCATTCCCCGCCGCATGGCCCTTTTCGATCCTGAGGACGCCAAGCGCCTCTGTGCCGTAAGGGACAGCATCGAATTCCTCGCCCGCCGCCATCAGACCCCGGATCATGCTGTCGCCGAAACGGGCTGGCACAGCGATCTCATAGGCCAGCTCGCCCGAGAACGAGATGCGGAAGAGCCGGGCAGGGGTGCCTCCGAAGACGGAGCATTCGGTGCAGGCCATGAAGGGAAACGTGTCGTTCGAAAGGTCCAGATCATCCACGACCTTTTGCAGCAGAGGTCGGCTTTTGGGTCCGGCCACCGCGAACTGCGCCCAGCCGTCTGTCGTCGAGATCAGGTGCACGTCCAGATCGGGCCAAAGACATTGGCGCGCGAACTCCATGTTGCGGAAAACCGTGATCGCATTGGCCGTGGTCGTTGTCATCACGAAGTGGTTTTCGGACAGCCGCGCCGTCGTCCCGTCGTCATAGGCGATGCCGTCTTCGCGCAGCATCAATCCATACCGCACTTTGCCGACAGGCAGTTTCAGGAACGGGTTCGAATAGATGCGGTTCAGGAATTCGGCCGCATCGCGGCCTTGGATATCGATCTTGCCCAGCGTCGACACATCACAAATACCGACCGAGCGGCGGACGGCGGCGGCTTCACGGTCCACGCTGTCGCGCCAGCCTTTCTCGCCCGGTTGCTTGAACCATTGCGCCCGGAGCCACATGCCCGTTTCGACGAAATCCGCGCCATTCTCTTCGGCCCATTTGTGGCTGGGCGTCAGACGATACGGGCGGAAGTCCTTGCCGCGGGCGCGGCCCGCAAAGGCGCCGATGGCAACCGGGTTATAGGGTGGGCGGAAGATCGTCGTGCCCGTTTCGGGGATGGTCTTGCCGCTGGTTTCGGCCATGACCGCAAGGCCGAGGATATTGGCGGTCTTGCCCTGATCGGTCGCCATGCCCAGCGTGGTATAGCGTTTCAGGTGCTCGACCGACCGGAAGCCTTCTGCATGCGATTGCCTGACGTCCTTGGTCGTCACATCGTTTTGCAGATCGACCCAGGCGCGCGGTTTCGCGTCAGCGACGTGCCAGAACGGCTTGATTTCAAAGGTTTCATCACTTGCCAGCGCGACGGCGCCAGACGAGCCGTGTGCTCCAAGCTCTGCCGCCAGTGCCACACCTCTCTCATGCCCGTCGCTCAGGCAGGCGCCCAGTGTCATCGTGCCGTTCGCCGCCCCGGCAACCGTCATGCCGGGGGGAAGGTCATCCGCTGGCACAAAGCCCTCGATATCCTCACGCCATTCAGGGCGGCCCCGATGGTGGCAGGCAAGCGCAACCGTGGGGGACCAGCCGCCAGAGACGGCGACACAATCGACGGGTACAGTGCGGCCGTTTGACAGAATGACGCTATGAACGCCCTTGCGGCCCTTGGTGTCGACAATCATGTCGCCCTTGCGGGCATCCACTTCGGTGACCTCGATCTCCTTGGCGCGCAGATCGACAGCGGTGCGCAATCCGTCTTCGTTGTTCGTGAAAACAGCGACGTGCCGGCCCGGCGCGACGCCAAAGCGGTTCACGTAAGCGCGCACGGCGCCCGCAAGCATGATGCCCGGCCGATCGTTGTTGCCGAAGGCAATGGAGCGCTCGATCGCGCCAGCGGCCAGCAGGGCGCGCTTTGAATAGATACGCCACAGCACTTGCCGTGGTTTGCCGTCGCTTTTTGCAAGGTGATCCGTGCACCGTTCCAGCGCGCCATAGATGCCATGGTCGTATGCGCCATAGACCGTGGTGCGCGTCATCAGCCGGACGTTGTCCATCGCGGCAAGCTCGGCTACGGCATTCTCGGCCCAGGCGCTTCCGGGCGTATCCGACACCTCGTAGGTCTCGGCGTTCAGGCGGCCACCGGGTGTGAAATCCTCGTCGGCCAGAATGACCCGGGCTCCGGAGCGGCCCGCTGCCAGTGCAGCCGCAAGCCCGGTGGGTCCCGCGCCGATGATCAAAAGATCGCAATGCAGGTAACCGTGGTCGTAGGTGTCGGGATCCGGCCACATCGACAAACGGCCCAGACCGGCGCTGGCGCGGATCACGGGTTCATAGAGCTTTTCCCAGAATGCCTTGGGCCACATGAACGTCTTGTAATAAAACCCGGCGCTTAGGAACGGGGCCAGTAGGTCGTTCGCCGCCATCAAATCCCACTCCAGCGACCCGCGATGGTTCTGGCTGGTGGCATAAAGCCCGTCGAACAACTCGACTGTCGTGGCCCGCGTATTGGGTTCCTGCGCCGCGCCTTTTCTGAGTTGGACCAGTGCGTTAGGCTCCTCGGACCCAGCCGAGAATATGCCGCGCGGGCGGTGATACTTGAACGACCGGCCAACCAGTTTGACGCCGTTGGCCAGAAGCGCCGAGGCCAGCGTGTCGCCCGGATGGCCGGACATCCAGCGTTCGTTCCACTGGAATTTCAGCGAATGGGTTCGGTCGATCTGACCACCATCAATGCGATTGGGCTGGCTCATTGTCCGCGACCCTCGGCGCGCGCCACGTCGCGAGCAAGTTCCACTTTCGAAATCTCATGCGTCAGCGTGTTGCGCGTGACGACCAGCCACGAGCGGTCCCCCTGTTCGTGGTACCAAAGCTCGCGGTGCTCGCCCGCTGGGTTGTCACGCAGGTATACATAGTCATGCATCTCGTCGTCGGTTGCCGTCATGCCGTCTGGCCGGTGGATCAGCGATGCATCGCCCTTGTAAACGAACTCGGCGGCATCGCGTGGACCAAGAAGAGGGTGGTCAATGATCATCTTGTGCGTCCCTCAATGCAGGTTGGGTTGGGCACCCTGGCCCTTTTCGTCGATGGGCGCGCCGCGGCGGAACCGGTCGAGGCGATAGTGCTGCGCGGTGTCATGCGGCCGATCGGTCGCCAGCAGATGGGCATAGCAGTACCCGCTGGCAGGCGTCGCCTTGAAGCCGCCATAGCACCAGCCGCCATTGAAATAGAGCCCTTCGATATGGGTCTTGTCGATGAAGGGCGAACCGTCCATCGACATGTCCATCACACCGCCCCACATGCGCAGAAGCCGGGCTCGCCCGATCATTGGCATGATCGCCATGCCGCCTTCGCAGACGTCTTCGACGACCGGCAGGTTGCCGCGCTGCGCATAGGTGTTGTAGCCGTCGATGTCGCCGCCGAAGACAAGGCCACCCTTGTCGGACTGGCTGACATAGAAGTGCCCGGCGCCAAAGGTGATGACGCCCGGGATGACGGGTTTCAGGCCCTCGGACACGAACGCCTGAAGCACATGGCTTTCGATCGGCAGGCGCATGCCCGCCTTCTCCATCACGCGCGACGACGATCCGGCCACGCAGACCGCAACCTTTTTGGCGCGAATGGTGCCCTTGGCGGTTTCGACGCCGGTGCAGGTGCCATTTTCCATCAGGAAGCCGGTCACTTCACAGTTCTGGATGATGTCGACGCCGCGCGCGTCGGCGCCGCGGGCATAGCCCCAGGCAACCGCGTCGTGGCGGACGGTACCGCCGCGCGGTTGCCAGATCGCCCCCTGGATCGGGAAGCGGGCATTGTCGTAGTCGAGGAACGGGCACATCTTGCGGATTTCGGCCGGGCCGAGGATTTCCGCGTCCGCGCCGGACAGCCGCATGGCATTGCCGCGCCGGACGAAGGCATCACGCTGAGGATCGGAATGGATCAGGTTCAGGATGCCGCGTTGGCTGACCATCGCGTTGTAGTTGAAGTCCTGCTCCAGCCCTTCCCACAGCTTGAGCGAGAACTCGTAGAACGGCTGGTTGCCTTCCAGCAGGTAGTTCGAGCGGATGATCGTCGTGTTGCGGCCGATATTGCCCGACCCCAGCCAACCCTTTTCGACGACGGCGACGTTCTTCTCACCGAACTCCTTGGCCAGATAATACGCCGTCGAAAGCCCGTGACCGCCGCCACCGACGATGACGATATCGTATTCGGCCTTTGGCTCGGGCTCACGCCAGGCCGGGGTCCACCCCTTGTTGCCGGTCAGACCTTCTTTGAAAATTTTCCAGGCCGAGTAACGCATTGCTTTTCCGCGAAATTGGTTCACAGCAGAGCCTTAACTGGCTACATGCCGTCAATAAAGGCAAGAAACGGACGTCAAATTACAGGAAACAGAAAAGAGTGGCTCAGAAGACGGGGCTTATCGCGTGGGCTTCCTCCCGGTGCCGGGAATCGCCCTAATGTCCTATTCCACGTCGAACCGTCGCGTGCAGCCAATCTTCTGTCGCGCCGTCCGCTCTACGAGGTTCTTCATTTCGGTGAGGGGCCCCTCTTCCCGGGTTCGGGCGCTGCAACGGTCGAGGCGGACTGCGCCGTTGGCGACATGGTCGACCTTGAACTGATGCTTGTCGTGGCAGGCGGCGATCCGTTTGCCTATCGCAACAAGGCGGTCTTTGCCTGGCTTCGCAAGCTCGCGCGGATCGGCGGCGTGTCGGGTGGTGCCGTTGTTATGGCCAATGCCGGGCTATTGGCGCATTCGGTCGACATTTGGGAAAGAGATCCCGAAGGTCTGTCCTACCGGTTGCACGGCATCTGGCCCGCATGAGCGGCGGAACTGCAGGGGGTATACATTCGTTCAATGGGACAAAGTTCAAACCCAACCCGGTACGAACGGCATGCAGGGCGAGATGATCTGAAGCTGCGAACAAGGGGCCAAGGCTACCGTTCGAGCACCTTGCGGCAACCACTATTTGTGGACGGCAGGGCAGTCGAGAAGGAGGTCCTCGAACTATCGTTTCGTGTGTCCATCTGAAACCGTTTCTATCTGGACCGTCTTCACTTGTGCGGACCATCCGAAACGTCACGCCGGAAGCGAGCGATAGTCCCCGCGAAGGTGGGGGCACAAGACACGATTTCGAGCTTTTCCCCCAGTTGCTCGGAGATGTCCCGAGCGAGCGGCACAGTGTCGGAAACAAGGATCTTGTCGACAGGTCCGTCGCGCAGCTTGCTCGCTATACTTGTGTCGAATAATGCATGCGCGGCCGCGAAGTTCAGGCTTCGGGCGTTCCGCGCGCGGCAGGCATTCGCGGCACGCAACATCGTTCCGCCGGACACAATCATGTCGTCGATGATCCAGACGTCCCGACCTGCCACATCGCCCGCAAACAGATCGCCGGTCACAACGTCGGCGCTTCGGCGCTTTTCCATGAAACCGAAGGTGACGTCACCACCACCTTGCTCGATCAGTGCTTCTCTTAGAAGTTGCGCGCGCTTCACCCCGCCCGCATCGGGAGACACCACGGCGAGCTTCCCGCCGGAGGATTTTTCGAGAATTGCACCGGCAAAGAGTTCGGCGGTGTCGACGTGAAGGGTCGGGCAGCGAAATGCGTTCTGGTATGCTGAAAGGTTGTGGACCGCTATTGTCGCGATCCCATCGGTCCCCACTGCTTCAAACAACTTCGCAAGATATTTGCTGGTTACCGGGTCCCAGGATTTGGTCTGGCGATCTTTCCGCGCGTAGATCAGGTAGGGCACCAATACCGTGATCCGAGCGGCCCCGTTCTCGCGGCAGGTCGCCAGGAAGAACAGCAGGCGGCACAGCCGGTCGTTGACCGAAAGGGATTTGTCTCCGTGCAGGTAAGACAGTACAAACACGTCTTCGTTCCTGACCGAAGCTAGGGGTCGGCCCTTGTGTTCGCCATCGGCGAAGTCGCGAAACTCGCTTGGGTCCATCGTTAACTCGCCTGCCTCGGCAACGCGGCGCCCCAGGTCCTCACAGCCGTTGATCGCAAAGAATCGCATGGTTGTGAGTAAGCATCTTCGGTGGAGCTGCACATTGACGCGCGTCAAGCGGTCGATTGACGACGATCAACCACCTACTGCGAAAGCGCCGCTATGAAAGGGGCGGCGCGCATCCGATAGGTTTCGCTGCGGGTCCCGCATTGATGAGCGGAAGTGGATGGCCAAGATCGAGGCGGGCATGGCAAAAGCCGGAGCCGGTGAGAAAAATCGAGCGGAGTCACTTGAAGCGGCTCTGCGCGAACTTCTTCTGCCAGAGCGCGTTGTCGAAACGCACGCAGCACTCGTCTTCCTGACAGAGACCCGCGCATACAAGCTCAAGAAGTCCATCGTCAGCCGGCATTTCGACCATCGGACTTCCGAAGCCCGTTACAAGACCTGCATGGCCGAAGTGGCCGTCAACCAGGCGCTTGCACCCAACGTCTACCTGGGTGTCTGGCCAATTACGCGCATCCGCGATCATGGCATCGCGCTACGCGGCGAGGGCGATCCGATTGACTGGTTGATCGTCATGCAACGTCTGCCCGACGATGCGCTGCTCGACCATGTTACATCATCGGGCGCGCCGATACCCTGGGAGGCCCTGGACGCAGTCATGGATCGCCTTGTCCGGTTCTACCGGCAGTCGCGCGCGCCCGAGATCGCAAGGGGCAAATATCTTGAGACCCTTCGCGACGAAACACGCTTGAACTTCGATCACCTGACACGTTGGAAGGACACGCTCGGCGACGAAGTCGGCCCTCTTTGCCGAAAGGCCCTGACACGGCTTGACGAGTTCTCAAGCGAAATCACTCAAAGGGAAAGGGAAGGCCAAGTCGTCGACGGGCATGGTGACCTGCGCCCCGAGCACATATGCCTGAACCCACCGGTCATCTTCGACCGTATGGAGTTTTCGGCCCGCCATCGCCTTATCGATGTTCACGACGAGATTGGTTACCTGGGTCTCGAGGCCGAAATTTTGGGCAATCGGGAGATCGGCCGACGACTGTTTGACCGCCTGGCTAAGGACGGCTTCCCACCGCCGTCTCGGGGTCTTTTGTCCACCTATCGGATGGTCCGGAGCCTGATCCGGGCGCGGCTTTGTATTGACCACTTGCTGGACGCGCACCCAAGGACGCCGGACGTCTGGCCCGAGAAGGCAAGAACCTATCTAGCTCATGCGAAAACCGCTGGGCAGGGGATGACCTGCTGACCGCGCCAGTGCCGACTGTAAGGGCTGATGCCCGTGCCGGTCTGAATCGAAGGACTTTCCGGACGGTCATAGAGAACCTGTGGAATGCAGGGCGGGTCGTGCGTGTCGCCAAACGCACTTGGTCTTCAATCATAATCGACGGGACCACCGCTCAAGTTGATATTCGTCAATAGGCACCCTCGCAAATTTGGCAAACTAAAGGCTTGGGCCTGCGTGCCACTCGCAGGCCAGCTTGGGAGGAACTGTCATGGACAACACGACAAAATCGAAGACGCATGCGTCCGAATCGGACGACGCGCCGCGTTCGGAATCCCGTCGCGGGTTCCTGAAAATCGCGGCTGCGACCGGCGCGGTCGTCTCGATGTCGCGCACGCGCGCCTTTGCAAACGGAGACATCGGCTATCACAGCCAGGAACTGCCCGACGACAAGTTGATCGACATGTATCGCACGGCCCTGAAGATCCGTTGGCATGAGCGGACGCAGGCGGACGAAATGCTGTCGAACCCCGACTACCGGGGCTACAACCATTTCTACGCAGGACAGGAAGCCGTCGCGACTGGCATCTGCGCAGCTCTCAGAAACGACGGGCCGTTCGACCAGATCGATCTCGCCTATTCGTCGCACAGGCCTTCGGGGCATGCCATCGCCAAGGGCGTCGACATCCCGAAGATGTGCGCCGAGAACGACTTCCGTTCGACAGGTTTGAACGGTGGCTACGCCGCCGAGATGCACCTTTCGGACCCGGATGTCGGTTTTATCGGCGCGGATGGGATGATCGGCCCCTCGATGCCGATCGCGACAGGGTCGGCCTTTGCGTTCCGGGCCCGCGGTTCGGATCAGGTGGCCGTGGTCTTCGGCGGCGATGGTACCTATGCGACGCCGCATTTCCACTCGGCGCTGAACAACGCGAAGCTTCTCGATCTTCCCTTCATCTACGTGCTCGAGAACAACCTCTATCATCAGTACGCGCACTATTCGTACTCGTGCCCGCACAAGGACATCGCAAATGCCGCGGCGGCCTATGGCATTCCGTCTCGTGTGGTGGACGGTCAGGATGTGTTCCAGGTCTACAATGCGGCGAAAGAAGCAGTTGATCGTGCCCGCGCAGGCGATGGCCCGAGTTTCATCGAAGCCAAGACCTATCGCTACTACAACCATTGGGGTGCACCCGGCGCGACGGCAGGTGAACTGGGTGCCTTCGGGTATGACCCGTTGGCCATCACGTCGTTCCGTCCCGAGCGCGAAGTGCGCGCATGGATGCAGCGCGACCCGATCGACATCGCTCGGAAGACACTTGTCGACTGGGGTGTTCTGGACGCAGCCGGGGCCGACGCGATCGAAACCGAGGTCAAGGCCGAAATCGCGGAGGCCTTTGCATGGGCCGCCCAGCAACCCTTCTGCCAACCCGAGGACGGTCTGAAGAACGTCTTCGCTGATGGTGCCGTGCCTGCCCGCCAGTTCGGCTGAGGCGGCAGGGTCTTATGAAAGGATAAACCAATGGCACAGAAAAGTTGGATGTACTCGGTCCTGGAGGCTGTTCAGTGGGAAATGCAGAACGATCCCAGGATGATCTGGATCTTCGAATTGACGCCGCCAGTGGCGTCGAACCCAGGCAAGCCGGTCATTAACCTCGAGACCGAGTTTGGCCGGAAACGCGTGGTCAATACCGGTATCGACGAAAACTGGATGGCGTCTTGTTGTCTTGGGGCAAGCCTCGCCGGCTCGCCGGCTGCGACGTACATTCCCTATCAGGGCGCCTTGATGCCCTTCCAGGTGATCCAGAACGTGGCCGGCAAGTTGCGTCACATGACCGGCGGTCGCGCCCAAATGCCCGTCGTCTGGATCATCGAGATGACCGGGCAGACGCCGGGCTTCGCGGGCCAGCACTCCTGCTACGAGGAAGACAGCTACTACGCTCACGTTCCAGGCGTGCGGACGGTCATTCCCTCGACGCCCTATGACGCGAAGGGAATGATGCATGCGGCGCTTCGCTCGCCGGACCCCGTGGTCTACCTCTATCCGGCGGGTCTCAGGACGCTGGTCGAGGATGTTCCGGACGAGCCCTACGAGGTGCCGCTCGACAAGGCCGCCGTCCGGCAGGAAGGAAACGACCTGACCATCGTCAGTTCCGGCGGCGGGATGCCCGAGGTTTTGAAGGCGGCGGAAACGCTTCAGGGCGAGGGCATGAGCGTCGAGGTCGTCGATCTGCGTGTTCTGAAGGAGATGGACACCGAAACGCTGGTGAACTCGGTCGGCAAGACCAAACGCCTACTGACGGTGGACCAGTCCTACTACACGCTCGGACCCGGGGCCGAGGTCATCGCGCGCGTCGCGACCGAGGTTGAGGGTGCCAAGTACAAGCGCGTCGCTTTCCCCGATGCGCCGCCGCCTGCGTCACCCGAGATGTTCGTCTGGATGCGACCCGATGCAGAGAAGATCGCGGGGGCGGCCCGTGAGCTTGTCTGAACACAAGACCGGAATGCCGGAGGGCGATATGCCCGCCGGCATCGGAGCGGACCTCACCTGTTCGGCCTGCAGTTCCGGCCGGCTGGCGCCAGATCGCGTGAGATCGGCGTTCTGGGATGGAGAACGGCTGGTCGTCGTGGAGGATATCCCGGCGCTCGTCTGCAACACCTGCGGCGAACAATACCTCGATGACCAGGCCGCGCTGCAACTCGACCTTATGAAGGGCCGCGGCTTCCCGAAAGATAAGGCGGTGCGGGAGATAACCGTGCCCGTCTTCGCCTATAGCGGCGAGGACACGTGATGCCGGCCCTGCGGCTGACCGCCCTTCTGGGCAGCACGATCGTTGGCATTGCCACGGTCGCAATCGCATCCGACGACATGTTTGACTTCATGCCGAAGGGAGGGCGAACGCTGCTTCTGGAAGTTATCGGTGATGCAGAGCTTGCCGAAATCGCAGCGATGGACGAGGACGGTGAGGCATGGGCGGCGTGGGTGCTTTCGCTTTCCCCGGACATGGAGACACAGGAGGCCGAAACCCTCTCGGGCTATGTCGAGTTAAATTTCCCACTCAGTCCGGACGTTCTTGCCGAGTTGGCCAAGAGCAATGACGCTTCGCTCCTGCCGCCGGATGGCAAGGATCTGGCTATCGCGCAGTGCCAGTTCTGTCATTCCCTGTTTTCCGGCTACCTGATGCACAATCGGGACGAGACCGGATGGCGTGGGACATTCAAGGCGCCGTTTCACAAGGAAATCCCGATGACCGAAACCGAGCGTGACACCTTCGCTCGCTACTCGGCCATCAACATGCCGCTGAAGTTCGAAGACGTCCCTCCGGATCTGCGGTTTTGAGCAGGGAAGAAGGAGTTAAACCGTGCGCAAGATCATCCCAATAGCAGCGTCGCTCGCAATCCTCGGGGCACTCGGCGCGCCGCTTCAAGGCAGCACGGAAGACGACGTGTTTGCCTTCATTCCCGATGGCGGTCGGACGCTGCTCGAACACCTGATGGAGCATGGCCTGTCGGAAACGCTGGCATCCAACGTCTCAACGGAGCAGAAGGGCGTCGAGGACTGGGCCGCTCTCCTGAACGCCGAGGCTGGCGAGGCGGAACTGGACGAATGGCAGCTTGATACGCTGGCACATTACCTGGCATGGAACGCTCCAATCGATCTGTCGGGCGAATTGCCGCGTGACGGTCGCGACATGACACTCAGCCTTTGTCAGTCCTGTCACATCGTCACCGTGGTTGTCACGCAGGACCGGACGCGCGAAGCGTGGCTGGGCACGATGAATTCGCCGAGCCATGTCGAGATCGAAACCACTGCGGCCGAACGCGATGCTCTGGCCGACTACCTGGTCATCAACGGTGGCATCCCGATCGATCTCGTTCCGCCGGCCCTCCGCGCGGGAGGCGCGTCCTACTGAGCTTGAGGAGAACGGCCGATGCTCTTCAATTCTCTGGGGTTTCTGCTCTTTCTCCCGCCCGCACTCTTTGTTTTCTGGCTCTTGCCGCCGCGCTTCCGGCTGACGTGGATGCTGGTTCTGACCGGGGGTTTCTATGCAAGCTTCGGGATCGGGAATTTGGCCTATCTTGGGGCTGTGGCGGCCATCGCCCTGGCCGCTGGCCGTTACTTGTCATCCGATCGCGCCAAACAGCGGCGACTGGCCGTCTGGGGCGGCGTTGCGGGGATCCTCCTGCTGCTCTTCCTCTTGCGATACTATGATCCGCTCGTCGAAGGCACGGCGCTGCCGACCCACGGACTTGTCGCCCCGGCGGGCTTTTCCTTCTATTCCTTCACGGCCATCGCGCTGTTGATCGATCGATATCGACAACCTGACCTCGCCGCCGCACGCGCAACAGAGGACCTGGCCTATCTGGCCTGGTTCCCAAAACTCCTGGCAGGCCCGATACAGAGGCTTGGTCACTTCCTTACAGAACTTGGCAGCAGGACCAAACCTCGCCCCGAGTTTCTGGCGTTGGGTGCACAGCTTTTCCTTTGGGGGCTGGTGAAAAAGGTGGTGGTCGCTGACAATCTGGCGCCATTTGTAGACCGCGCCTATGCGATCCCCGATTACGCAGTGCCAATGGAACTCGTGATCGCCACCTATTTCTTCGCCTTCCAGATCTATTGCGATTTCTCCGGCTATACCGACATGGCGCGCGGTGCTTCGCTCATGTTCGGCCTGAAACTGCCCGAGAACTTCAAGCGCCCCTATTTCGCGGGATCGGTCGGCGATTTCTGGTCTCGGCGCTGGCACATCACGCTGGCGGATTGGTTCCGTGACTATGTCTACTATCCCTTCGTGGGCGAACGGCGGACCGCTCTCAATATGTACCTCGGCATCATGTTGGTCTTCCTGCTCAGCGGATTGTGGCATGCCGGATTGGGCTATGGCATCGGTTGGGGCTTCGTTGTTTGGGGGGTCATGAATGGGCTCCTTCTCTGGGGTGAGCGGGCGTTGCGCACCCCGCGAAAGGCGCTTTCGGCGGCGATGGGCAAGGGTCTAGGCGGTCGGGTTTATCGGGTTTTGGCGTCCATTGTGGTATTTCATCTCATTCTCGTGACGTGGATATTCTTCCGCGCCGCCGAACTGGGCGACGGTGTCACCGTTGCCCGGCGCATTTGGAGCGCATTGCCCGAAATGCCCGCCCTTATCGTCCGGTACCCGTTCACCGCCGAGCACGGTTTTCTGGCCGCGCTCATCCTCTCTCTTCTTGCAGTCGAGCTACTGCTTGAGCAGCGCGCCTGGAAACGCAGGCTTGCGATTGCGCCAACAGCGCTGCGGTGGTCCGTATGGTATGCCTGTCTGTTCGCCCTGATCCTGCTCGGTCGATGGCAGGGCGAAAGCTTCGTTTACATGCAGTTCTGAGGCCGCCCATGACGACACTCCATCAAGTATCGCGCAGCGCTGCCCCGGTCAAAAGCTTCCTGGCATTCCTCGCTCTATTTGGGCTGCTCTATGTCATTGCGGTATTAGCCGCAGAACGCCACCTTCGCGCATCCCCTCCGGATGGCGCATTGCAAAGACTTTCCGCCTATGATGACACGCAGGTTGACTGGCTTGTCATTGGCGCATCTCACACGCTGCCCCTGCTGTACGGCGATATCCCAGGACGGCTTTCGCAAGATACCGGACAATCCATGCTCGTGCTTGGTGAGGTCGGGGCAGGGCCGGTCCTGACTTCCTTCATTCTGGATCGTGCGTTCCAAGAATTGGAAGTCGGTCACGTGCTCTACATCGTTGACAGTTTTGCCTTCGCCAGTCGCGACTGGAACGAAGCGCGGTTTTCGGACCGAAAGCTTCTGGCGCGCATGCCCATAAACTTCTCGACGGCGCGTCTTCTGGCCGAACGAACTGCAGAGGGTCAGGTGCCTTTGGTCGCGCTCGCGGATTACCTGACCGGTTTTTCCAAGCTAAACCCTGTCGAACGCTTCCCGGCGGAGGGTTGGCGCGGTGCGGCCGACTTCGACAAAGCCCACAGGCCGTCCCGACATGCCGTCGCCGCACGCATCAAGTACCTCTATCCCGAGAGCGCTTCGGATGCCGAGGTGGTCGCGAACTACCTTGCAACACTTGCCATGATGGTCGACCGCGCCCAGGCAGCAGGAACAGCAGTGACCGTTCTGAAGCCTCCGGTGCCCGACGCTTTTGCCAAGGCTCTGCCGAAGGAAGGCGAATTCGACGCGACGCTGGGATCGTTTCTCGAAGAAAAGAAGGCGCCATTCCTGAACTTCTCGGGGTCGATCCCGGAGAATGAGTACTACTTCGACACCGACCATTTGAACCGGCAGGGCGTCGATCTGTTCTACGAGCGCGCACTCAAGGGATTGCTGACCGCGCGACCTTGAGGACAGAACGACCGTGGATTTCCCTTACAAGGGCAAAGGCGACCCTCCGTATTCAATGTCCTTCCGCTGCGGTGACACTTCGCGACACGGCATCGTTCATGCAGACGGAGGCTGCTTCGGTGGCGATGCGCTCGACACCTCGAGCTGGCCATCGGGTGTGTGGCTTGTGCGGCAGCCGAAGGCTTCGCATTCCGCGTCCAGTCGCGCGGCAAGCCAATGCCGCTCATCGTCATCGGCGCGCTGCAAACGGAATGAGGCGATCCGATAGGGCAGGAGCCGCAATGACGAAAGCGTCCCGTCTTTGCCGAATTCAGCAAGGTAGCCAAACGCAAGGTCGCTTCGATACTCCTCGTGCCCGCCGATGCCTTCGTAATCGTTGATCAGATCGCCTGCGCCGTAAAGGATCAGACGTCCATTACGTATTTCCAGAGCCTTCGGGTGGTGGGATGAGTGCCCGTGAACAATCTGGACACCAGCTTCGTCTACCAGGGCGTGCGCCAGCGACTGCTGCCACGCCGGAACTGCATATCCCCAGTTACCTCCCCAATGAATCGATACGACGACGATGTCGCCATCGCGCCTGACCGGGTCGAGTTGCCGTCGCACCTCTGAAAGCGTTTCCTCGACCCCTGACGGCAAAAGGCGCACGCCGGGCCGGTCGTGCGAGGCTGACCAGAACGCCGGGATGCCACTGTCCTCTGACCCGAACGCAAGAACGATGACGCGGTGATCTGGTCCAACGTCGACGATGCAAGGCGCGGTCGCCTCGGCCCGGTTGCGTCCTGCGCCCACGGTCTTAATGCCTTTCGCGTGAAGCACATCCAGTGTTTCGATAAGGCCGTCGACGCCCCAGTCCAGAACGTGGTTGTTGGCCAGAACGCAGATATCCAAGGGTAGAGCTTCGAGCACCGCGATGTTCGCGGGGTTCATGCGGTAGTTGATGCCCTTCGGTTCTGGCGACCGGGACAGGGTCACGGCGGTTTCAAGATTGATCAGACGCATGTCACAGCCCACGTTTTGCACGTCGGGCAGAAGGTCGCCCCAGACGTATTCTGGAGCAACCTGCTTCGGCAGTTGGCCGCACCTGCGCTCCGCCAGATGCACGTAGCCTTCAGCCGAGGTCATCGCCGGCTCGTAGAGGATCGGATCGCTTGGGTGCGGGAGTATCTGATCAATCCCCCTGCCAAGCATCACGTCTCCGGCAAGAAAGATCCGTGTGCGCTGCTTGTTGTCTGATGCGGCCGTCACACTCAGCCGTCCTGGCCGTGCAGCCAATTCCGGAACCATGCGGCCGCAAGGCGTTCGACCTCCTCAAGGGTGCCCGGTTCCTCGAAAAGATGTGTGGCGCCTGGAATAATTTCGAGGGCGCACTCGCAGGTTATGGCCTCCTGCGCGGATTGGTTGAGGTCGATCACAACATGATCCGCGCCGCCGACAATCAGGAGCGTCGGAGCCTTTACCTTCACAAGCGCCGCGCCGGCGAGGTCGGGCCGCCCGCCCCGGGAGACGACCGCACTGATTTCACCAGGGACGTTCGCCGCGGCCACCAGCGCTGCCGCCGCGCCTGTGCTGGATCCAAAGAGCCCGATGGGCAAATCGCGCAGCTCCGGGTGCTTGCGAGCCCATTGAACCGCGTCGACAACACGCTTGGCGAGAAGTGGAATGTCAAAGACGTTGGCGCGATCCTGCGCCTCGACGTCAGTCAGAAGATCGAACAGAACCGTCGCCAACCCGTTCATGGCAAGCGTCCCGGCGACCTTTCGGTTACGCGGGCTGAGACGACTGCTTCCACTGCCATGGGCGAAAATGACGAGGCCGATCGGCGCGTGCGGCAGCATGAGCGTGCCGGGAAGCTGAACTCTTCCGGCTTCCGCGCGGATGACGATTTCCGTTTCCGTGATTCGGTCCATTTTCTCTCTTCGCATGAATGATCTTGCAGCAGCTTGATGAGCATCAATGCGCCGCCCCTTATGCACACCAGCAGCTCCAGCCGAGCGGTGCGATTTCTTGATACCCGGAGCTCGCATTCGCTGGGCTGCGTGAAAAGGTGGACCTGCAGTACCCTGTGCCGCAATCTCAAAGACAAACTGGCGTTCGGCTGCGGCCTAACGGATGGCCGTATCGAGCCGACGGTGCACAACCTTGACCATCGCCGCGGCCCGGGGGGTGTTTCAGCAATCGCCATGAGGTTCAGGGCAACATCTGCAAATCTGTCGGGCGGCGACAGGATCACGATGGCTTCGTTTGATGCGGCCGCCTTGAACATCATGTCGCCCAGCAAAGCGCGCAGCCCCGAGGTAGTGATTGACCTCGCCTCCGGCAGAATGTCTTGAAGGATCAACAGACCTTTCGGAACAGAATGCCCCAGAAGTCGCCCGGCCGCCGTCAGTGGTACAGAAACGCCGCTCTATAGGTTTGGGCTACGAAGCCGTCGTTCTCTGCGTGAACGGCTCGTCATGGAGCTGTGCGCCGGTACGGGACAAAGAATTGGTGACGTTCTCGAGATGCGCTGGTCGCACATTCAGGACGGTGGCTTCGTCGTTCGGCAAAGCAAGACCGGAAAAGAACTCTGGGTTCCGATCTTGCCCGAGCTGCAAGTGGCACTGGACGCCGCCAGTCGGCACTCCGTTTATATAATGACAAATGAGCGGGGGACCAATCGGTGGTCTTATCGTGGCGCCTCGGCGGCAGTCAGGCGCGTTAGAGAGCGCATTGGCGCCTTGGGCTATGATATTCACAGCTGGCGCTACAACGCCGCCTGTGAGCTCGTAGAAGCGGGCTGCAGCGATGACTTGGTCGCAGCTGTGACGGGCCAAAGCCCGGCGATGGTGCTGCACTACACGGAGAAGGTGCGTCAGAAAATCAGAGCGATGCAGGCGCAGAAGAAGCGATCGGAGCAAATGCCTTAACGCGACGGAGAGGTGGTAGCCTCGGGCGGGTTTCTACTTTTACTCTTGCTTTTGCTTTTGCCCTGTGCGCGCTCGCAAGAAAGCCAGCGCAATGCAGAGCGCGAGGGCAGCATACCATGTGCCGCCGCGATTATTCAGAAGATAGGCAGCCCTTTCTGCATCCCCAGCTCCAGCGAGGAAGCCACCGATGACCACGAAGAAGATGACTGCGCCGAGAATTATATAGATAAGGTCGACAATAAAGACCTCCCAAAACCCGCGTGTTCTCGGCATGTGTCCTCCTCCGACAATCCGCTGCTGGTCGACAGTAGTCCGACTTGCGAGTCATACGATGGAAAGAACGGAACAAAAATGGAATGTTTAGACAAATGTTTAGACGGAGCCAGAAGAGTTTCAGGAAATCGTCTAAGCTATTGATTTTAA
>JAAUYH010085164.1_pt1 | contig 29718 bp, 15 predicted proteins | sample 7278061 | NCBI WGS metagenome assembly JAAUYH01 (sample SAMN14350203, study PRJNA611818) | marine sediment metagenome | isolation source: surface marine sediment (0.6m) | place: French Polynesia: Moorea | collected 2018-08
AAAAATAATGTACTTGTGCCGTTATTTGTTTCTCTTCATCGGCGCTTTGGATCCCTTTATTGTAATTTTTGTACCATATCAAGCTGTTTAGGATCGATTTGAGCGCATTCTTCACTTATCTTGTTTTTTCTCACGGCCCTCAGCGTGCGTGAGTTAATGACATAAAGGAATTTATCAGCATTCAACGTTGTTAGCGGATTTATTCGGTCTGCTCGCCTCATGCAGATGGCAAGAGCATTCGGTAATATGGAGGTAAGCCAACTGCTTCTTTTTGCCGGAATCAGGGGAGTTTGGACGACTAAATCAGATCACCGCTCTCTTCGTTTTCTTGGCACCAACATAGAATATCGAGAGAATATTCCTGGGGATGAATGGGAAGCTATGAACAAGTACACGGTGAAAAATGAATCTTTTAACAAGGAATGTTTCTTCACAGAGAAGTATGTGATGAGGATTTCCGGATCGTCAGCCGAAAAGGGTGCGCATTTCACAAGATTGTACTCCGTGCGCTCACAATCCTTCTCTTCTCACTCAAGCTTTGTCAATTTCAATGAAACTCAGCATTATTTCGCAGGTTGTAGGCCAAGATTCATGTAAGCTGACCTCTTTCAAAGTAATTCGGACTTGATTGTAGTGCTCCTCGTCCTACGTTCATAATCAGCAATGTTCGAGACAAGTACCGTGATGTTCGAGCAAGACATATTCATTCTTTGACGAAAAATGTTGATTGCGACTGTTCGCGATTATGAGTTTTGAATCATGGCTGCCCAGTACCTTCCCAATTCCCGATATTAATTTTTGACGTTACATACGAGTGAAGGTAGATTTCATTAAATTCAGCTCATATTCAGTAAGTAATAGTCCCATGCTCGGAGATTACGTGGCATTTCGCATGAACGAAAATCTGTAATATTGGTGACATTTGCCAAATAAGACAGGTGCTGACCCGCATTATAGGCGGCTTGCTCCAGGTCATCGATACTCGAAGTAATTCTAACGATGATTCGGACGAAAATGACCGGTAGGAGACCTACCCAGTTCAGTTTTTCTCAATGTCACACATCTTATTCGGAGGACTACACACTTTCACATCTTCATTTCCCGGAGCCATTCAAATTCGTCACTGAATTAACTGATGATGAAGTCTCGATCTAGATTGCGAATGGACACAAATGAATGCAACAGCACCTTCAGAAAAGGACACAGCCAAGGCCAAATCGATATGGAAAACCGAACCTTTTCGAAAGAGGAAGTTAGGTTGCACATCCCAACTTTCCGAAGAAATGTTTCGGGAGGGACTTGCAGTAGCGTACACTCTGCTCAATGAATACGAATTCTTACCTAGTTTTGACTATAAATTGTTGATTCGTAAAGTTCTGAAGTCATCAAATGCGCCTTCGGCAATAGGTTAATAGCTGAATAAGGGCTGAGAGGTTTCAAAAGGCCTGACAGGAGCGCACAGAGCAATTGGACCTCATGATGAGTTCGGTTTGAGCTCTGGAGGAACGCCTCACGGCCAAAAAAAGAGACGAATTGTAACACAGAGATGATAAAATCGAAGTTGAATTCAAATAGCCCTGATTCTTTCTTCGGCAAAATCCGTACGAGAGAAGATATCTAATACCCAGAACTTGGTTCAATTCAACTATTGCGTGGTAGTCCTAGGTTTTGCACAGTCATGCTAGAAAATAAATCTATACTTAAATAACCTAAATAGTATCGTATTTCATTTATTTTCTGCATCAGATCATTTGGGTAATTTATTCTCTGGTACTGCAAGAAAAAATAACTTATTGTCTTGAAACTGTCATATTCAATTTGATTCAATGCTCTTCAAAATCAGTGAAAAGAATCTGATTCAATAACTTCACAGGCAATTCTATGAACTCTAGCTATTAAATCGCTAACTTTGTAAGTTCTACTGGATTCTATGAGCGAAAAGCTCTAGAAATAACTGAATCATTTTAGAAATGATTTACTGTACGGCTAAAAAACAGTGAAGAACTTTTGTTCCTGCGATGTTTTATCTGAATAACTTATTAAATTCAAGATTCTATCGTTATTTATTATTTAGGAGATCTCATTAACAAAAAGCAGATTTTAAATACTACTTTTTCAAATGTCTAGTTGTGCAGCAGTTCGAGAAAAATTGAAGTTAGGAATTTTCTGCGCCCAAACCAACAGAAACAGAAATAGACAAGGAAACAGACGAGCTGCAACTACTGTTACTTCCGCGTCCAAATCACGCATAGAAGGGCTGTGCATAGGAACAGATGTTGATGCGCTAATCAATCTCTTTAGGTTTCTTTGTGAACTCATGTACCGAAACATAGTTGTCATGATATGGAAGCCAAGCTTAGCCACGCCCTCGTCCTGGAAAGTCTAATTGTCCGTAGACACTTGCCACGTGTCTATCGTCCGTATAAAATGCAGCGCCTTCGCTGAATGTAAGATAGAAGGACACAATCCAGTGAACTTATCTGTAGCCAATAGTAACAGACGTGTCATCAATAGTAAAGCCCATTCTATTTTAATCAATTCTCTTGCACTCCGTCGATATACTTTTAACTGTGCGCAAAGTTGTAACTCTAGTACTCATGGGCGCAACTAACTTCTCAAAGTATTCACTCGGTATAGCGTCCTACACTTCAGATAATCTACGAAACAGACCGTCCTTCGATGTATTGTGCGTGGGTTGTGGATTCATATTTCGTTTTAGGATAGACAACGCATTTTCTATGGCTTTCATATCAGAACTTTAGGCAAGCCAAGGCAGCAATTCAATACCTTCTGCATCCGCAAATGATCGAAAGGCTTGGCTCGAAGCAGACTGCACCCATCTTCTCGAAAAATGAACCAATTTGTTTCGCCATGATACGTAGTAGCAAATTGAACCGATTATTTTCTCAATGCCTTGACGTATTTTTGCCGGTTCGAAGACTCTTCAATACGAATTAGATACCCTGATTTGAAGCTAGAAACTAAGTTCACGGGTCTGTATCTCTGAACTTCTATTCGGTAAACAAGTTTTCATCGCGTGGTGCGCCTACCAGCGAAGGTCGATTCATAACTGAATGCAACTTTAGCCCACTGAATTAAGTCCCAAGTTTTAATCAAGTATCTAGCGAAAGACATAATTAAGGCTTCGGTACAGCAGCGTGATTACTAGTGCCGCATTTCGAGATGTATTTCCGAACTGTTAATAATTCTTGAATTCATAGACAGTCACGAGTAATGGGGTGATATTTTTGCGCACAATAATACACTTTCGATTTAGCATAAATTTACGTCCTCGTTTCTTTTTCTTGCAACCAATTCCGCTCTTGAACTTCTTTACCAGCATAGAAACAGTACTTTTGAAACACGAAGTGAAAAGCGACATTATCTTGCTTTATACCACCCTCCAACGTCTTCAGAAATGCTAATTTCTTTGCTTCATGCATTTTTTCCTTTCTTTTCTGGTTTCTGTTGCCGGTACTGTTTTGAGTGCACGAGAATTTATTGTCTTTCCAAATAAAATTTACAATGTTTCCAAAGTCGATATCGCTCATCGATTAGAGCAACTACGAAGTTCACAGAATTATGTCCCTCAACGTATACGTTACGTGGACAAAATTCTGGTAAAATGTTAGAGGCCGTGAGACTAGGTTTCGTAAGGGAGATTTAGGTGCCTTAAATTTATAGATTAAGTTACATACACAGTGCGTCATCCGAAACCGAAACTGAACAAGCCTAGCAAGAAGGGATCCACGCAAGTGAGCCCAGACCTATGCCAGAAGATTTTCAGGATGGTTGATGCAGGAATGAAGCCTAGTAAAGTAGCTAGATCAACTGTTTCGAACGCAATAAACGAATTCGTTTGAAAAAAGTGGTTTAGCGAGGAAAAAGAGAGGACACAAATTGCTCTTAACTCTTCTTTCAGTACACATGCAGCAAAAATACATTTTATAGAACAGATTCATGCTTAGGTGCGAAATAGTTGCTGAATTTAATGCCTATCCTTGCATCGAAATCATCGAAAGAAGTATACGCCGATACATAAAGCGCCTAAACATCACAATTTATGTTGCAGTGCAGAAGCCATAATTTTATTATTGCTAAGATGCGTTGGACTAGAGTTCATGAAAAGTGGGACAGTCAATATGGTCGCGAGTTACATACACAGATGAATCAAGCTTTGCAGTGTGTCCTTCGAATCAATACATTCGGGTGTGGCAAAGAAAAGGCGAGAGATACATTCAACAATGCAATGCCCCTACATTCAAATCAAAATACAAATTAAGATCTGTCTGGGGTTCGCTTAGTGCTCGTGGGCGCACACCTCTCGCTGGAATCCGTGGAAGCTTTAATCAACAAGTCTACAAAGATATTATTGACACAACTTTGATTCTTTTTGTGGAAGAAATCATGGTAGAGTTTATCCTGCAAAAAAACAAATGTGGTCTTCATAGGGCCAATTCTATCGCTCTTTGGTTGAGTTATAAGAAGATTAATCCGATGGAATGGTCTGCGCAAAGCGCAGATTTGAATCCAATAGAGAACGTGTGCGGCGTGCTGAAGCAAAAGCTGCGCAAATTACGTAAATTCCCGAAGAACGAGGTCGAAGTGTTTGAAATTGTCTCCAAACTATGGAATAATCTACCAGATGCTTATTTTCAAAAACTTCACGTATCCATGTCTATCCGTGTTCAGAAATTTAAAACTGTCAAAGGACGTAGTACCAAGTACTGAAGTCGTAAAATTTTCTACTATAAACTAACCAATTTTTAGCCATGGGGAATCGAAGTGATATTGGCAATAGCTGTGCATCAAAATGTTTCTAGATTTTTGGCCAGCTACTGTACAGTATAGCCTGAATTTTTGCTCTGCTCGAAATAGTTTCGAATATATTGTTCCGCAGTACATCGTGAATGGTTTGTATTTGATTTCTGCAACGAAAGCTCCCGTAAATCGGTTAGGCAACCAATTTTTAAATTTAATTTTATGTCATATTCAAGAACAAACGGAATAAATGCATATTTCAGAATGTTAATCATCGCATGAAAATAGCCATATTGATGAAAATATCGCTGTTTATCTGCATTCTAATTATTCACGACAAGCATTCTGATTGTAAAGCGTTGATTAATGTTACTACACAGTACAGAATATAAAGATGACAATTTTTCTCGCGAAAAACTCGATATTTCTTTCGCAAAATCGCAGAACCATGAACAAAGGACTGTCTAAGTACCGCTGTCCTAAATTGTATCTTAAATTGTGCGGAACCAAATCGAGAGTACTTGAAAAGAAACCGGGTTCCATTCCCAACAACTTTTCTAAAAGACATGTAACTCATTCCAGAGGTAGTTCTGTTGTACATACATCACACCGGTGTCGTAGACTTGAGCCAAACTATCGTAGAACGTCACAAGACTTGATCGCTCCCTTTAAATCTGAGATATGATCCTGCAATTGTGTTTTGAACAGTGCAATTCCAGTTTCCAGATAAAATGCCGCACAACTTCATATAATATCAATTTTTCCTCAAAATAGCAAACAAAACATACCATTTCAATGGAACTAATTTTTCGTGAAATCATGAGATAGAAAACCGGAATTGATATGTTCTAGCTTTTCGACTGAAAAAAATAAAGTAATACTTTCTAGTAGGCAGTATCGGATCATGAGGTTAGAAAAGACAAACTTACTCGGGAAGAGTTAGCATCTTGCAAGCAAAACTCAAGTACTGTTAAAATTTTATAAAGAGGAACATCACAAAGTGAGGGAGTGATTGCTCATCTCGAACTTCGGAGTCGCATCATTTATAAAGCTCCTACGTTCATGGGCTGAAGAATGACTTTTTCGGAGTCTACTGTCCAATCCATCCACGAAAGAACAAAGAGTAATATTGAAGCAGAAAATTTATTGAAAACAGAGAGATCAGATATACTGAATTCGAATACCTGCATCTCTATTCGAAACAGTTGCGGAGAAAATCAGCCAAACTCTTCAAGCTTGAAGATCTAAATCGACATAAATCAATTACAAGCAATTATCAAACTTGGGTACTTTTGACATTCAACATAAATCACTTTAACAACTCTGTACAACTCAAACACGAATTTTGTCCGAGAGGCACTTCGTGACGAATCGGACAGTATGCAGCAGTTAAGACGAGCGCTGTACAAAGTTGTCGCTCGATTACTGTCGCTCGAGGAGGCAAACGTCGTCCATGTATTCACTGATATAATTCAGGTGGTTCGGTTAGGCGTATTGTCAGAAAATTTGGCAACACAGCTCGTTCAAGGTCGATTTCTATGTCCTGCCTAAATTCGTAGATAACGAAATCCAAAAAAATACAGAGGACATTGGAGCTACTTCAATGTTTTCTGATTAGCCTGAATTACGTTCCGAATTCCAACTCCATGCGGCAGAAAATATTTAGGAACTGAAAGGGATAATAGCCAATAATATAGCAAAATTTGTCACCGAATAAGATTTGGTAAGGTCAATAAAGTCGTTGCTTCATACGGCGAAATCTGGTTGCAAATCACAAGTGCAGAAGAGCACAAACAAGGGCTTGCCGGTGCTAAGCGAAATTGATGGGTCAACTTTGACTTCGCTTCATGAAATTGCTTGTGAAAGTTTTTCATGGACAGAAATTGATGCAGCCCTAGGTACATTTGCCAATTGTTTCTCGTTGTAACATTTGCGTTCGGCTCAAATACCGAAGGCTCATCAGAATGTCCGACTTCAGAGGCTAATTTCGAGCTATTGAACGCTTTACATGATGTTTCCGAGTTTCTGGACTAGCAGTGGTTTTTCTCTTTTGCTCTAATCAACCGTGAGCCAAGCTGAATTGTCATTTCGCAAATTTATTCCTTAGCCTTGGTTCGCGAAGTGAAGCAGTCTAGATGATAGGGATCTGTCGTAGTAAGTTCAATTCCGTTACATCTGCAGGAAAAGAAACTAAGAATCGATTACTGCCTCAAATCCGGTTGTGAAGCCCGGGTAACCCAAATAGTGTACTGCGACAAGCCTCCGAAGTATTTCATTGCCGGAGTCGTCACCACAATACGCCAAAACATAATACTCATCGGCGAAAGAAGAGGGAAATTCCGACGAACATCCGTTCTCCACAGTTGAACGTACTCTAAAGATCTGAGAGAGATCTTATTGTTAAGCGAATATACTTTCAGATGCTACTATTCATTCCGAATAGGCGTACTGAAGCGAGACTTCGCTTTTTTCGGCCACTTACGTTCTTGATGGTTCGAATTTCGAAATTTCAATTGTATAATGTTGCGGTTCAAAATGGATACAAGATTGCACAGATGGAGCCACAATCAAATGAGCTGAATCAACGTCATGGGATGTAGTGCTGTCCCGTGATGGAAAGCGTACAGCTAAACAGGTCGTGTGAGTAACAGAAAATAAGGAGCCCGTGGTCGTTAATTTCTTGGTTGCACGGTACTTCTAGAAGCGATTTGCGAATCGAGCTTTCTAGAGCAGATGATAGGCAGTTTTGCGTAGCAGCAGGCCAATATGGAAGATTCTTTTGTATTCCAGAACAAACGCGGGATCATATGCAGCAGCAATAGATGTCCCAATATATATTATGACTTCTCGGTCCCTCGAGGATGTTCTGTACTCATCACCAAATTCAATGCATACTGTTCAAATTATCGCGACTGAGCTAAGAGGTCCTGTTCGACGAGCAGAGAACCAAACAATGTCATGCGCAGAACTGAATGTATCTGAACGAATTGATTTCTGCTCGCTCCAACTTATTACAGAATCCAGTATAACAGCTCTTAATCGAGCGAAGCTAAGACCGAAACTATGGGCAACTCGCGGGAACAGAACGTTGAGAAATGTAAATTTACTATGAGCGGCTAAAAATTTATTTTCAAGCAGAATCGAGCGCAGGAATGGAATCGAAAACAAATATTTGCCTATTCATGGCCCAAAATAACGGTGACAATGAACTGAACATAGACAAATATGAATTTAAGCTTCTTTTGAACGCAAGCCTGATTTCGAGCAGTAATCTCAGGAACTCTGTGAGTAAGTAGCATTTTTCCTGTTTTCTTCCTCAGCACTCTAGCATACCAAAATTTAGCCTTGGCGTGGCGGAGGCTCATTTCCTGAATCGAACGTAATAAACACGGATATACTGCTTGAATTTGCAGCCTGTTTCGTGTTACTGTACCGAACTCTATTTGAATCGAACAAATGTTTCCATATGTCGACTGTGAAGTGAGAGTCTAACATTCAGGTTCTTCGAGAACTGAGTACAACTGGTACTTCTCTATTCAAAATGAGTAGGGATCGGAAGACAAGGCAATATTATTTTCTATTACTGAGATAAAGGCTATCTCGCATCAATTCGCAAGGTTTGACGAGAACAGCGAAGATGCTGCTACTGGTTTTTCTAGAAAACGCCAGGCATGAACTACAATTCAAACTCTTAGACCTAGCTGCCCAAAATCTAAGTTTGCGTCAGAGCAATACTCGGGTTGCACGACTCTCAGATGCGGTGTTTTAGGTCATGTGCTTAAAAGCTGGGAGCTGAAACGAATTCCCCGGCGAATATTAAGTTGATAACCTTTTGAGATATCATGAAAGATATTTGGTCAGTGAAACACTATTCTTCCCATTTTTCACCTTTTTATTCAATTGCCTCCTTTTCCCCTTTTAAACTTTTTATTTAGCATCTTTTTATGTCCTCTTATCAATTTACCTTTCATCGCTTTCTACGTTTACTGATAGAAACCAACCGTTTCCTACAGATGCACTTTAATCTAAACTTTTCATGATCTATCCTCAATCTTGGACATTTTACGATTTCCTCATCAACACGATTTCCACGTGTGCCATCTGTATTATTACAGTTGTGTAAGCCCTGTTTGCACTGTAAGCCCACAGGCGTTGTGCTGGCAAGGTTCTTCTGTCAGCATGGCTGACACTGTCGACTATCCGTTACTTCTGCACGATTTCTATCTTACCCATGTAGCAATATAAATACTACCTCGGCCACCGATTTCTCGGTCACCGATATATCATTCTGAGCCGCCTCTTCTTGGTTCCCTCAGTCAGTGAGTATCAAGTCATCCAACGTGCTCTGCATTCCTGTTACCAATTGTATACTACGTGACAGAAGAGAATCAATCTTTAGCGAAAAATCTGGTTGCTGAATCTGTTTATAAACTTTAAAGATATGTTTTGTAGGATGCGATCCCAGAAAAGGGACGAAAAGTAGACCTAGACACGAAAAATAAGGTGAATGGTAAAATTCAGGGCTTAATTGATCAAGCAGTGCATTTCTGATTAATATGCTCCGAGTGATATCATTCTTGATAATTTTTCTCCGCTTCTACAAGTTTTGCTACTTAACGGATTTTCTCCAAACTAAGTTCATAAACAACATGGCTTAAGTACACAGTTTCCAAATTCCATAAGGCTTATTCGAATAGTGAACTTACAATCGGTTTTCTAATCCCGATATTGCACTTTTCCGCTTATTTTTTCGCTCGATTGGACGAAAGTATTTTTGCGAAGTGGTCTTCCTGACGATCCAGGAAATCATGCCTACAATACCGCTCATATGCACCCTGTTACGGCATTTCGAACCTTTTCCACTGAATATTTAGAAGAACCTGGCTCCTAGACTCATAAAGTATCGTCGCAGATAGATTGTGGGACGATCAAGGCATTTTAGAATGGAATATTTTCGTGTTCATTAGGCTGTTTTGATATACTCCGTCACATACTCTACTAGTGGACCCGTGACCAAACGTAAGACGTACAATTCTGAAATATTCACGGGATAAAGAGTTCCGTTAGAAGGACGCATGCAACTGGTCTGTTGATGCAAAACTGTAGACAAGAGCGAAATTTGTAAGCTTTGTAAAATTTTTGTTTGAGCTTCACAGAAGGAAGAGCGCGAGAAAAATCATTTCGTATTGTTTCTCTGCATTGAAAGCAGCAGATGGTCCGAAGTAATCATTGAAGCCAAATAAGCATCCAACTCAGTTGAAACAATTTGTTTCCTATTTCGCTTACGGCAAAAATAGTCTCATTTATCCTCCGCAATTCAGAACAGAAGTGACGAACAAAGCTAGAGGACCTAGAAACATGCCAATTATTTTGAGATTTCTCAGTGTTCCGACAAAAGACGAAAACCTAGTACTGCCGCTCGCTGGAATTCTCAACTTTGTACAGAAGTAATCGCTCCGGAACATTGAACAGCAAAATTTCTGGAATTCAAATCGAAGGTACTCAAGCACAGGCTAAAGATGAATGAATTTCTTAAGAACAGTTCTGACACATCATATAGGTTCCTTCAGCGGACTGTGACTTTCCTGACTTATACTGAAACCATCAGTTCACAAAACAAATCTGCAGATAAGATACAGTGTACCACAATCTTTTCACCAACGCTTCCCGATGAAACCTTAATCCCTTTATACACGGGCGACAAGCCGTTCACATGCACTGCTACGTGAACAACATCTGCAACTCTCCCCCACGTTGAAAAATTGGAGAAAAAAATATTCCTGCATTTCTATACTTGACCACTCAAGAAAAACTCTCAACTCAGATGAATTTTCTGAATTGAGAGCGAATATAGTTCGTTCCTTCGGTATTTTCCAGAAATAGTGCATCACACGCATTCGATAATCATTTCAGTTTTGCTCTTCGCTGCTTGCAGATCGAAGTACCAGGGCAGTGCCTTCTGACTTAACCAAGAATGAGCAATGAGCGTTCTCAATCTATGAAGCGAATGATGATCACCGTCGGGTATCACTATCCCGTATGCACTAGCTCGTTTCACGAGACATTCGTCAGAGACGTTTCAAGTGACGAACCGGAAATACATTCGTAGCTGTTCCATTTAGGGCGAAGAGTAATGGAGCATCGCGGCGGATTTGTCTACGAATAGCCTGAAATCCCTTGGACGAGTCCCATGGTGAACAAACTGCTTGAAACAAAACTGAATTGAGATAGCGATAGCCAATTCGGAATAGGAAAGTCGATTACAATACTTTATGCGGGATCGGCAAAAGCTGAGTGCACCTTATCGTTCTCTTGGCACATCGGGGTGTCTATCGTGCTTTCGCCTATTTCATCAGTCGCGCCAGCTTCATCATTCTCCACATCGATGTAACATTCCAAGTCAGCTACCTGCTCGGAGCTCGTGATTTTAAAGTCTTTGGAAGGTTCTACGCTTACAATTCTGTCTGAATTTTAGCTAATCCTAATCTCTATTGGTCCGGTATAGTAATTTTGGGTGCGGGTGCAGGAAATCGAGATCTTCTGTTGAGTCACATTCCGCACATACATTTTTCTGAGTCGATGCTTTCCGGTTGACTTTATTGTTGCACAAACCTCGCATATAATCACGGTTGGGATAGTCCGTATAGGCCTAGGAGTACTGCGCTCTGCTTGTTTTTAAATTACTGGAAGCAAAGGTATCTAGAAAGCTTATCACATGAACTCTGGCCGATTCGAATAGTTGGGAAGAGCTCGCTCAGAATTTGAATCCAAATTATCAGTTCTGCGCCAAGTGATACACACAGTACGGCAACTGGCACCAAGTAAAGCCTCTGCTACTATGAGTTGAAAAATTTTGGATTTGACATATTGGAATACTTTCTTTCTGCCATCATAATCACCGCCATGGGAAAACATATCGAAAATTACGAAAAGATACAGATTTCTGTACGGAGGAAAAATCATTTATTCAATCAGTGTTAAAGTCGGAGCTAACATATCGTACACTACTAGAGTCACAATAATTCTTGTGGCATTTTGAACAGACTAGACCTTAGACTATGACAATGCTTCATTCTTCATTTGCCGTTCATTACCATTTCCTCAGTTGTACAGGCCCGTTTGCAGCAATTGTTGATTTTTGCCAATACTATATGGCAGTCAATGTTCCAGACGCGAAATTACGAACAGAACTTTAAAAGTATACAGAAGCATAAGAATGAACAACAAATCAGAAGCCCTGCAATTGACACGAAAGCGATGGTTTGAAACAGTTCAATCTTCTACGTCTACTATGCATATGCGAAAAAAAACTATCGGTCAAGGCGGGCTTCTTTCTTAGTATACTAGAGAAGATATATTATTTTGGTTATAGACACAACGGAGTGGATGATGGGGCTTATGCTGGAGGTCTGGAGAAATAGAAAGGCCCGTATTTCTAGATACTTGCAGAATCATCTTTATCCGTAACAAATTCGAATTCCATTTTTGTTTGGAAACGAAGCCTGCATGTTCAGTTCTCTTCCGAATTAACAAAATCAGCAATTATCGGAAGCTTGCAATGAAACATTCTCATTGTAATAATTCGCTCTTTAAAACTGTCCAAGGCTGCAGAACAAGCATTCTCAAACCAATCACTGCAACTCAGAACTGAAATTGCAGAACAGAGTATATTAGTTCAATTCCTTACCTATTTTTTGTACCAGCATACCTCGTACGAATCGTTTACTGTATCCTCATCCGTATTATTTCTTCTTTCTGCACGCTTAGATTGTGTATCTCTGAGAAATATCGATTTGCAAAGAACCATTGACTGTACAGTACGTTTCAACTTGTTTATAGGAATTAATCCAAATTTTTTCTCAAATGATTACTTAGCTAGTATAAATTGATTTCAGTCGTTCATCATGACCGAACCCAAAATAGATTTCGCATGCATCGTCCGTTTTTTCATCTTCAGAAGAAGAAGAGGTATACTTTGTATTGGACATATCAATGACTCCAATCCCGGAGCAGGACCAAAATGTGCTGAAGTGATGCATAAACTACACTCCGTCTCCTGTTGCGGCTTCGACAAGTAGTCCTGCGTCTTTTAGATCTGTTCAACAGCGATTGAAGAAACTCACAGAACCTTTTGTTCATATATGTTTGCATGAACAGATGGCCACTGAACGCTGATTTTAAGCATAGGATTTCACATAAATTTATACTCTACTTCAATCGGCGGGCAATTTTGTTACCAAAATTTTTCTGGCATTTTCTCCAAATCCATCTTACAATTGCTAAGCAATTTTATTCCTCTAAATGCTATGCCATATTGTAAACTGCTATACATAAAGCGGCGCGCGAGCCGCTTGATTAATTGTCACAACAAACATTGTTCTGGGCTCAAAGAGGACGAAGCAGATCCGATATTTATCGAATACATTTTACTTCTGAACGGCTAACGATTTGCACTACTGTCGCGGTCACGGTCGAAACATTTTCAGTTATTGAGCAAAAATGTGCGCATTTTTGACAGCGTTTTTCGGAAACTGCTAAGCAGAGTTTTTTCCCGGCTCGCTCTGGCAGCTGAGACTATGAAAAGGTTTTTGATGCAGAACTCTAAGTTGGAACCAAGTATCTGTACTTACGTAGAGATACTTGGTTCAACTTGGAGTTCTGCATCAAAAATCTTTTGACCAGAAGCTGTGTGGCAAAGAAGTTGCAGCGATAAATCGCGAAGAATTTTCGTACGTATGGCTATCGTGCGCTTGCGCTGGGGATCAATTATGCCGTAGAAACATAGTTATTAATAGTTGGGACGCGCATCGTGATAAAATAACGCTTGTTTCGGGTGAAGATCTGGTGGTCATATTTACTGAAAACAGGAACACTACAACGCAAAGCAGAATGATATTTGTTTAGAAGTGCATAAATCTACAATCAAGACATAGTTTTATCTCTGAATTTAAGTTCGTACATACATAGACAACAAAACATGAGAAGCTGGCATTAAATTTGCGTAAAAATCCATATTTTTTTTCAAAGTTCAATAAATATCCACCAGTCGCCACCCCGGAGTCCGTCCTACTAGCCTTTTGTATAGTTTGATGCAAGCTATATGGGTAAATCTGTATTTATTCCTCGCACATATAAGGATTGATGATGCATTACGAGTTATTCTCATAGGGCGATTGCCATTTCAGTGCAATATACAGAGAGCATCTTCGCTTGATGCATCGACACAGCTGAAGGGCAAGCGCTGGAGAAAGGCACTGTTGATGGACCGCTGAGACACGGAACTAAGGGTCGACTCGGTCACGCGTATTGAGTCCAAGGAATTCGAAAAACTTTCTATATGAATTCCATTGTGTGTCTCCAACTGGTTCGAATGGAAATGCCCTAGAAATATTTGAATTAAAGCTTAATCATAATATCTTATTTATTGGTCCTCCTAACTTGAATGTATCTGATTGCAAACACAACTCTGTTCATTTGACATGATTGTGACCATTTACTTGATTGTATCAATTTCCTTGTTAAACTGTGTCATACTGCTTGGTAACTGTAGAGCGATCCGGTGTAGATATTCTGATTTTACGGATACAAACACCAGAAAATCAACAGTGAACCCAATTATATAGATGTTAATGGAAAACTCGAAAAGAAATACGAGCGGCTGCTTGAAAAGCAATTCAGGATTAACCCAGCAACCAACTATTAATTTACCCTAGCCCTTATTCCGACAAAGCCAAGAGTAGCGTCATTTGAATTTATGCGCACAGATTCATAAATCAAAAGAAATCTTAAGTTCTTGATTGCGAATGGAGAAAAAGAGAATCTATTAACAAATTGTAACGCGGAAGTAGATAAGAAATAGTTTTCAAGCTATATTTTTTTATATGTTACTAACAGTGAAAAATCAATCTACTATTACTTAAATTGTATTATATCACAAACTTTCTTTTTTATTTATATGTGAGCGGCAAGCCCACAAATATTAAGAGAAATTCCAACGCTCATAAAATTTCTTTCAGAAAAAAATTGAATAATTTAAAGACTGCATATGAATCAATGCAATATATATAAATGGCAAATAGAAGTACTATGATTCATACGGCGTTACATATAAACCAGCAATATTTTACAACAAAGAAAAAGAGGTAACTGAAGAATTATCTGAGGGTTGTTTTCCGTGAGCTCAATAATAAGCATAACAAAAAATGAGCTGAACACACCTTGCCATGACAAAGTTACGGAATACAACATCCTAGCGCAGATTTGTCTATTCGAATGGGTTGTCAAATAGTTACCTAAAATTTTTAATCGATAAGTCTGACACCAAGCACTGATAACTGAAGAACTGAGAGAAAAATCTCAAAGCAAGTACAATAGCCCTATTTTGTAGGCGGAATGCATAACCTGTTTCTTCATGTTAGCGACTTGATTTATATGACAATATTCCAGTTGCAACATCAGCAAGTGCTAATCGAACCATTTAAGATTAAGAAGCAAGGCCGGCAAAAACAACACGGTTGTGAGAGCGAGGATTTCGCATCATGTAATGAACGTATGGAATTAGAATTTAACTTATCGAACTTGCAGCTACAAAGAAGGTCGAAATCAACATGCTAAATTCAGCTCTGTTCCTTCAACAAGCTGAAAACTATGAAAAGAATCATGACATAGCTTTATAGTATCACTGAAACACTTGAAAACGAACTTTTTTCTTCGTGATCGAAGATCTTTTCTTCGAAGTTCGGCTGAAACAATCGAAAATAGAAAAGGAAGTATGTAACTGGCCGTTTTCAAATACATATTTAAGCGCGATCAATCATCTATTTGAGTAACACTGAGCCTTGAACGAAGCTTCAATTCAGTTTTGCCAAAGATGGAAATCAATAGAATAGGTTTCTTGGCAGAACTCGATAAAGTTATTTAAGCAGCTAAAAGCAATAGAAGATATTCAAGGGAAAATTCAAGTTGCTTTTAAAAATATTAACGAAACAGAGAAAGGCCTTTGTTTCAAGAAATTAATTATCAATTGCGACTTCTTGCCTAACTTGACAGATGAAATAAATCGTTTTAGATCAGTAGCGAGATTCATGTTGACGCAGAATCAGCAAACTAGGCAACCTGTTTTGCTCGAAGTAATAGGCCTTTTAAAATTCGAGCGCTCGTGCATGGACTTTTTTGCAATTAAATCTGAGATTGCGTACTCAGCAAATTAGAATAAGTTGAATAATTGTAGCCAAATTTGCTATTTTCCCAAATCGAAATAATATTTGCAGAAACATTATTGCTCATAGAACCTTAAACACAATCCAAATAGAGTATCATCGGTGAATATGTGAGTACAAGTGAATGATATATACTTTATTCGAACAGTTCATTAGAAATCGAAGCAACCTAATTGGTGTTAATAAATATAGAGCCGACGAAAGAACACCACGATTCTTGAGCACTGCTGTTATGCCCTGCACCAAGAATCTAGAGCTGTATAAAATTTTTGGCTTTTCCAGCATTGAAGAAACCAAAGAACACACACACCATCGAGCCATCAGTCCAAGCCGTTTTATATTAGATTCTTTCACAGCCCATGGCGTTGCAGTTTCGCAGGATCCGTTGTGTTGCAATTTCTGATTTCACTAATCCTGGCAGAATATGATTTTTTTTGGCACAGAAACGGTGCAGCTTCACCCATACAACTTCATTATGCACTCTCTGTCGCACAGCACCTTCGAGCGCAAGAACCGTGGGACGAAAACTAATATTATGCATGTGATCCGGTATTTTGATATAAGACTCTGGGAGGGTTATTTCATTAGCTCACTGAAATACAGCTTCTGCCTCTCTCGAGAACCTTCCATAGTTGTACTGATTTAGTATATAGAGTAGCAGCAGCCGAAATCCAATGAAACAAGCAGGATATGAAATGTTCTAAATATTTCAATGGCCATCTTCTAAATTTAGAACCACATTTTCATATCCCATTCCTACCCGTAGTGCAGCGAGATTTGAAGTGAACACGAACGGTTGTCACAATCCCTCCTGAAAACCTTTCGGTGGCGCATAGCACCAGAGTAGAATGTCTTGTAGCCTATCTACAATGCGCACAGCTTTTGTTTTCGAAGTCCAAGGCATTGTATGCGCTGTCCTGATATGATTTATTAGAATCAAGTAACTCTTCCCTATTTCAATTGAGGTTTAGTAAAATTAGTCCACTTTTGCAGTGGTCCATGAAAATTTCGAATTTTACATTGTTGCGTTTTGGCTCCCGCCATCCATAAGCTGTTTTGGCTGAGATGAGAAACGTACTCAAATCATGACAAATAATATTCTTCGCAATCCAGAGCTTAGTGACCGCAGTTTATGATTTATTTGCCGCCATATAGATCGGCATAAATTGCAGGTCCAAAGAACAGAAAAATGTTTTCGTTTTTCTCAAATTTTTGGATTATTGGATATAATTTAGACGTTGGTGTCCAGTAATCAATTCTCACTGATTATGAATCTAAATTATTCAAGCCGTCTCGGCGAAAAAGCACACTAATCGTCACCGACGGCTGGTGCAAGGAAGCTGAGCCCCACGAGATGCCGAATTATCGAAAATTACTAGCATTTACTTTCTTTCTCATGTTATCAAATGACACACTTAGAATTTTTCTCACTTATTTTGTAGCTAGTTTCGATTTTTGACCAAATTTCGATGAAGACATGGTTTAATTGGAATGATAAATCGTCAGTAATGAAAGATAATCGCTTGTATTTCAGAATCTCGGTGGCATTCATTTTCAGTAACTGGTGAACGATTTGAACCGGAGACATCATTGCGGATTGATTTATTCTTTCACTGATGGCATGAAATTCCCTGGAACCCTGTCATTGTTCATAAGCCCATTTTTATTCCCAAAATTCTGAAACATTCAATATGGTACCGCATTCTGGGTTATTGGACATCCAGGCAGTGAAAGCCGAAGGAACGTATCAAATGTTTGGATGAGAGCGATCGTTTCTTGTTCATAATAAAAGCAGAAATCATCAATCCATCAACCTTTCCATTCTTCATCTTTTGTTGACAAATTGAAATTTATATTTCTATGAACTTATGAATCATGAAATTGACAAGCATAAAATCGACATGTAGATGCACAACAAAATTTTGAAATACTTGCAATGGATATCCAAATAGCTCACAAAGATGCGCCGCACTAGGGATACTTAAACCGGATTCAAAAAATGACTGCTTTCTCCGTAGAATGAGACACATATTGAAATTTCCTATTTTTATTTAATGCACAATTATAATGTTTAGAAGTTCATTAAGCGAATGCTAAAAGCCCTAGGAGTGATTTCGTCTTCATGCCACCAAATTATTTCGGGTACAAAGTCCATCGATACGTATGAATTACAGTCCAGACCCAGTACAGGGTGTCCTCGTTTTAATCTCCCAACCTGTGCCACAGTCATGAAACGAGCACTGACAACATTCGAGGACATCTATTTTTTTGAAATTCTGCATGGTATAGAACAGCTTGAAATTTAAATAATTTTGAAAGATGATATGTGAGTACCAAAAACTTGAATGGCCGGAATACTCCATTCATAAACAATCGAACTCTCTCGCTGTGTTGAAGGCTACATTGAGTACAATATAACTACAAGTCACTTCTTGAACAGGTCTACCGACTCTACAGCTGTATTCCTCTTCATATGTAGTAGTTGGTAGTTGTCTCCACCCTCTACATGCATTGAGCTCTTCAAACACTTCTGTAGTTTCCCATAGACCGATATCGCCTGTATCTCGTTGTAAACATCGATTTTTCAGTCATCAGTCAATTCAATATTCTTGCATGAATGCACTATGACTGATAGTTGGGTCGAAAAGATAGGTGAGGCTGAATGAGATGGGGCGAGGACAATGACATTCTACGGATGCAATTTCCAACGCGTGTTGTTCTAGATTCCTGAAGCGCTGGTGCTAAGTATAGCTACTACTTGATGGAAAGCGACACCTCGTACCTGTCTATGAAGCGTGGATGTCTAGAACTACGAGATAGTGGTAATCCGTATGGCTTTCTGAATCTTGTCACGTATTTCTAATAGGATGCAGTACTATAATTTATTAAACTACCAAGAATGAGCTGACTTCATGAAGTTACAAGTTGCAATATGCCTTTGTTCCACAATCGAATTGAGTACCGTGTATTTATTTATAGAGGAATACTGACCTACTTTTGCCGCATGTCTCATTATGGTACTGAATCTTCTATTCATTCACGTATTCTACTACAGTCCTGAAAATTCGTGCTCTAATGCGTGATGTGCCTTCCTCGTTTTTAGGCATCGTTATTATAACCGTGACAGTGCCTTGTGGCGAGGTCTGCGAACTAACGACGGTGGCTTAAAACGAGGACATCCTGTACTATAGCAGTACTCTCCCACACAGTGTTGTCAAATTGTCGGTTATGCCGACATAAGTCACGGTATAAGGTACTATTTTACAGTATTTGTCATAAGGTACAGTGCTGTGCAATACTGTGCGAACACTGCCGATCACTTTGCGCGATCAGTGCTTTCAGAATTTCCACGTGCAGGTGCACACAGCTGGACGTCCAGGCGTAATACAGGAGCAATGTAAAATGGGAAGATTTGTTTCACAGTATCTACGGCAACCAAGATCTGTAGAGAAGTGAGTTGCACTACCTCAGCAACTCGTTGTTCTGTCCACATTACCATGGGCAACGTACTGTCGCAACGTCAGAAGTTCTGTCCAAGTGACCCGTCAAAGCCTTATGACGACTACAAATCTGTTATGGTTGATGTACGGAAGAACGCGAACGATCTTCGACGCATGCGAAGCTTCAAATTGTGGCTTGCATTCCAGCTATCAAGGCATCAAGTTAGGAGGAATCCAGTCCAGTTCATACACAACGGGGGAACAAGGGAGGATGACATCGTGTTACGAATCGAGAATTTTGAAATGCGCCGGACAGCGTCAGAAAACTATGGAAAAGATGGGAGGCTCTCCGGACGTCTAGAATTCTTGGTCGATGCGCACTCCCAGATAACCGCCCACTGGCTTATCAAAGATTCGAATGAGCCACGTGAAATAGATAATCTCAAGTTGAAAGTGACCAAATTTCATGATTTGCCCAAGGATGAACAGGATCGGCTAAGTCGCGTGCACTTAGGTAATAACTATACTCACTTTGGATATTCAACTGAATTGTACAAAGTAGAGGTCGATGAAGACGGTGATGTGTATGTTTTCAAACCGGAAACACGAAGGGCCAATGCGCCCCAAGGACAGCATGTACCGAACCCAACAGCTCGCGCCGATGAAATAGCTTTCGCCAAAAAAATAGTTGGCCTTCCTTTTCTCCAACCAGACAACACTTTCTACAATCACGGTGACCAAGTTCTCTTATTTAGAAGAAAAAAACGTTCTGCTACCATAACTCTTCCTTTTGCGGCCGCGGTGTGGCTTGAAGCAAGAGCAAATGACGTACCTGTGCCCTTATTTGACTTCTTTGTGATTATGTTTCTCTTCATCGGTGCTTGTGTGCCTTTTATTGTACTTGTTATACCAAATCAATCCATTTGGGATCGATTTGAACGAGTGTTTTACTTATCCGGCTTTTTCCTCACGGCCCTCAGCGTGCGTGAGTTAATAACATACAGGGGCTCATCAGCGTTGAACGTTTCCAGTGGATTTATTCGACCCGCTCGCCTCAGGCAGATGGCAAGCGCGCTCGGTTGTATTGACGTGAACCAACTGCTTCTTCTAGCAAGAATGGGGGGAGTTTGGACGAATAACTTGGATCAGAGCTCTCTTTGCTTTCTTGGCACCAGCAGAGAATACCGAGGGGACATTCGACGGGATGAATGGGAACCCATGAACAAGTACGCGGTGCAAAATGAATCTTTTAACAAGGAATTCTTTTTCACAGGGAAAGCTGTGATGAAAATCTCCGGATCGTCCGCGGAGAAGGGTGGGCATTGCACAAGATTGTATTCTGAACGCTCGCAATCTTTCTCTTCCTTGTCAAGCTTTGTCAATTTCAATGAAACTCAGCATTATTTAGCAGGTTATGGGCCAGAAGTTATGTACGCTAACCCCTATTCAAAGTAATTCTAAACAACTTGTGCTCGAGGTTCCACGTTCATAATCAGCAGTGTTCGCAAAGAGTTCCCTAACTTTGAAGCGGAAGACATTCATTCTCTAACGTAAAAATGTTGATTGAGACTGTTCGCAATTACGAGGTTCGAATCATGGTTGTCTAGTATGTTCCCATTTCGCGATGGTAACTTTCGACGTCACAAGCTAATGAAGGTGCACTACGGTTGAGCAAGTTCATAAACAGCAAGTAATAGTCTATGGCTCGGAGATGGCGTGGCGTATCACATGAACGAAAATCTGGACTATTGGTGACATTTGTCAAAGTGAGGCAAGACCGTACTGCACTGCAGCTGGCTTGTTAGAAGTAGCCGATGCCCGCAGAGATGTTAACGATGATTAAGATAAAAAAAGAACAACGGGAGAACTACCCAATTCAGTTTCTCTCAAGGTCAGCAATCTGAATAGGAGGATTTCACACACTCTCATCTTCATTTCCCGATGCCATTCAAATTCGTCCACTAAATTGACTGATGAAGACGGCTCCATGTAGATTGCGCGTGGATACGAATGAAGGCAACAATATCTTCAGAAAAGAACGCAAGCAAGGCCAAGTCGCAAACGAAAACCGAAACTCCTCGAACGAGGACGACATTGCAATCATGAGGAAATGGAAGTATGATACACATCTCAACGTTCCGAATAAACGTTTCGGGGGTATGACTTGCAGCAGCGGATACGCTTCTCGATGGATACGAATCCCTATCGAGGTTTGACAGGAAACATGTAGATTCGTAAAGTGAAGAAGCCATCGAAAGCATTTAGCTGAATAAGCACCGAGAGGTTGCGGAAGGGCTGACAGTGGCGCGCAGAGCAATCGGACCTCGGGACGAGTTTGGTTTGAGTACTGGGGGAACGCGTTCTACAACGCGTGGGAGCACGGCCAAGAAACGAGAGGAAGCCTAAAGCACAGACGACAACATCGATGTTGAATTCAGAGAGCCCTGAGTCTTTCTTCACCGCAAAATCCGTACGAGAGAAGATATGTAGTACCACGAATTCGGTCCAATTCTACCAGTGAATGATTCTCCTGGGTTAAGCAGCTGCTCGAGAGAAATCGGCGCCGAGAATCGCGCGTGCTCGAACTCTCACGAAAGCCCAACTGAGACAGGCAATAGAATGGAAACAGTACTGTCGAAATGGCTGCGTCTTTTCTCGTGCAAATCACGACTGGGGGCGCGCGGCGCATTGGGAGCGGTTGTGAATGCGATATGCAGATTCCTGCAGGTTACAGGTTCACCCTGTCCAACGAAATTCTGTTTGTTCGTGTCGTACGTATTGAGAAACCACTACCAATTTCCGGGGTTAAGGTATCCTTTCGAGAGTAAATAGTGCGGGCGCGTGATGTCGTTCGACCGGATTGGAACCGATGCTGCGTGTCACACACACGATTTCGGTTCTGTTATTCATAAGGGAACGAGGTCACCGACCTTCGCATTAACAAGTTGTCTCTGTCGTAGAATCTCGTTTATCCAACATCTTCCAAGATGCAATTTGGATGGGACAGTCAAATTCACATCTGCGCTCTTTCTCCGTCAAAAGGGTCGCAAACCAATAGCGCTGGCATCGCCATTCCTCGCAGTTGGGGTTTTGGAACGAGGTCCAGCAAGTGCATCGATACACACCACACACATGTGATGGTATTGTGGATTCGTACTGCCAGTGGTCTGCCGAAATGTTACTGCCACGCTCAGGAGGACAACCAGAACCACGACCTCGTAATGAATGGGTCTCCATGGTTTTACGACTCCATTGCCATGTGACACTTGGCACATATCTACTGACCATAGAAAATGCAGCATCGCTACTGTATGTACTGTACACTAAATTACTCAGCTCAATTTTGTTGAATTGCCCGACCCACTAATCTCGGCTGTCTTTTCAATTCGATGCTAGCCACATGGGTAAATGTGCCCTCGGTCCTAGCACACCGCAGGATTGATGGAGCACCGCGAGTTGTTCTCCGGAAGCGATTTACGCTTCGGCGCGATAGACCGCGCGCATCGCTCGCCCCGCGAATCGACCCCGCCGAAGGGCAAGCACCGGAGAAATGCACGGTTGACGAGCCGCTGGGACCGGCGACTGGGAATCGGTTCGGTCTCGCGTATTGGGGGCAAGGGATTCGAGACGACCTGCGCCGACGAGGCCCGTTGTATCTCTCCGATTGGTACGAAGGTTTCAATCCCAAGGCAATACCAACCATTCTTTACTTGTACTGCGCATGTCTAGCGCCCGCAGTGGCGTTCGGCGGCCTCACGGCCTCACTCACCGGAGGCGCTGTTGGTGTCGCCGAATTCTTGATGGCATCGGGAGGTGTGGGCATGTTGTATTCGATAATGAGTGGGCAACCGCTTACCTTCCTCGCTCCCACCGGCCTTACCCTCGCGTTTACCGTCGCGCTGTACAATTTTTGTGAGGTATTCAGCTTCCCCTTTCTCGTGATGTACTCGTGGGTGGGGATGTGGACTTCGCTCATTCTGTTTTTGCTCGCCATCTGCAACGGCAGCGACATTATTCGCTACTGCACGACGTTTACCGACGATGTGTTTAACTCACTCATAGCTACCAACTTCATCTTCGAAGCGTGTCGGTCGGTAGCGAAGCCGTTCATGGAGTACACACTCGACAAGACGCGCGCGTTTATGGGCTTGACTCTCGCTCTTGGTACATTTCTGATCAGTAGAAGTCTGACCACACTTCGTACGTCGCGGCTGTTCTGGAAAGGTGCGCGGAACACGCTCTCCGACTTCGGCCCCATCATTGCAGTTGTGTCAATGTGCGTATTTGCGGCAACGCCACAAGTCGCCAGCTGTGGGTTGAACATGCTTTCGATTCCGGCGTCATTTTCTCTTGCCGGTGGGCGGGATCTTCTTGTGCCGATTTTCTCGGTCCCCATGGTCGCCAGAATTCTGGCAATTGTGCCTGCGCTTTTGCTCACTTGTCTGTTCTTCCTCGATCAGAACATCTCGGTGCGTGTTGTGAATGCCCCACACCGAATGCTGAAAAAAGGGCCTGCATATCATCTGGATATGTTGGCACTGTCTATTTGTACAGCATTGTGCTCCGTAACCGCCATGCCGTTTATGTGCGCAGGAACGGTGCAATCGCTCGCCCACGTACGAGCATTGTCTAAAACGGAGCGCATCGATGGGTCCGAGGTGATTGTCGGAGTGACGGAGAACAGACTGACTGCATTTGTGATTCACGCGTTAATCTTTTGTTCCATCCTGTTACTACCAATCGTGCAATTGATCCCCCTATCAGTTGTGAGCGGCCTCTTCCTCTTCCTTGGTGTAAGTATTGCTATGACTAATCTGACGAAAATTCGATTGATTCTAACCCCACGCGTTCGCAGGTTCAAATGTTTGATGGGAACCAATTCTTCCAGCGTATGCCTTACCTAATTACGGATCCGTCCATGTACCCGTCGTTGATGGACCAGGTCCCGGCGAGGACTGTACATTTATTTACTCTACTGCAGTTGTCGTGCCTCTGTCTCCTGTGGGTGCTCAAACTGAACAAGAAGACGAGCATGTTTTTCCCGGCTGTCATAGGCTGCTTAATGTTGATACGCACGTTCCTTGCTCCCCGAATATTCTCGCCCACCGCCTTGGCTGCATTAGACTCGGATGTCGTCGATGAATAAACCCATCCACTCTGTGAGTTAGGAATTGCACTGTACTGTACAGTGACATGGTGCAGCAAGGGAGTTAGTTGATGAACTTACATGAACGGGAGGCAATTGACGTCCCCCCAGTATGTATTTACTTCATCGATGCTATTCACTCTGCATACTCTGGTATCATTGGTATCTACAGCAAGGTAACAAGTCGATGGGGCGCTATTTTCAAGGGATTAAACGAAATGCGCAAGGTTTTGACATTGGAAGGTCAGGAAACCTAGCTACAATACGGGTGGATACCTGTGCATTGTCGCAAAGTCGCAAACTCGCTTCAGTGGCAACGTTCCCCGCACATTTACCATATCCTCTGGGTTCTTTCTGACCATAAATCGGGAGTCCCCTTACGCAACCTAGTACTGTTGTACTTTCCCATGCATTCTGTAGTGCCATTCATCCTAGAGTCGCGTATGGCTAGAGCGCAGTATAACCTCCCGCCCAGTAGGCATGGTTGGCAGCATTGCTGTGCCAGTCCTCTCTCCGACGCCAAACGAAATTGCACCCATCTCAGTGCTCATTGCCCCTGCTTCATAATGTGTATAAAACCAAAAGCGATCCACTCTCTTGAGGCCGGAGAAGCGTGAGACAACAGTCGGTCGGAACACTCTTGCAGCTACTCAATTATGACTGCCATTTTGTTACTGCATAAATATAAGATTTAGGAATACATGTTACACTTCGCTGTTCCCGTTCACCTTCGACAGCTTACGCTTCTTGAGTTCGTGAGTAGGAAAAGAGGAAGTTGCATCTTCTTCTTGGTCTCGCTCCTCCGAAAACCTCACCTTCGTTAATTGCTCGATCCTCGCAGCTAAATTGGAACGCTTGAAGTATTTTGCCAACTCAGTCGCGTACTTGAATGATACTCTAGTCCGTAAGCGCGTAGCAAGGTCCAACGCCCTGACGTTCTGCTCTCCGCGACAAGCTTCTTGCATCAGTGCCAAAATGCACTTATCCATTTCCACTTCAGTTCGATACAACTTGTCTTCTAATGTTGGGAGTAAGTCAGAACCACTACCATGTATACCTCTGGTGCGATGCAACTCAAAGTCAGCTCGGTCCACCTCGAGTTTCGAACGATAATAGCGTTCCTCAACGGACGCTTTACCCGTTTTCGCACTCGGTTGAATAATCGGTGCCACCAGCGGGAGTGAGCGGAGCAGAGGTCGAGGTTTCGCAGCAGGGAAACGCTCGGTCGAATGGCAGCTAACACCAAGCACTGTTTTCGAGGTAACCGCTGTTACCCAAAACCAGTTACAGTTCGCAGCTTCCGACACATTCATCAACATGGGGACCCAACGCTTCCAATTCTGATTCCGGCAGAGGAGATACAAGCACCCCGAAGAGTCGTACACTGCGAGTTCGTGGCCATCCCCGGTGAAACCAATCCATTCCAATTTCGAATTAGGGGTAATGACGGTACTTCCAGAGTAGACAACTTCTACAACCTCAGCATGTTTGGATAGCCGTAAGACATCTAAACGCAAGCCTGAAGAGCCCCTAACGTTGTACACGACAGCCAAATGATCCTTCACTGCTGTCATCGTGATAATATAACCAGGATAACAGAAAACGTCAACTTGGATACCTGAAAGTGAGAAGATTCGGACAATGTTTCGCGGCTCCGAACAAATGGCCGCAAACTGACTCCCCAACGCCAGCACAGTGATGATTTCGTCATCTGGCAACCAGTGCGTCCATTCGGAGTTAGTTGACCACGAGTAGAAAGGTCGGAAGTAAACCGAACTTCTGTTGGTCTCAGTTTTCCTGGCCCCCAAAAGTAACCCGGACTCGCTGATGCATCCCAAACTGTAACCGAAATGGTCTTTGATACGAATAGAGCGGCGAGCGGTATCCGCGAATTCCACCTCGACGACCGAGAACGTACTTTCTTTGTACGATAATACGACACCAACAACATTCCAATACAGTAGTCTCATCATTGTTCCTCCATACTCGACAGGAGGTGTCGATGATGGAATGAAAGGATCCTGCAGCACAACATCATGGGCTTCTTCTCCCGGTTCGGAATCTTCTTCATCATACCTCTTGCCAGAATCATTTCTTGGTGAAGCGTCAACACTAGAAGCTCTAACAGTTCGGCCGTTGCCCGCCAGCTCCTCTTCTTCGTCGACATCCAAGTCTTCGGTATCGAACGGGAGTTGGAAGGGGGACTGGTCGGTCGACTTCTTTGTCGGCGGCGCGCCATTGGAAGTCTGCTCCAACTTCCTGATTCGCTTGAGATTCGACTTACTACTAGATGACGGATTCCCAGACGAGTGGGTTGTAGGCATTTCCACACTATTCTTTGCCATGTCCGGTTTCGGCAGGTGTTCCGGTATGACGTGAGAAACAAGACCCATTTGACCAATCTCATCAATTAGGATGAACGAATTGTGTTTTGGATGCCACATTACGCGTTGTATCACTGCTTCGGCTTTCCATTTCCTCATGACCTGACGTTTCTCCATGTCCCACAGAAACACGCGAGCATCCGCACATCCCACTAGCAAATACTGCCCGTCCCCGCTCCAAGCCACGGCTGTCGCTACATTGACACCAGGGATCTCCCCTTCGTCATTGCTTTCGTCGCCATCGCCACCTTCGTCTGAATCAGTAAGTACTTGCTCGCATGCCCAGGACCCTCGTGAAACGACGATGGCTCCTCGGTCGGTGCCTATTACGAGGCTGGTCCCGTCGGGTGACCAATCAACTGATTGCGCTTGTCGGCCGTCCAATTTGATGGCGCAAACGAGGCTCCCGCTATCCACGCTCCACACACATGCGGACCCACGCTCACCAATAGTAACTACGAAATCGGACAAGGGGTCGAATGCAATGGCTTTCATGGCATCTGATCCTGCAGTAGCAGTAGTCCGCAACACCGTCACATTGGATGGTTGTGCCGTCATTATAAGTTTGATGACACCGGGTTCGTTTCCCGCAGCCGACAGAAACGCCCCAGTAGACGAAAAAGCTAGTGCGTTCACAGAACCACTAAATCGGCAGCTTCCAATGAGCTCGGCTTCAGCCTGAATTGAGTCTTGAATCTGAAACGAAAAGGAGTACAGACGAACATACCCATCATCACAGGCTGTTGCAAGTAAGTTGTTGCTTGTCGTGAGAGCTACCGCGTTCAGGGGAGTTTCAGGGGTCCCACTCAAACTAAGCTGCAAGGCATTCGGTTCGTTGCTTCGTTCATCCGCCCACCATGGTTCGGACTCCTCGTTCGTCCTGATGTCATGCAGGCGTACTGCACAATCTGAACCCGATGTTAACAGGACCTTCCCATCACTTGTGCACGCAGAACCACACTGACCAGCGCTGTGCGCAAAGCGCATGCAAACGGTGTGGGACCGCACCATGTTGCGTTCCTGCAGGTCGGTATGCGCGCCGTGAGTTGATAAACATGCTATCCCAATGCTATTACGGTATCGTCTACAATGAAAATTGGATTGATTATTCCCGCCAAAAAATCAGGTAAACTATAATGAGCAAAATTTTTTGCGAAAAAAATCACATTTTAAATTATGTTTCTTCCCACTTGTTCGTTGCATTTCTCAACGCAATGTGAATTAATAGTGGTTTTGATTCGTAACAAGCGAAATTTCAGGGGCACTGCCTGTATGCAACGTATAACTAACGAGAGCCCAACATACTATGCAAGGAGAACACGGTGATCCGGAGGTTTCAAGTTATAAATTGGCTTAAATTATAATTAACTTTTGTAGAATTTTTAATGTCACAATCAAGAAAAATTCGTTTATCCTACTAATTTAAAACTCGTAGAATGCACAGATATTACTTAATTATGACATTAAAAATTCCACAGAACTCATACGAAAGTGAAGTGGATATTTAACGTTAAAACCCCTGATCACCGTGTCCTCTCTGTGTAGCTCGCTCTCTCGTTAGTTCATACCTCAAGTTCGTTATGAAATTTTGGCGTTCAAAATCGAAATTCTTTTTCACTAAATCATGCGGACTAGTGCTGGTCTCATTGAATCAGTTTAGTCAAAATTCGAACCAGAGACTTCAGGATCTTGCTAATCTATTTGATGCTTCGTTTTTATTTCGCGTAGTCCCGACAATTCTATACTATGTCTTCCCGGTCGTATTACTCGCTGGGATGTTGTTGCGTCCGTATGTATTCGGCAAACATGGACAAGTTCTACAGTGTTGTATTGACAGTATTGTGAGAATTCTACCAATTTTAAGTACTTCCTTTAGGGTTCGGACTTCCGCAAAAGATGAATCTTTAGTACATGGATGTATGATCCATCATATATTAGATATTGCTACACAATTATTGACCTAGTGAGTATTCGAAAATTATGAGAGACTCTTATCCTAACATATCCGGGGGTTCGGGGTGAAGTGAGCGGTTTAGCTTGTGCAGTTTAAACCAAAGGTTACAAATTTTATCTGTTTATAGTGTCATATTTGCGGGTGTTTCCTTTTTAAATAAAACTCTAGAATTTACATTATAGTGCATGAAAGGGATAAATAATTTTGTTTCAATTTTTTCATATGAAAATGGAATAACTTGACTGATTGCTTTATTGCAAGTGAAGTCAACGGTTTTCGTACAATAAGTAATCTTTAATATTTAGATGGATTGAATGAGTGGAGAGTGTATCTCTCATCTTACGACAATATTGGAATTTTAAAACAAGTACTAATTGCGATATAAGGGAGAAGCTAAGATGAGAGCCTTTATGAGATAATTCTATCTTACGCATTTTGCTTGATTTTATGAGATTTCTCTCCTCAGAAATTCATGATAATAATGTTACGCTACAGCACAGGTAATTCTCAAGCAATGAGTTAAACAGTATATAAGTTTCTGGCCTCCGGTCAGACGGCGCTTCGCGCCTCAACATGAAATCAAAAGATCATGCTCGTTCAGGAAAATGTTGGTCTTTGTTGATCCGATTACTTGAGTCCGTACTTTGAGCAAAAACATTGCAGTACGTTTAAAAATGGAACAGTACGCGTAAAATCGATACCTACATCTGTAACATGAATATCCGTATAATATCGTCTCTCGCGTATCCCTACTCGCACTTCCACTCCAACGCAAAACAGTTTTCGAAGGGCAGCAAATTTGCGAGTGTCTAGT
>JAAUYH010144561.1_pt1 | contig 29676 bp, 23 predicted proteins | sample 7278061 | NCBI WGS metagenome assembly JAAUYH01 (sample SAMN14350203, study PRJNA611818) | marine sediment metagenome | isolation source: surface marine sediment (0.6m) | place: French Polynesia: Moorea | collected 2018-08
ATAGGAGTTGTCACAAATACTTCAGGGTTGCGTAATTTTCGCTTCATTGAATTTTTCTCTAACATACGTTGAGATATTGCACTAATATTTTGAATTGAACTCAATTTAGAATTCGAAATAAGCAGTCTCTAAAATTACGTATTTTAGAAGATTTCTCTTCGCAACATACCATTTGCAATCAGCTGAAGGTATCAGTGAATAATCTGCTTTTGAAAGCAGTTTTAAAGGTGATAGCCATAAAAACATCGAAGATGGTGTGGATGACGTGGTTTAGGGTTCAAATAATTATTCAGCAATGGAATTCAACATTAAGAACAGAAAAAGTAGTTTCTTCAAGGTAAATCTGATTGACGTGGACAATTTAACTACTTTTGTCTTTTCAATGATGAGCACTCCTTTCATGGCAAGTGGAATTTGATTGCAATCACAGAGCAGAAAATTTGACCATGCATAGTCGAATTTCAGAATGGCCACTGGTGGCCGAATTACTGAAATAGCTGTAAGCAACTATTGAAATGATCTCGACATACATAGTGTAGTATCCCAGCTTAGTAAACACACACGATTACCAACAACTAGAACAACTACCAGTTGGTTTACCCAGAAGATTCCATCTCCAAGCCTCCGGGTTAACTCCGAAGAGTGGGTCAACAGGTACGCCAGGCACCTGTACTAGACGAAAGTGTAGGGGCCGTTCCCTCGCGGGTTCCGTTTTGTGGTAGGTCGTCTACCATCAGCTACGTTATGGTGTAGAAGGCGCCGGTCTGTCGATCCGCTGCTAAACGCCTCATTAATTTTAAGTTGTATATTTGGTACATATCAAGTCTTATGACAATTTTACTGAATAGAGATATTGGAGAAAAGTCGGTAAAGAATATTTGCTGAGGCTGAACTAGCAAATTTTGTGAAAGTATGACACACCAGAAGTATATGCAGCTACAATCAGTGTTTCAAATCAAAGTAGTGTTAAAATTTTAAAGACGTCCTATATTTGATGTGAGCGAGAAATTCCGTCTGTTTATGAGAACAGGAATTTTCATGCGTAAGAAAAAAATCCAACTTCTTTGACAATCTTGGATAAGGAAGTGTGTTGGGTATTTTCTTTCATTTCGCATATTCCAATGAAAGAATAGTTTCCAATATTGATTTACTGCACTATTTCGATGTGAAGGCGGAATAAAATAATTAGTTAGAGAGGGAAAAAATGATTGGTTCGGTAGTTACATATAATTAAAGATTCACAGTATGTGCAAGGAAGGCAAAGCTAACAAAGGTACGAAAACAGATTAGTACCTTCAAAACAATGTACAGGGTCCTTCCTAGAATAATAGAATACCCTGTTTCATGCAGTATTATAGTCTACGAAAACCTAAAGAAAATTTAAAAATTTCAATGATTTGGTTGAGAAGGCTGAATTGAGAAGCTGAACAAAAAGGGGCATTATCACTCTCTGAAAAATTTTCTCAACTACTATCTGTAGCAAGCCGAGTACATATATGTATACTGCATTGTATACATTTATGTTGCTCGGTAGCTGCAGAGCGTTGCTCAATTATTCGTGTTTCTGTGCTGCGAAATCAGCTGAAAATGAATTTTAGCTTAAAACCTAGCAGTTTCCTATTGTCAATATTTATTTAATTTAGTTTTGCGTCCACCATATCAATTATTTATATGGACAGTTTCCGTTAATCATTAACGACACCTTTTCTCGTTAGAAATACTTAATCTTTGCCTTCGACTAAATTAAAGACACTTTCGAATTTGTACACGGCTTGATTGCTACACCAGACGGACGTTGAGGGACGGGGCCGGTAGCATTGGCTAGTACGTTCGACAAGCTTTCTTACTACCATCGCTCAAGCGATCTGATCCTTTACGCTCTAGCTTAGCCACAGCAGGATTCGAGTCCTGACTGACGCTCGAAAGGGGCGTTTGAACCAGAATAACGACACCTACAGCTTCACTTCTGTTCCTAAATCTCGAAAACTAAGATCGATTACAGAACAATGTGAAAGGACTGTATTTTTGCCTCTGTTCCGATGTCTAGTGCTTGTCTGATTCTGGCTTTCGGCTGAGTCGAGAAAATTTTTCTACTAATTGATGAGGACTGCCTTTGTCCGGCCTTTGTATTCAGCCTTATCGACAGAAACGTTGAAATTTTTAAATTTCTGGTAAGGTTTCCCCACGAGAATACCTCGTGAAACTAGGGTATTCTATTATTTTGGAGGGTACCTGTACGTAGGTTCGACAGTTTTGTGCTGCATTGAGAAAATTTAGGGGGGTTTCTTCAAAAACAACTCCAACTGCAATTAATTTCACCAAACTTTGTTTAGTTTAAATTCATTAAAAAAAGAGAAAATTTTTTACAATGACAGCCGTGCTCCATACTAAGTCCAATTAAAATATTTTATAACCTACTGGCATTATGCTTGATATTCTCTGCGCGGCGTTGAGTGAATAATGTTTCTTAAGTAGTTCACATCCAACTTTGCCCATTCTTCTTGAAGTCCAGCATGTAATTAATGTTCGTTTTTTTGTTTTTTTCGTCTAGTTACACACTTAGAAGTGTAGATGAAGCTATTGGTTTACTTTCGGATTCAACTCAGGTGACTGGCCAGGCTGTTTCAGAAACAGAATGGATGTTGGTCTATTTTCTCGTAATATTTTGCATAACGCTGTTGTCCTGATCCATGTTGAGGTCAAAAACTCTTGAGGCCGACTGAGTTTCATAAAATTTTAAAATTTTCTAAAATTAAACATTCTAAATTTTATTATTTGGACTCGTTACCTACTGTGATATTCATGGGAAATAACTAAATTAGCATTTTTACTTTTTCGGAATGGCCTGCCGAGAATAGTATTGTTTTGTAGTCACAGAAGATTGAGTAACAAGTGCGATTTGTGAGTCTGCTATTACCCGTAACAGAGTGACACGGTCAGGTGAAGGTAATATCTACTACTAAACTTCAAAGAAATTGTAGGAAACGAAGATCACGACGCCTGTTCAATTGCGATCTCTGATTGCTTAACGTAGGCGAACTTTGAATTTCGCTGAGTACACGTTTCTAATATTGTGAAACGTAGTAAGAACAAGCGTATGGCGGCAGTTTGGCAAACAGTTTTCTTGAACAATTCAACAATTAGAGTTCCCAGCAGATAGACGTTACGATTCGACCAAGTGAAGCAAAATCATGGGTCGAATGCAATATAAACCGGTTTTAATTAAGAATTCCATGAAAAATAAATAAAATTAACGTCCCTACACAGCATCGTGACCCGGTCAACGCCTGATTTGATTTCATGTTCGTTTCCCAATCGTATTCGCAGAGTATCGAAAAAAGAATAAGGCCGTTGAGTAAGAATCTCATTGGGTAAGCAAAAAAGTAATTGATTTATAGGTTTTAGAAATCGCTCAAGCTTTCCACATCGAGAAATAAGAGATGCAATTCAAGACGAATCGATCGAAAGAGGCCTTGATAGAGTCGACGCTGTGCTGCACTAATGGAGTCAAGTCCTTCGAGCAGTTCAACAAAAAAGAACAAGAAGAGGTCCCGACTTGCTGAGGAGGAAATTGAAAACATTCGTTGACGCAGCTCTATTTATTTGGAGCTCGACTCGCCGTCAAAAACCGCCATATATTCTCTGGACATTTCATTAGTTTACGCCATGAATTTTCCCGACTCGAATTGAAGTTGAGATTGCCATTATCGTGCGTTTCATCGTCTTCTCATTTTATTTTCTCCTCTTATTTCGAACATCATACGGTTTGGGTGCATAACATGCATTAATCGCAATCAAAAGGGTGGTGTCTTAATCCATTGACCAATTGAGATTTTATTAAACTCTGGTTCATGTACTTCCCATGCAACCGTAACAAATAAAAATTGAAGAAGAAATGGAAATTGAACTCAGTAATACGTTTACATTCATTCTGTTCCCCATGAAAGAAAATATCGGTGAATGGGGAATCGGGAGCGGGGAAAAAGGATTGTAATCTGAGTACAGAGCTCGCTAAGAAATAAAGCCATCTAGGCCAATCAGCGTAAGAGTTAGAGATGATACATTTACGATATTGTCCACCATAAATGCTTTTTGTTGTCAGCGTATCAGATGGACTTGTTTGTTGCCAATAGGAATGTATTTCCGTGGAACTTCCGACTGTGCTCTCTGCTTACGCGGTCTTTTTTACAGCACTGCAATTCAACAGCAGTTGGCATAAACTCGAAGATTACCCGTCTGATAAATTCCATCTCTGTCACTACCATAACCCACTGTGGTATATCTTTCAATCCCAGAAGCTTCTCGAAGGCTCGGTACAACAGAACCAACAATTATCCTTTGGTCCAACTTGCTTTCCAGGTATTGGAGGATTCGCTGAGAACATTGCAAACAAGCCCACTACCGCGAAAGCGATAAACTCACCTGTGTTGAACTTCGGTACGCCAAGCATCCAAAAAGTTTCTTATTCGGAACGTTCTGAATTCATTCTACTTGCTTCTCTTTAAAGACCATGCGCCTCAATAGCTTGTCGATATGTTTCATTGTCGGAGTCGGATAATAGGCTGTACGTTGCATTTCAAATATTTTGATAAAGCGCGTGCGCAATATGTTCCTATACTGAGTACCATATGGCCACTGCGTCTGTCAAACTTAATTCTAAGATAGTGACAAAGTTCTAGTAAATCTTTGTTGTAGAATTTTTCACGAAGTCGTGCTTACGATAATTTGGTATTCGACATTCATCGTTATTATGATTTTCTGGAACTCGCATCCGGTCACTAATACAAACTCGGAAGATTTCAGCTTTCGGAATCCGAATTCAATCAATTCAGAGAAAACCGCTGGCACCACAATTCCGAAGACTGTTTAAAATGATAGATTCTTCAGTAGTCCCTACATTACACCATCCAACTCGAAGCACAGTTAGACGTAAATGGCACTACTTAGAAATCCAGCGCGATGCAATTCTCGCCCGTCAAACACAAACATACCGTGTGCCATCACGCAAACGTCTTAGAATATCTATAATCCAACGTTTCGATATTGTCCCCGCCGTACTTCAGGGCATACCATTTTATGACCAAGCACGTCTTGTATCGTGCAACATAGACTGAATCATGTAATCTGTGTTTCAACATAAACTTGTAAAGGATTTCCTCTCGACTTTACGTTAGCACGAAACGCTTATGAGCTTTATTCAAGTAAGTTTTATACAACGAAATTTGAGTGAGATTTTCCACTCTTCCACTTTTGCGATATTCTTTGCTTCTTTCTGACTCAGCGAACCTCCATCTCGCAACATACACGGAGTGCAGCGTCGATTTTTTTGCACACCCTGTATTTATACGAAGAAAACCAATTGTATTTAACTGCAATTAAGATCCAAATTTTTCGTCGTTCCGCTTTCGCCAAACACTTAGGGCACTAAAAATCGTCGACACGCTAATATGAACATATACCGAGGGATAATAATTACAATCAAGAGATTTTACGCACTTCGGCCACGAAAATCGGCATACTTTGCTGCTGGGAAACGTAAAGAAGTCATGCGACGTAGAAATTTACTGGACTCTTAAATATTCGAACTTCTTCTTGGTTTCAAAATAAACACTTGGAGGATTGAGTACGAGCCCATCAATTTAATAATTTGGCCGAGGAAATTTTGAGGCTTGTTTTGGTCTGGCTTCATATCGCAGCATACAGCAAAAGTTATCCTACAGAACCTAATTTTTTCGCTGAGAAATAATCGTCCTTTTTCTCTGGGAACAAATGTTTTGTTAACACTTGAAAGTTCCTGAGATGTCGGAGCATGAAGAGAAAACGATGTACGGTGCCGTACTTAACATAATTGAAAACGTTTTTTCTTTTACGGTCTGTAGACGGCTCAATGACGTTATTTCATTTCATCTTATGGCCAAAACGAAGGTTGAAAAACTTCAGAACGTCAAATCTATGAACAGGAATAATCTCGATCAGGGCAGGGCAATAGAGCGTTGGACCGAGGAACCTAGCAATGCGAAGGTAAATAGCTGATCAAGGAGACATCGCATACTCAAAAATGTAATATAGTATGGAATGATGAACATCTGATACACTTTTACCCCATTTTCTTCATTTCCATTTGATTCCTTTTTAAACTTTTAATGACCTTCCCTTACCATTCGATGTAGATCTTTTGCCGCTCATTTTTAAAATCAGCTTGTAGTCAACTTCCAACGTACCAGAGAACGGTTTATTTTAAAGTCTTCGGCTTGGACCACGTTCCAATTAATGCTTCGTGCACAGCCTACAGTTATCGCTGAAACCTGCGTGTTGCATTATAGTTATGGAACTTTTCCGCGTTGGTTAAGCATTGGTTCAAACCGTGTTGGACCCTGAAGAACACTTCCCTGGAAATGATCTTTCTATATTATCTCCAGGTAATCTACTGACGATACAATAAGCTATTTCTACCTACCTAGTTCTCACCTATTTAAAAGTTTTCAGCAACCGACTGTACTGCAGCCATATTTGACATTCCTTGAGATCATAGGTGTTCTCTCCGCTTCGCATGGACAATTCAAGTTCGAACGGAAGAAATTAATTTGCCATTCGAAACTGGATTTCAATGAACCAAAATTGATTTGATGGATCAATGCCAGAAAGCGGGCGCACATGTGGGCTTATATGTTTGAAAGACAGCATTACCATCCGAATTGGAGCCGGGGTTTTCTAATTTTAGGTTGAACTGGAGTTCTCAGGCTATTGTTAACGTGCTCGATCCTTACAGTGATCCAGAAGGAATATTAAAAAGAACAAGAAGCCCAAAAGTAAGGGAATGAGTTCGGGATCCCATTTTTTCACGCCCACGCGGTAGATCCCCATAAGTTGTTACCAATTGGATATTAACGGGCAGATTGAAGACTCACTTGCCATTTTTTGCTCAATCCCATACTACACCCTTATTGTTGTAGAGGTTTCGACCTAATTTGTTCGGAACAAACGAGTGGATTTCCAATTCTTCTAAGCTGGGCAACCTGAGTGTTCGTAATGGGAATTCGGCAGTCATCATCGGACGGTCTACAAGTGCGCTCAAGAATAATTTTCGAAGCGATCCTGGAATAGGCGGTCTTTCTCTGTTTTCCAGTACCTCACCAGAAATCGCCCAGCCGAAAGCCGAAACACCCGTGGATTAATATCGATGACTCCCACTGCCACTATCCGTAGCTGTTATGTGCGAATTTCTGATTGAGGATTTCATTAAATTTCTGATATCGCCATCTAGAAGTCGGTTGGGGATTTTTTGTGGGAGGGTCTATTTACATCCTTGCAAATGGCAGGTCAGGAAAAAACTTTAAGGAAGCAGGAAATGAATCCTGGATGATTTTCAATTATAGCTGTCACTCGAAGTGAGTTGGATCCACCACTCGTTCAACTGCCCAATTTTTTGCCAGAGAGAGGAACTTGACAGAAGAGGTTCTCTGCCAAATGATTTCAAACATGCAGAAGCTACAGACCAAGAAGAAAAACTCCAAGTTTTAGGACGGTCCGTCGAGGACTATGAATCAAAATAAGCTTTTCGCTCCTGTAAAGCCTGCAAAAAAGTTTGAAAGACATAATCCCAATCTAACTAACAAACGAACAGCCCGAGGTTGCGTAATGAATGTGCCGTAAGTAACAAGGAAATATCTGGAAGGAGAGGATCTGCTAGATCTAAAAGAGGATCCGGAAAATTTTTTAATACCGGGAAAAGTCAAATTACTGAAATTTGTTATGAGAAATTTGAGTTGAGAGTACAAAAATTTCACAGGAATTCCGGGATGAATTCCTCGAGAAGCAGGCCGAACAAGAAGAAGCTATGCAATCAATTCTAATGACCACACCTCATTTGCGCTCTCGTATGAGCTCTATGGCCGAGGATCGTGCTGCTATCAAGAACCTGGGATCCATGATGGAGACACTTCTGCTGTTAGTCCAGCAAGAATACGCAATAGGTAGTTCAATGAAGTTTGACTCTGTTGATGGAAAAGACCCTGCTATCCTACGAGAAAGTCCAAGGAGTGCCCGAGCATATTAGTGAATGAAAAATTCCATAAATTCTAGAAAGCAACGAAAAAGAAAAGGGCGAGACGGCCGAAGGAATCAGTTGGCGTCCTAATAATTATCGCCATCGGGTAGGAATCTTCAACCAAGAAGACGTCGACCTCCATCGTTGGAGTATTATGGTAGTCGATCGCCATGACCTGAACTGGATACAAGAGGCGGAATGTTTTACCATCGTATGGGTCTATTGGAAGGAGGTTTGAATGCTCTGATAAGCCATAACAGGAGTTACAATTCTTTGGTAGACTATTGAACGTGTCGTTTACCGACGGAAAACTACAGCGAATATGAAGACCGGCGAGCAGTACACAGAAAGTCCGATGTATGTACCCAGTAAATGCAAGATTGAGCTTTCTCCAGCACTGATCCTATTACGGTACTCCAATTCTTGGTACAAATGACGGAATACGTTGAGAGAGTTGACCTTACAGAAGGACAAGCAAACCTGAAGTTGAAAAATCATCTGAGAGCCGGACACGGGTTACAAAACTGGCCGACTGGGGTTGATTGATTAATACGAGTTTATGCGACGGACGCTAACATCAAACGACCTCTTTCAGAGTTATGCACGGTAAAGCAAAAGCCGAATGAGGAATAGGGAAGATATTATCGGCGTTTGATGGCTGCACATGGCCATTGCGGATTTCCGTGGTCGCAACCGGATTACCTAGAGGCTTTTTCAATAGAGGCGACGAGCGCTCACCGTGACCGAAAGCAGGACAGATGGACGGATCTTTTCGATGTTGTGGAAAGTTCTGGTTGTACGAAAAGGTTATTCGCACACAAGGCGATCGGTATCCAGGACATCCCTAGCATCAATTACCGTTCCGTTCGATTACTAGAGAAAAGCGACGGAGCAGGTGATGGCTATGACCAATTCCTTAATACCGAACTAGAATTGGAGATAATAACTCTTCTACCAAAGGGATCAATATCTGTAAGATAATATATTGGAGGTAAGGAATGTGCGATTTCTTCTAGCGAGCAAAGGCGATGTACAAACAGAGAATCTACCATTTTATGTTACCATTGAGGTACTTATTCCATACCAGGAAAATAATCCGCTATGCATCAACATCCGATGTAAGTTAAAAGGCTGGAAGAAAATTCCATTTGAAGAAAATCCTGATACTGGAATTTTGCAGCGAACGCTATCCAATGAAATGCGAATTGAGATACCGAAGTCATTTCAAGCAAGAATTATCTTGCTTTCTTATTACCCAAAAACTACTAGCCATCCTGGAGTGCGGAAAATGTCCAGAACAATGGCGAAATTTTGCTACTGGCCTTCGATGACTATTCCCTGCTTGGCGATTGTTCGATTTTGTGAAGAAGGCGACTGTGAAAGGGTAACCTGAAGAAAATTATCGAGAAATCTATCTTTGTTTCCGGCGAAAATGCCATTGGGGGAAGTCGCGTTGGACATCCTCAGGGAAGTAATAAAGATAAAGCGATGAAGCAAGTACCTTTTGATTATGGTCGATAGGTACAGAAAATTGGTCCGAACGGTGCCTTCGGAAGAAATCCTGTCATGAGATGTAGCGCAGGCCTTCATGACGCACTGGGTGTTCGCATATGGACCGCTATTGAGCGTGCGAACCGATAATGGTCGCAGTTTGTCACTAAGTTTACTCAGGAAATTTGCACAGTTCGGAGATCAAGGATGTCTACAACAATATCATACCACCCTCAAAAAATGGTCAAACTGAGCGATTTAACCGGGAAATCATTTCAGCAGTAAGGACTTACCTTGCGAATCAACCACAGCACTTATACTTGTACACAGATGCATTGACTTTTGCGTACAATAGTCTTATTCATTCCACTACAGGACAAAGACCATTTGATTTGGTTCTATCCAGACTTCCGGAACATCTGTCAATGAACGCTATCTCCGAAGCGGATAACACGCCTCAGAAAACTGAGAGGATGAAGTGCCTGAAATGTATGGCATGACAAATGAAATCGAATGATACGCAAATGGCGATGACGCTAGCTCGTTACAAGCGAAATTACATTAAACGGGTCACATTAGTAAGACAATCACCAAAGACAGGATTGCTAGCACTATTCCGACGATACTGCAAGGTCAAAGAAACTTCTGAAAGCCATAAGATATCGTGTAAATCTGCCGACCCGTATCCAATATTGGAAGTTGCCAAAGATACCGTCGTCCTAAAAATTGGAGTGAAACAGAGATAGTCAGAATAGATCGGATTCAGTTGTTACCTGGCCTATCTGACAAGTAAATTCAGGACTCTGAGGAGAGGAAAAAGCCGATTCTGGGTCAGATGCGGAGCTCCTCACCAGCAGACAGCCACAGACTAGGAATTTCGCTCGCCGGGTAGTCCAATCTGGAGAGGGTGGTGATAGTACTAGTAGGACTAAAAATATGTATCCTGAAGGGCTCGTTTCTCTACTTCGACACATTGGCTCTCCATTATCGGAATCTCCGACAAGGGAATCAAAATTGAAGTCCGATACAAGGAGCAGTACGAGAGACAAATCAGACCAGTACGCAAATCATAAATAACTTCCTACGCAGCATTAACAGCGCGAATTCGACACATAAAGTTCGATTCTCCCTGAATGAGTCAATCTCATTAAGGGATATATAGCACAACCGCCGAAGCGGTCGGGAGGACTGTAAACTCCCGGATGAATAAGGCAACATCTCTTGCGAGAGTGCTGAATCTCTAGAAGCGTGAGACCACTGGCAATCGCCAGAAATGGAAAGTTCCAAGCGGGTTTTCCGGTGTGACGAGTCGACCGGTAGGAAAAGAAGTCACGGGATCTGTCCCATACGTGGAGGTGTAGAAGTGCGAGAATTGTAGCTACGGAAGCGCTAGAGTGGATCGAGTGTGCCCTTAGCACTTCCCGTACGTGCAGCTGTCAGTAGTCCGGCTGGGTCTGCACCAGGCGGAAGTAGTCCGAAAAAAGTTGTTGTGCTTTACTTTTAGCGTCGTCAGTCGGCTTAAGTTACCGATGCGCGTTGCCTACAGAGACGAAATGAACTAACCGAAAAATCAATTCAGTACTTCAGTTGGCTCATAAGCTGCAAATTACGGTAACAACCGCCATTACAGTTCACATTCTACTACAGGATAGCCTCCGGAAAGCGGGAGTGGTAATGCGAAGCTATGTTGTAAATATGCAGAGCGAGTCCATGGCAGAAAGCGATAGAGTATGACCGCCTTTGACATTCAACGAGTCGCGAATAACAGAGGACCGACAGGAGTTTTTGCTAGATCAATTGGTTGGTGCTAGGCAGATGGAACGAAAACCAAAAATGTTTCTCGAATACAAAGCACGTTGATATGGATTCCATACGAAAAAAGACAAGTAGGAACCAATCGACAATATCCCAAGATACTTCATTGTGGAGTTCGATAGGAAAATAAGAGTAAGCTTCTCAAAAATTTGGATTATGCCCAAATTGGGTAAGTGACGCCGAAAGTCTTACACACTCAATCGAACAATAAAACATATGGATTGCACTTAAAGTTATCGCTCGTTTATGTAATAAGGTAAGTTCATGTATCCGCTTGTTTGAATTCCAAATCAAATTTGAAACCTGATAAAGAAATTTGGAATTCCTACTTAACTATTAAAGATCACGTTTGATCTCGTAACTTCTGAACGCCACATCTGACTCTAATGATCTTAAATCTAGATGAAATTACTACCTTGAACCAATATCTTTACCTATCATTACAAGGCACATACTTTAAGCACTGACGTTCTACCACTTTCCCTCAAACGCGAAAAGAAGTACTCTAAATGCGAAGAAATTTCTATAAGAACTGTTGTGCTTAGCGCGAGATCATGGGGAACTAATCTGAGAAATTGAATAGAAGCTAAATTTATTGAAATTTTAGCTTTTATGTGGAACATTTCCAGTTCATCTACAGTGCCCAAGGGGGAACGTTCCGCAGCTGGCACGACCTGAAACGAGACGACAAAAGTTGGGAAGCGCTGAGATGTGAACTTCACGAAGAAGTTCGACAAGCATCGTCATCAGCTCCCACAGAGTTCCAGTTGGATACGTTGCCTTATTATCGACTCCATTCCGTTCATCGGATTTTTCCGGGGAATAACTGAGTGTATACCCATCAGTAATGGCTCGAGGATGTTCAACTAGCGCTTCCATGAGAGAACACAGTGCGATGGCACGATGCCAAGGGTCAAACGGAATGGAATCAGTTCGATTATCTATGAGGGCAGCGGCAGCAGCAAAATCAGGATTTACTGCATGGCAGTTTGATGAACCTTCAGAGGAGCGCCTGGCCGTCCTATCGTCGATATCCAGTAAGGCTCGTAGCTTTCGCTCCGTCACAGCAGTCCCTCGAACGGTTTCAAATTTTAGGAAACAAATCCACAAGACAACCTGCTATGGAAAGAAACAGATGAGGAAACAGGCGTATATTTGCCAAACCGACCATAATGCAACCTCGCACGCCCATTTCGTGCAAAATAACGTCCAGCGGGGACTTTCCGGTCTGTTTATAATTTTGGAGCCCAAAACGTGGATAACTGTGGTACACGTGCGCCCCATGCACCAGACAGAATCTCAAACTTTTCCCAGAAAGTGGGAAAGTAAAGAAAACGACCAGTCAACGCCCTGGCGTCGAGGACTTCCGCATGCGGTTCCGAGTAGGATACTATCCCATCGCGTCGATAGCGAAAGCTACGGCACCGTTGCAGTTGCTCGTCATAATCTTGCTGGTCCATCTGGCTGGATGTAGAGGTCATGATGTACCGGAATTGACGCGGTAATATCTGAGAGAGAAGGTTTGCTTGGCTATTCACACGCACGGAATTCTCGGTCCAAATTTGGTCTTCCCGAGCAGGCTGTTACACTCATAGTTATCTCAGAGGGAAATAAGATACATGCAGTCAACCCAGTCTCAGGTATACCAAGTATCGAGTCCCAACCTGCACGGATTTCTACTCATTGTTTCCTTCTGAAATCGTTCTTCAAGCGCAATAAGACTCTTCACATAATGAAGACGACGCAGTGCCGCATTAGGAGCCTCATAGCACCATATAGCAGTATCCGAAACCAACGCGCGGTTCTGCCAGTCGAAGGAAGCTGTCGGCCAAACTTTCCAGGAAGGAAAACATCTGGGAAGCTCATCACTTGGTGATAATGCGTACTTCCATAGCAACTCCGTGTAACGATTGATGGAACCATCATGTGTGTGCCAGGTGTTACGGTGTAGATCCATCGCCGTCGAATCACAACTCTTCGAAGAAAACCGGCTTAGGAAAAACATATCCACCATCGACTGGGCTCTCCTGAAGGATTCCTTTGGGAGCGGGCTGATACCAGAATGCCTTGTTAGTGGATTGAAGACTGAGTCACACACGTGCAGAACTGTTGATCGCTAGTTGAGAAGTGGGAACAACCTACGCATTATCAATTCTGATTCAAGCTTCGCTTATTTATTAATCAATTTAACATAAAGCAGTTGTTGCATTGGCCCCATCCGTTTGTTGACTGCAATTCATTGCATTCATTCAACGCGAACTCAAATTTTAATGGGCCGTACCATTTGGATCTAAAGATTTTCGTGCGTAAGTTTGGTTCACGAATTCAATATCCGAAAATGGTAGACTTTTTTGTGCAAGAAATTGGTGGCTGATACCAATGCATGCTACCAGCGTACGTTAGCTGTTAATAATAGTAGAGCAACATCCGATTGGGATGCCTAATATCAGTTCAAAATACTTGTGCCCAATGCTAATAAATAATATCAATGTACATTTTTGGAGTACAATAGTGGTATTGTATGCACAGGTACATGTAATACAAAGTTAATTGCAGTTAAAGGTAATACTCGCAGTTTCTAGTAACTTGAGTATTAGCCCTAGTTTCAAACCTGCAACTAGTTAGGTGCTATCAGTAAGATGATCGGAATCGAACCTGTTGGCCCATTTTTATTTAATGTGCAACACTCCATAATTTCTATAAAAGTCAAACAATCACAGCTTGACGCATGGACAGAAAGACCAGCTTGATCAAATAGAGAAGTATAAGGAAGTATTAATTGCTGCAGCGCTTTTAAAAAGACCAAATTGTCGCAAAAACATGTACAACAGTAAATATAGCAGTAATAGCTGAGACAAATGCTATACAACTTATTGAGAGCGGTATTATATTGCCTTTGTACTGACTATTTTGGCAGTTCGGATCTTTTAGATTCAGATTCTCACAGTCAAATCATGTCAGAACTATCCACGAAACAAACTATCGTGATTTTGTGAATGATAAGACGAATGTTGATAAGCACTAAGAATCGAGATAACGGCATGAGATATGTCGCAAATGCAATTGGGTACAAGATATAATTCACTGCCAACGAAGGAGTATATCAACGAAGGAATGATGATTCAAAGAATCTCGCTGAGTCAAGCTGATTCAATAAATTTGATTGTGCTTGTGAAAATAAACTGCTTCTCTTTTGTAGCCTTTTTATTTTACTATTTAATGCTGCTTTGTCGGTAGACTTAAATTGAGAGGTAGTCAAATGTAGATGCTTTCCCGAAAAGAGCCGAACCTGTGTTATTTAGAACAGGAGAAAAGAAACTGACTGGTCTTGCAAAATAGTAAATGTGACGAAACTTTAATTCCAATACAAGAGCTCCATTTTTTGTCGACGATTTATTACTAACATGTAATGTTATATTTACTAGAGTGCAGGCAATCCTATTATTTTCATGGATTAGTTCAGTTTGCCGTTTCCAGATATTACTCGGAAACTTAAATTTATGCCACAAACTTGCGCTTCTAGAGATGCATAGCAAATATTCTTCTTCATTTAAAGATCCCCTTTTATGTTGTGAGTCATTGATAAGTTGCGAGGTGCTCGTCCAAGAAGATTACGGGATTGCTGGACTTAGTTGACAGTATCCCGTTTCACTTCGAGCTGATTGTCTATTGCTAGATATATGATTTCGCTGATGAACGTGCGAATGGCTTAAAATTGATCAGTAATATAAACCGTGGTGTGGAGTTGCGTGACGAAAATATATTTTTTGGTGTTTTTTTCTATCGGTTAATTTCGAATTCCTTCTCAAGTTTATTAGTTTTTCAGTTGCACTGCGAATATGAAACGCTTGAAATAACACGATAAGCGAAATGTTGCAGGTCGCTGCACGATTTCGAAACGTGAAGCGCATGTCTTTCTACTTGCGATTGCATTGTTCTCACTATAATAACAATTGAAACCAGTTTATCGCGTACTGAAAAAATAAACATTCAGCTCTAAAAGCGAAGATGCGCTATAAAAAGATGTGCGCCTGAAGCGAGGAACTCCTGAGTCGGTAGGTATGTCACGAACAGTTCGAGGGCAGGCCAGGTTAAAGTACGGTTGTCTACAAATGGGTTGGAAATAAGACAGTACATAGGACAAGTTTAATTTTTATTATATTTGTCGTATCCAAACTTCGTGTAGGATGCACCCATTTCTCGTCTATAGTGCGGTGTACTATTCCTCCATCTTTGGTGAAATTACAGAAGCAGGTAGTAATCTCTACCACTGCGCACCACCCAGTGAGGCTTATAGATAGACGGTTGCTGTACTGGGAATTGTGCATTGGCGTGGACACACAAGAAGAAATATGCAGACGCTCAGGGCGGTATGGATGAGAGAGCCGGTGGTCTGTTTCTCGATTGCGCTTGGCACGGTCGGTATGTTGAAAGATTTGAATTTCAATATGGGTCCTGACTAGAAGATTCTCAGGTCTTGCGATTCCGCTCGTTATACCGCGCTTCTGGGGCAAGTATCCCGATGCCGTGGAGAAGGAGAAACTGGTAGCTTCTGCGTTGGAACGTCAAAAGCGCGCGCAGAACTCGCCAGGTACGTGAATCGATACTATCTACATCGAGAAAGTGCAGTACTAACACTCACACTTCATCATGAATCGGCAGGCGTGATATAATTTTGGGGCACTGGCGAACACTCAACCAAAACACGGCCGCACAAAGTAAGAATTGAAGCACTAGTAGCGCATAAATCGCCAATTTGTACTTGCGAGTGTAGCGTTGTTCGTTCGTTTTTCTCCTCAATGCTGGGTATGCGACAGTCGAGTGTTAGCAAGCTGTTGTAAACGAATCGGCTTCAGTGGTGCTGTACCGTCTATGTCCTGTTCGAGCCTTCGAATCTCAGTAGCCAGTCCTGATACTGCCTTCTCAAGGAGTGCTACAGTTGCTTTTCGTTGTTTCAGATTCGCCATAGTACGTGCTACGTCCGTGTTCCAGGGCATAATAGTGTAGTCAGATTATCAAAGTGCTGCTTCGTTTCGATACGGAATATGACAACAGAGCGCATGTTCTGTAGCCTTATTCTTGGATCAGTACGGATCACGAATGGGTTTTATTACTGAATCATTCGCTGTCCGAACTTGAGTAACCGAGTAGGCCCTCCAGATTACACGATTTGGTTTCTGTAGCCTTCTCCTGAACCTTCTCTTGTTTCTCAATCGTTTTCTTGGGCTTAATCTTCACACCAACTGGTAGTTTCGCAAGGGTCGATATTGGCTTACTAGATGGTGCGGACGGTAATCGAGATGTATAGGATTTTTCAGAGATTTCCGCATGCCTCGCTCGTTTCCTTGCAAATACCCGTCGTGCTTCATCCTTAATACTTTCTTCAATATTTTTCTCTTCTTCAACCTTCGAATCGGACTCTGCTTTTCTCTTTAGCTTGAGGACATCGTCAGGTGAAATAGTAGATTGCAAACTCTTTAACATTTTCAACTCGTCCAATTCATCAAGCTCCTCCATTTCCTTCTTGGCATCTGCAGTCTTATTCTCCAAGGCAATTATAGTATCTTTATCCGCTTCCTCTCGCTCTGCCTTCGCAGTCTGTTCGAGTTCCTCCTTTTCTCTCCATGGTTCATAGTTTCGCTTCACGCCTGACTCGCAAATATAGTCGCTGTTTTTTGGGTCCGTCTTAATCGTAAACGATTCCGGACATTGCTTGCAACGCATGGTGAAACGATAAATTTTTATACCCAGATAATCTTCATCGGTGTTTCCTTTCCGTGCATTGAACTTCAGACCCTGTCCCATAAATGCTCCGCATGTAGTACAGCGCACTGACATTGGAAGCATGAAACGCACGGGCTTGTCTTTATCTTTCGGCCGCCGCAGACGTGGTACTTGCGACGGGTCGAAGTCAGGCGGATAGTACTTTGACAGAACTTTACGCTCACCCATTCTCGCGCGTTGAGTTAGTGTGCTTCGTTACGAGGAAACCAATACAGACAAGAGCCTGAAAGGATGATGTGCTTTTTGAGAGTTTAGTATCATCAGAAAAAATAAATGATGTGGAAGAAAAACAATAATGACGTTATGATCCTAACACAATCTCCAACGTTTGACCTCGCATTCCATTCGCCCCAATTTACCTCCAACATCCCCATATCGTCGATTCGTCATTTGTAGCGCAGGCCATCCAAGGAACAAAGGTTCAAGCAGTGTGCAACTTTCAACAGAACACTATGGCTTTCGTCATTTCTCCCGGTGGTTCGTTTCGGGGCACATCGCTACAAAAATCGCGCTCGTCTGCCATTTGTCAAGCACCGCGAATGACTGCTGCACCGTACCATGACCTTTCCTCCATCGCTCGTGGGCCGCAAAGAAAGAAGCCTCCGGCCCCAGTTCCTATGGTATCGTTTGGAGATAATCAAATGGATGTGTACAGTCGATTAGCGAAAGACCGTATTCTGCTACTCGGACGAGCGGTCGATGATGAAGTGGCCAACGCGCTGGTGGCACAAATGCTTTTCCTATCCGCTGATGACCCTACTAAGGATATTACTCTCTATATCAATTCCCCTGGTGGCGGTGTTTCTGCGGGCATGGCAATCTTCGACACCATGAATTTCATTCCATGTGATGTGCAGACTATTTGTTTCGGAACTGCAGCTTCGATGGGTGCATTTCTACTAGGTGCTGGAACGAAAGGGAAGCGCAAGAGTCTACCCAACGCGCGCATCATGATTCATCAGCCACTAGGTGGAGCTCAGGGACAGGCTGCTGATATTGAAATTCAAGCGAAGGAAATTCTATTTGTTCGCAGACTGTTGAATGGGTACATGGCTGACTACACAGGTCAGCCATTGGAAAAAATCGAGGCCGATACCGACCGCGACTTCTTTATGACCGCCCAAGATGCGAAGGAATATGGTATCATCGATGACGTAATCGAAACAAGGCTACCTGTGCCTGTGTTGAAACGGCCGGCGATTGTTTAATGTGATTCATCTGAGGAAAACTTTTATGTTCGAAAAGTAGGAAAGAGATGAAGTAAACGGGCAGGGAAGAGGAGTTGAGAATTACTCACTTTCCTGGAGTGAACAAGAAAGACGGGTCGGTCATTTCCTGCTCGATGTTGAGCATAGTTCTCCTCAGAATTCGTTTCTCAGAAACTCTTAGTCGAATCGCCCATCGGCGCTTTTGTTCAAGCATCATGTAAAGTGGTCTGTCTTTGATAAGCGTCTCGTCCTCCTCGATAGTTGTTGGATAAGTCTCCAGCGCCGATCTGCATGCTTCAATTAATGCATTCGCAACCTGGTTTTCATTTTCCGTACTAACAAACTCTCCGAAGTCCGCCGTATCGAGCTCTTCCTCTGTAGCGACGCAGAAACGCAGAAATTCCACCAGCTCCATTGGATACCTATCGCGATACAACGGAAAACTTGAAGTCGGTTTCACGCCCGATTCAGCAAGATATTGTCGTTTTCGCTCCCACAACGGGTCATCCTCATTCAGGGACACGGTAATATCGACACTATCGTACGGATTGCGGTCCACCACAAAACCATACAAGAGTAGTAGCTCACTGTTAGGCTTCGGGCCGTATGTCACGTACACCTGCGCCATCTGAGGATATGGTCTGTCTGTGTACAAAGTGACAAACTTATCATCACTGAACAATTTTCCTTCGAGATCAATAAATGTACTGACAAACGGGTTATGGTTCAGTAAATCAGCATATGGTACAAGTGCAACATAACCCGCGTTCGTCAACATGATAGCCCGGGAGAATAACACTGCGAACGCCCACTCCCATCGGTGGTAATTGAAAGAATCCTCCGGAAACAACTCGCGATGTTTCGAAAATATCTTCAATTCCATTTCTTTGAATTCTTTCTCAAGTTTCATGCGTAGGTTTCGCGCAGCCGCCAACGAAGGACTTCCTTTAAGTACTTCAAGGTCTTCTTCCGTCCATCGAAACAGAGGTACTATTTCCTCGTCAGCCGGTAACACATCGAGATAAGGTTTCCAAAAACTATTCTCTCCACGTCCGCGTTCACGCATTAGCAACGTGGCAATAGCAAGATAATCATCGATGTCAGACGGTAGCTGCGGTATTTCTTGAACCGCTCTCTGCTGTGATAAAATAAGCTCGACAGGTACGTTAAACAAGCTTTCGCCCTGCGTAATTGGTTTTACCGCTATAAGCCCACGACCAGATGGCTCTCCTTCATCCGTGGTTTCATTCGCAACTGCCAAAGGATGTTTCGGCTTTCCCCACGTCGCTAATTTGGATAGATACATTCCGTTTTCAATCAGCCATTCTTCAAACTTGGCAGTTTTTTCTGCTGCTTCTGAGTTCACCACGGGGGAATCCAGACGTGGTCCGAGCATTTTCGGCGTTTCTACATACCTTCTGGGTTTTGCTTTCCTCGAACATACTCGAGGTCGAAATGATGAAGGTCGCAAAAATGTAGACGAGCTGCAAAATGCAACCATGTCGTCTTCGTAAAGTGCGGTTGTGATTGTGCGGATTCTGAGCTCAGGGATCAACGCTGTAAGCGGGAAGTGGTAATACAAAATTACCAAAGTACTGTAATTGTACACGTGTATTGGGTCGCCGTCGACCAAACCAATGTCGACTACCTTTGCCTGATTCAACCCTCCTCTCACCTCGCGTGCTGCCAAACTACTCACGATGCCGGACGCCCGTATTACCCTTCGACGCAAAAGCCCGTATAACACTAAATCAAACAAGTTCAAGAAGGTGCGAACCCCCGGCGGCAAGCTGACTATTCAATACGTGAAGAAATTGCCTTCGGTACCGAAATGCGGTGATACCGGCGCTCCCTTGTTCGGTGTTGCCGTCGCGCGCCCGAAAGAACTGATGCGCAAGAGCAAGCGCATGAAGAGCGTTTCCCGAAGCTACGGGGGCGTGCTAAGTGGCAAGGCGGTTCGTAATCGGTAAGTGGATTCCATCTTATTGCGCGCAGATGAGGATTGATGTTCGGATTTCCTTAACCAAGGATCTATATCCTATGAGTACAATTTATCGCCCTGCCCGGGCAGTCTGATGCGAATCGCGACGGTCTTGCTTGAACGAATGCTAACTCGACCGTAGTATCATCCGCGCTTTCCTCATCGAGGAGCAGAAGATTGTGAAGAAGGTTGTGAGGCAGAAGAAGCAGGAGGCCCAGCAGGCCCAACAATCAGATCAGCAACAGAAGAAGAAGAAGAAGGACAAGAAGTCCGGTAAATAATTCCACTTTCCGTTGTCGGCTGATCATTCTCTGAATGGTTAATAACTGCAGCGACTTGTCGCTGTAGTACTTGGTGGACGGCTTGGCGTAACTTTCCTTCGTGTCAGTAAATTGAAGAATCTACAATCTGCTATTCCTGTCGTTTAATCCTAAGTCGAATGAGTTCCCGCGAAGTACTGTTTCACTTCATCTCCTCCGAAGACCATTACCACAGTGAGGTATACAGATAGGCAAACTCTCGGCGTTACACCCCGATAGAAGCCGCGGACTCCGTTCTGTTGGTATATTTGTCGCGCCGCCTCCGTCATTCCTAGCCTCGGTCCTTCGCGCGGAATCTGTTGTTGAACGCGAATGACTTCGAAGGGCTGATTCCAGCATGCCAACCCACCGCCTATCGCACTGCACCCAACGCGTTCCACCTTGCTAAGTTGTCGATCATTATCGCCACGGCAAATAACGCCCTCTATCACACGCGAGAATCCGAATCTGCTACCCCAGTTTGTGGCTTGCCGCATCGCGACTGCATTGACACCTTTATACATTCCGCGAATCCCATCCTTCTGCAGAACTTTCAGTGCAACGGCAAGAGTGCCATCAGTTCGCGGTCCCGCGCCGCGTGTTATTTCCACTGTTCTCATCATCGTGCTAAACCCCATGACTGCGTAGGCCTGACAAACACCACCGGCAAGACCGCCAACAGCACTGGCTAGCTCGGTATTGGCGCCGAGATGTGACATTTGCGAAGTGACGTAGCTGGAGGAAGCGAGTAACACCCCGCCCTTCGTCGATGCCTCGATCCACCCCCATGGAATCAATCCGCGATAGAACGCACTCACACCTCCCTTGGCGTACACGCGAGCTATCGCGTCTCGTAGTCTATCGTTACGATGCGCAGCCATCACGGTTTTCAGGTTATCGAACACTATGCCAAGAGTGGATATCTCGAACAGTTGCAATGAACTACCGATGGCGGCGTTTCGCATCGCGGATTCAGAGAGCGCCATCGTTGATCTGGGCGGAAGAAGAACAGTGGACGTCAGGTGTCTATTAATCTGTTGCGCGATATTGTTGATGCATTTACTGTTAGGAATAGGTTTCGAACTTGTCTGTTAGGAAATCAGGGTATCACATTCTACTCGAGTTGAAGCTTGTCTTCAGAATTAAGAAAGACACGCAATTCTTCGCCCGGCACTTGAGCTAATGCTCGCTCGAGGGTGTCGGGCGTTGCATGCATGTGCACCAATTGGTGAACGAGAGCACGCAATGCTCGGCAGTGTGCGTTGAGTGCGTTGGTGGCGCTGTCGAGCAGACTGAGCCTACGTTTGTGATGACGACGTAGAGCTTGGGATCGTTCTCGGTTCCTTGCCGCCCTTACCGCCTTTTTGTGCTCGGGTGTCTCGCGAGAAGCCAGCCGTTTGCGTCTCTCTAATCGAATACCGGTGTCGTGCAGAAGGGCGTACACCGCATTATGTGCGGGCGCGATGGCACGTTGTGCCCGCCATGCGGCACATGCGTTTGCGGCACTGCCGCCCAGTAGACGAATGATATGTGATGGGGATGTGTGTGCTAGAAGGTCCAGTGGGGAGTGGAGTGATGTGGGTCGACCTAACGCACAATTGTCCCCCTCTATGCATGTCGGTAGTGATTCTTTGGATATTGGGATGGTTGTTGGGTGATACGATTTTGGCAGTGGTGCTGGTAGTGACGGGGGAGCTGGCAATAGTGGCGATGATGACACCGGGCTTTGTGGAAGCGCAGCAAGTGGATCTCGTGGTGCCTCTGTGCACACTAGCCGAGGAATTACATCAGGAAACTCGCAATCAGATACTGAGACGAGCGGCTTGGTCACAGCACTAAATGGTGTGGGCTGCCCACACAGAGGTGTTGCAGTTGTAGTTGTATCTGATAGCCACGCGGGCACAGGTAGTAGCCAGTTGTCACCGCTCATCGCTCTACTTGCGTGCTCCGATGGAGACGTGCTGGATTGTACATGGTGGTATACATGAATCAGATGGGCGCGTCTCGCCTACGACAGGACGCAGTGTAGGTGGCATTTTCTGAGCGGCTTGGATGTGATTACGACCGACCACAATTCATTATCAGCATCTGATTAAACTTGACCACACCCTTTCTCATAGGCAATACGAAATCAGTCCTACTTTACTTTAGTACGAATTATGAACTGAACATGAGAGCTGTACGAACAACAGTCTAACCAGTATGTGAAAGGAGGGAACAACTCTTTGGATTTAGTCATAGTACTGTTTCACAAGGTTCCGTAGAACTTGGCGACATAGTCCTAACGGGAGAACAAGTCTCATTCTTGATACAATTTATGTTGAAAAGAATTTCATCCCAATTAAATGCTGAAACAACCGTAGAAAAAAATTTGAGAGCAAGTCAATAATAAAGTGAGTGGGTTTAGTATCGAGTAGTAAGTCATGACGATGAAGTGGGGTCACAGGAAGGTGGAGTCAGCGAGTAAATATACACATGTCTCAAATGTCCGAGCAACCCGTCAGTCTGCGATTGAAGATACAAAAACCAAAGGGTGTGAGGGATAAATCAGCCTCGTCCCCGACCTCTGCTGCGGCCTCTACCTCTTCCCCCTCGTCCTCTTCTTCCTCTTCCCCGACCTCTACCGCCAGAACTGAGGTCACCATCTCTTAAATTCAATAATTGGACGCCAGTTTCATAGTTGGGCGTATATCCAGTACTTCCTTGACTCCAATCGTAACCTGTCGAATACGCAACCATGGAGCCATCATGAGAAAAGTCGACATCGGTAATTGGCGCATTCGCTCTAGGAAGATCCATCGGACCAGTTTGACCCCGTCGTTCTTTGTCCCAGAACTTGAGATATCCATCCGCGCCAGCAGTTGCTAGCGTGCCACTGTGCACATGAAATCGAACGGCATTTATGGCATGTCCGGAATGGCCTCGGAATACATAATCTTGCTTCGCACTCGCTTGCCTTACGTGTTCAATGCTTGCTTTTCCATCAACACCGGCTACGGCATAACCCATGCTATCGGGGAAGGTGGCCACAGCACGAGTTTGATATTTCAAAGCGCTGTAGCGTTGTCGAAATGGTTCTTGTGGTTTGCGAACATCGTATACGAGAACTTGCCTTGCGGCGAGTGCAACGACGAGCAATGGGCCGCGTGTATCCATGCTGTATACTCGTTCAGGCACTCCCACATGACCGACAGAATTTGGGGAACGTCCATCCCAATATCGAACGGATTTATCCCAAGCGCCAGTGGCAATTAATGATACAGCTTCGGCGTTCGTAACCGATTTCACGGAATCGTCATGACGCCCGATTGGAATGATTTGATTGCTACCGAGATCCCAACGTCCAACAGTACAATCTGCGCTGGCATAATTGACGCCTTGGCCTTCGGTAGACCAGCATGCATCGAGTATGGGCGCATTTGACTGGGTCATCGATACGGCATTGGCCGCGTTTTCAGTGGCTTGCCATACACGTAGTGAGCCATTCCAAGATGCGGCTACTACAAAGTGACTTGCGCCGGTCGCAGGTGGTGAAAATCGTAGTCGTGAGATGGTGTCATCGGGTGGTTCAGTAAATTTATAACCAGATAAACTTGAGTTGCTATTGCTTGTGCTCGCGGTGAACATTGACATGATTCTGGGGGATGGATGGTTGTGTTTGGATTTTGGATTTCACTTGGTGTTCTTGTCGGTTTCTTTGGTGAAATGATTTCGAGAGTATCGATAGGTGGGTGACGAGAGGCAATGGGACGTTTCAAAATTTTGGGAATGAAATGGAAATATTGGATGATAATTGGCAATGGGAAGATTAGGATGAAATAGTGATGTTAAGATTACATACACTAGAAAAAACGGAAAATGCAGCATGGCGGAAGTGAAACTGACAAAATACGAAACCACATATTGATAGGTTAATTGAAGCGAGCACGTGTCAATAGAGAAGGCAGGTAAGATGGACGAAACGAAACGATTGCGCATGGCGGAGGGTGAACTATGAAATAAGGGACGATGATAACAAATAAGTGACATAGGCGATAGAAAAGGTTTTAAATAAGGTACGGGGGACATTCGAGGAAAGTGAGGCAAAAGCACCATTAAAAGAGGGTATGGCAACGAAGAGTGATTGATTGTTAACGAGATCTAAATATAGCAAGTGGTTGGTTGGTTGGTTGGCCTGTACACTAATTGATTGGTTGATTGAAATGTGGGCATGCATTGCGCGGGCAAGAAGCAATTAAGGCAGTCAGGCTATGGTACGCAAGGACGCAGCAGGCACGCACACACACGTACAGCAGAGTAGTACCGCCACGAGGGTGAGCTAATTTACTGTACTGTACCGTGCTGTAGCCAGCACATAGAAATAGCCGTGGATGAGGTGGATAAGGAGGTGGCGGCACTTGACAAAAGCGCACAGCGCATAGCAAAAAACCAACAAAGCGAGAGAATAAAATGAACGGTCGTTTGGGGTAAAGGAAACAACGACGCTTCGATGCACCACTGCAGTGCGCGAGGCGCATATAGTACACCGCATGGGTACAGTGCACGAGGCAGTAAAGCATTCCACGTGCTGGTCGCGTTTTGTTGGGTTACCATGTGGGATGTTGCCATTGTGTTATCACTACAGTAGCATAGTGTGGGTTATGAACCAGAAATGGTGTGGACAGCCACCACATTCTCATTAATTTGCACAGTAATGTACACTACCTATCTATTTCACAACTTCCATGCAGCTCGTACGTATCGTATCGTATCGTATCTCTCGCTCGTTGTGTGGCGCATTCCGTGCCAACACCATCTCTCACTAATCAACCTGTTTTCTTTCTACTCGACTTTCTCCCCCCTTTCTCACCTTTTTCACTTTATCATACCCGCCACCGTACAAGCTATCACGCTCGCTATAGTTTTCTGTACTGTACGTGCACTCCAACTCATCTTGCTTTATTTCTGTTTATTTCCTTCCCGCCCCCTCCCTCTTTTCTTCCCTTGTGTTCACCCTCGGCACCACTCGGGTCTCGCACTTTCACTCGCACTCACCTTCTCGCTCATCGTCGCATCCACTTTTCGTTCTAACATGCCCGCACCGACCCCAATGCCTACCAAACCTCAATTCGCTTCTTTGGCTGGACCTACACGAAGCGCCACTGGCTGGGCTAGCGTGAAATGGGCGGTCCTATCTCGCTTATCACGTCGCTATGTCGTGTTACGTTCGTGCATGCTTGAAATCTTCGACGATGATGATTGTCGAACTCCTATCTTATCCGTTTGCGTTTGTGGCGGCACCCTATCCACTGTACCTTCGAGAAGAGAAGTTATTATGAAGGCATCCGGTCAACGTGTCGTGGTCCAATGGACCACTGAGCGTGAGTTTCGCGCTTGTATTGCTGCGTTCAATTACGCCAATCGGGATATCAATGACTTTTACAAACTTGTTCAACAACGTCAGCTTGGTCGTGGTCGCGCTTCTGACATTGTGTTTGCTTTCGATGTCACCACTGGGGTGCACACCGCGGTTAAGGTTGTGTCGAAACAAGATACAAGACCTACGGAACGCTTGTTTGCCGAACGTGAAGTGGCCATTCGTTCGACTGTCCAACATCCTGCCATAGTACAAACTTTGGATATATTTGAAAATCCTACTGCCCTCTATTTGGTTATGGAATACATGTCGGGTGGGCCTCTACATCGAAAAATGTTGCCGAAAAGTAAGGCGGACGACTCGTCGGTTCAACCGAAACCTTTACATGAAGCTGATGCTCGTTTGATTATGGCACGACTACTTTGTGCTTTGAGACACATTCATTCGCGTGGAATTGTTCATCGAAATGTCAAACCGGACAATATCTTATTGGACAACACTGATGATGCGAAATGGCCTGAGACTGCTAAACTCTCTGATCTGTCTTTGGCTTGTAAACTGGATGATGCCGAGGCTTCGGTTGCGGTAGTAGGAACTCCCGACTTTCTCTCACCCGAAGCATCGTGCATGGTTACTACTGCATCGGGCCAACGTCAAGTGTTGTTTGGAACCGAAGTTGATATGTGGGCGGCAGGTGTAACACTGTATAATATTCTGTCTGGTGCTTTGCCATTTGATGGGGAATCCACGTCTGAGGTGTTGAGAAAAGTTCGAAATGCTTCGTTTGACTTTGCACCTCCTGCGTTTGCGAATACCTCACACACGGTGCGCTCACTTATCAGAGCGTTGCTAAATCCGTGTCGTAGGAGACGGCTTACGGCAGCGGCTGCATTACAACATCCGTGGTTTACAGGGGGTGCGCCTCTCCAGCCAACTGCACAACCGAGGCCCGCACCGAGGAAATCGAAACGTGGCGTTGGGGGTGCAGGCACAAAGGGTGGAGGTCCGGATCTGCACCGAAAGGTTATTGTGGCGAGATTCAAAAAAATGGTAACGGCCGTGTGTGCGTTGCACCGCTTTCGAACTATGTTTAAATCACCGGGTGACCCGCCGTCGATAGCCCCGCCACCATTACCCAAGCTAGCGACGAGTAAGACGAGCCGAAGCTCAGCTGGCAGTGCGGGTACGAGTAGTGGGGGTATTGGAGGGAGTGGAATTGGCGCAGGTGGCGTGCTGCTGGGACGTGCGAAATCACTGGCTATTTCTACGGCGCAGATGTCAACGATCCCATCGTTTGTGTCAGCGATTGACATCAGTCCGAGACGACCGCGAACGCGAACACCTCCAGTTATATCACGTGTGTCAAACTCGTCTACGGTCGGCACACGCAGCAGTGCTTCGGATGATCTTCGTGCGCCGAGTCCTGGGCCAGGATGGCGAACGAAACAGGTGGAAGCATTTGCGAGGGCGGGAAGTTATCGAAGAGATGAGCGAGGGAACGAGATACCGTTCCACACACTGGATAAGGGAGTGACATCGGACATGTTCGAAGACAGACGACGAATTATGGCAAGCGCTAGCGCAGGAAGTATTGGAGTACGAGTATTGCAAACACCTACGACACCGACGCCGACATCGGCATCCAGCAGCATGGCAGACAGAAAGTGGGGATTGCGAGATGCTTGGGAAGACCGATCGGCGCAGTGAGAGTGAAACAAGAACGAGAAGTGTACAGTATTTGGTAGATGGATAGAGTAGCTTCGTTTTCGTTTTCGTTTTCGTGCAAAGACGATCGGAAGTAGATTGGTTGGCGATGGAAGAGATGAGAGGAATGGATGGATAGTAGCGAGCATTGCAAGCGCTTGGTATATCAGCACACACACACACGACACAAACGCATTGTTTACTTGCCCTTTATATTATCGGACTAAATTAATCAGTATTCTGTTACTGTGCATATTTGAAATGGCTGATTCATTGAGTGGTTTTCGAAATAAATCAAGCGACAGGAAGTCGAAGAGATGGTGCAAGAGATTCAGAGCAGTAGGATAGTTGAAGTGCAATGGGCAGTTGTCAGTCAAACGATTGATGTGAACATAACTGAGAGTGAAGCAAGGTAAATGGCAAACATGTTGCAGCGGATGTTGTCAATACAGTGCAGTGACACTGTGCGGACCGGTGAGCACCGTAGTAATTTAAAAAACGGTACAATGCCGCTTCGGTTTACACCAGTGTGCTCGTGGCGGCGAGAGACGAGGCTATTCATGTGGCGGCATTGCATGCGCGTGCTGCATGAACTTGAAATCGATCGATCAATCAATCGACTTGTATTCTGATTAGAGGTCTTTGGTTCTTCGCTCGTCTCGGTGGATGCACATCGTGCCGGAAGATGGTAGGCGATTCTTCAATGTGCAGTACAAGAAGATCGTTACTCATGCAGATATTGCACAGTAAGTGTCGTTTACACTCTTCACAGCGTAGACTGTTTGCGACGCTTCTATTTATTGCTATTTTCAAATTCTTCGGCTTCTTTTCTATCGTCTTTGCTTCGCTGAGCTGCCCTACTTAAAATACATTTGTACGGTACTGCACTTACGAGCATAGCTCTGCAACTCCTACTGTAGGCTTATAACCCTGAACAACCCTATGTATGGGCCCGTTGTTGAACGTACGCACTCTTTACGGAAGCCGGTTTTTATAGCTTTAGATATTAATATTCTCCTCGATACACCTTTGTTCTATATTTCAATTCATACTGTATTAAATCTCGGTTGTATCCTGGACGCTCATGTCTGAGCCGTGTCCTTGAATTTGAGGACCTTCCAACTTACAGCAGTATACTTTTTTGATACGAAAGAGCAATTGTCAAATAACTAGAAAAGAGAGCCATTCTCAGAAATATATATTTCTAGGGTAGGTTTTATCTAATACTTCCTACGAATACCCTTCATCTTTAAATGCATTTCTAATACCGAGAGTCCCCCATTAACACCTTCTCATTATTTTATTGTCGTAAGAAGCTCTATTTTATTTGGTGTATTATATGGAAACTTCTGGAACGAACAACATGCAACTGAAGCAGGAAGTAAAAAATACGGTGATTGAAGTATCTAGAATTTGTTTTGAATATTTGACGGATCACTGGGATGAATGTTATCGCATTTTCTTTCTGTTTGGCGAAGATACTGTAACACGGATTATTGTCGGAATTTTAAACATGACTTTCTGCTTCTATTCGGTTAATTCGGGTGCTCCCATGCTGATTGGTGCACGCCAGACGAATGGCATTTAATTTGTGCACACCAAACTATAGGGCATTATATAGTGCTGCATACAAGTACATCAAGTACTTCATTTCTAACCTCTACATATTGCATTCTTGTCATCTCTCACAATATTAGAGTAGCGATTCTATGTCAAAAGCGATATTCGTGTGCATGAAACATAAAGGAAGGGTAACAAACTCGCAAATGACACAATTAAAAGCGGGCACAAATGAGTAAGAAGCAAGTAGCCAAGCTAGAGATAATTTTGAAATTTTCAAATCTGTCAAAAACTTGAGGCAATATGTAAGTCAAAACGTACACAGAACACTAGAATATATCATGCGTAAGGATATTGAACCATTTCGGGCTACTTAGGATGTGCAAGATAAAACTGTGGAAGCAAAAGAGAAGACCATTCCGAAGAGTTCC
>JAAUYH010031139.1_pt1 | contig 29661 bp, 20 predicted proteins | sample 7278061 | NCBI WGS metagenome assembly JAAUYH01 (sample SAMN14350203, study PRJNA611818) | marine sediment metagenome | isolation source: surface marine sediment (0.6m) | place: French Polynesia: Moorea | collected 2018-08
GACTTCGGCGCGTGCTCGACAAAGCGGAACACGACGTCCTGGTCCGCGAGGAAATCGGAGCCTTTGACCGTGTCCCAGGCATGAAGCTCGAGGCTGTCGCCCGCATCGGGCTGCAAAACCGCGCCCGTGCCGCCCTCGGCGCAAACCGAGTGCGCACGCATTAGCTGCACCTTCGAGACGAGCGCAATATCGACATCAGGACCCAGCTTGATTGAGATCTCGAGGGCCGCGCGCAGGCCGGCCAGCCCCGTGCCGAGGATGATGACGTCGTGGCTGAATTGCATGGCCCGATTCTGGCGCCGCGCCGGCAATGGCAACAGACGTACTAACCGAAACAGCTATCGCGTTTCGAACACGCAGTCCGCGAGCTCCTTTTCAGGTATCTCGTCCAGCCACGCAGGCTTGCGGAAGTTGCGCTTGATGCCGCGCGCGAGTTTGCCAATTTGCATGCCGTCGACGATACGGTGATCGAACGTGCCCGTCAGCGGCAGGATCGTGCGGATGACAATCTCGCCGTTGCGCACGACCGGTTTCTGCTCGATCTTGCCGAGCACGATGACGGCCGGCACCTTGGCCGCGGGCATGAGTGCCGTCATGCCAGTGGCGAGGCCGAAACTGCCGATATCCGATACGACGAAGGAGCCAAAACTGTGGGCCGAGAGGCCGAGCTTCGGGATTTCGATACCCATGTCGACGGTAAGCCACTTGAGCAGGCGGAACACCGGGCGCCTGAGCGGCCAGGGGATGCGGTTAAGCACGTACTTGTTCTTCGCGGCTTTCATCTCGCTGCCGGCTCGTCGCTCCTCGGCTTTCTCGCGAATCTCCTCGGCGATCTCGCTCGCCCTGCGCGCATGAGCGTCGCGCACGATCATAGGCGTGACACCCGAGTCGCCGCCGACCGAGACCGGCACCATGACGTCGACGTGCTCGCGGCCGACCACCGCGCCGCGGCGAATGAAGCAATTGAGTTCGGGGACGTCGAAGGCGACGGCGCGTGCAAGCACGGCCGTCACCACGTGTACCATGGTGATCTTGACCCCTTCCTCACGCTTCTTGTCGATGAACCGCTTGGCCTCGGTCACATCGATGTCGAGCGTGCCGTAGACGCGTGAGTCAGTAGGCGTCGTATAGATCGCGGCAGCGGTTACCCGCCATGGCGTGTTGAACCTGTCCAATCAGGTCCCGGACGCCTCGTAGATGCTCTGAATCGATGCATCCAGCGTCGCGTTGAACTCCTCGTCGGTCTGCTGCGCCGTAAGGCCTTCGGACAAGGCGCGCGAGAAACTCGCGACCATGCCATTCTGCTTCGCAAGGCGTACATTCGCCTCTTCACGCGAGTAGCCACCGGACAATGCGACGACACGGACGATGTTGTCGTGTGCAATCGCGTCGGCATACAGGTTGTCCTTCTCAGGCAGCGTCAGTTTGAGCATGACCAGCTCGTCGGAACCCAGCGCATCCAGGTGCTTCATGATCTCGTCATGCAGCAGACCCTCTGCATCCGCCTTGTCCGGGCAGTGGATATCCACCTCGGGCTCGATGATCGGCACGAGGCCCGACGCCACGATCTTGCGGCCGATCTCGAATTGCTGTGCGACATTGGCTGCGATGCCCGCGGCATTCGCCTGCTTGATAACCGAGCGCATCTTGGTGCCGAAAACGCCGTGTGACTTGGCGCGCGCCAGCAGGTCGTCGAGATCCGGGATCGGCTTCATGAGCTGTGCGCCGTCGACTTCGTCCGCGAGACCTTTGTCCACTTTGAGGAACGGTGCAACGTTCTTGACGTTCCAGAGATAGCCCGCCGTCGGCTGGCCCTCGATCTTACGATCCATCGTGTTCTCGAAAAGGATGGCGCCGATGATTCGCTCGCCCGTGAAAGCCGGGCTCGTGATGATTCGCGTGCGCATCTGGTGCACGACATCGAACATCTCGTCGTCGTTGGACCAGGCGTCGGAGCTGACGCCATACAGGCCCAGCGCTTTCGGCGTGCTACCGCCACTCTGATCGAGCGCCGCGATGAATCCCTGCTGGGTTCTGACTTTTTCAAGTTGTTGTTCGAAGCTCACTGTAGTTCCTGCCAGGTTGGTGAATGGGAAGTCGGGCAGATTGTACCGCAAGCCGTGGGACCCATATAGCCGATCCGCATTGGAATGTGGCCGTGCAAGCGGTATGTTATCGGCCATGTACCGGCAACTGACAGAACAGGCGGACAAGTACCTGCGCTCGCTCAACGCGGGTGACAACATCGCCTCGCAGCTCAAGCGGCGGCTTGCCGATCTGATGGCCTGCGGCGAAGCCAACGCCGACGCCGCCTGCCGGGCACTCAAGCTCAGCCGTCGCACGCTTCAGCGGCGCCTCAAAGCCGAGAAGACCAGTTTCCAGAAAGTGCTGCAGGAGGTCCGTCGCGAGCTGTCGGTCCGCTACCTGAGCGACGCACGCCTCAAAGGCCTCGACATCGCCATGCTGCTGGGCTACTCGAACATCAGCTCGTTCACGACAGCCTTCAAGTCCTGGTACGACATGCCCCCGGCGGAATATCGGCAGAAGATCCTCGCTATTCCCTGATTGATCGGGCCGGGACGGCCCTCCCACGTGGGAGCGGCGTCTCGCCGCGACAGGAATTCAGGCGAGCTCTTTGATCACCGCCCCGACGATATCGAGCGCTTCCGCGAACATCTCCGGATCGATCGTCAGCGGCGGCAGGAAACGGATGACGTTGCCGCGCACGCCGCAGGTCAGCAGCAGTACACCGCGTTCAAGGGCCTCCGTCGCTATGGCTTTCGTCAGCTCCGGGTCGGGTCGCTCCGCGTCCCGGTCTTTGACGAGTTCGATGGCGCACATTGCCCCGGTTACTCGAACGTCACCGACGACGCTGGTTTCGGCCTGCAGTGTCTCGCCCCAGGCAGCAACCTGAGCGCCCAGCGCGCGGGCCTTGTCGCAAAGGCCCTCCTTCTCGATGACATCGAGTACCGCCAGGCCCGCGGCGCAACCGAGCGGCGAACCGCCGTACGTGCCGCCCAGACCGCCGGTCTCGGGCGCGTCCATGATTTCGGCTTTGCCGATGACGCCCGAGAGTGGAAAACCGCCAGCCAGACTCTTGGCCACGGTCACCAGATCCGGCTCGATGCCGGCATGCTCGACCGCGAACAACTTGCCCGTCCGCGCGAAGCCGGTCTGAATCTCATCGCAGATCAGTACGATGCCATGTTCGTCGCAGATGTCGCGCAGCGTCTGCAGGAAGCCATCCGGCACCGGGTAGAAACCGCCCTCGGCCGGGAAAGGGCCGAAACCTGCCTTATAGGGCACGACCTTGCCCGTCAGCGCGAGGCACATCATCGTGCGCCCGTGGAATCCACCCGCGAAAGAGATGACGCTGTTGCGCCCCGTGTAGCGGCGCGCGATTTTTACGGCGTTTTCGACAGCCTCGGCGCCCGTGGTCAGGAACACGGTCTTTTTTGGCGTGTCGCCGGGCGCCAGTCGGTTCAGGCGCTCGGCGAGTCGCACGTAGACCTCGTAGGGTGTCACCTGCGCACACGGGTGGCTGGCTTTGTCCAGTTGCTGCTTTACCGCGGCGATGACTTCGGGGTGATTGTGGCCCGTATTCAGGACGGCGATACCCGCGGCCAGGTCGATATAGCGGTTGCCCTCGACGTCGAACACCTCTGCATTCCGCGCGCTCTCGCAGAACACCGTGGTTTGCGAACCGAGGCCGCGGGGCACCTCGGCGACGCGTATATCCAGCAGTTCCTGGTTGGTCGTCATTGGAATCTCCGACTGCACTGTAGCGTCGCGGGATTATTGCATCCTGCTCCCGCGCACTCATACCCATTCCGGCCATATCGGCCTACCGGCCGGGCCCCGCAGGACGCCGATTTAGGCTATGATTCGCGGCTCGCTCGAGGAGGTAAGGTCATGCTCGACAAGCTCAAATTCTATATCGATGGCCAGTGGCTCGATCCCGTGGAGCCACGAACGATGGATGTCGTAAATCCGGCGACCGAAAAGGTATACGGCCGCATCAGCATAGGATCGGCCGCAGACGTTGACAAAGCGGTGGAAGCGGCAAAGCGGGCCTTCGAATCGTACTCGCAGACCACGCGCGAGGAGCGGCTCGATCTGCTGCGCGGCGTGCTCGATGTCTACATGAAGCGTTACGATGACGTGGCCGTCGCGATCATGGACGAGATGGGTGCGCCATGGACGCTGGCGAAAGGCGCCCAGGCGGGCAGCGGCATGCAGCACATCAAGGCAACGATCAGGGCGCTCGAGACATTCGACTTCGAAGAGCGCTCGGGTACCACGCTCGTTGTCAAAGAGCCAATCGGCGTCTGCGGTTTGATCACGCCGTGGAACTGGCCGATCAACCAGGTGGTCGTGAAGGTCGCGCCGGCGCTGGCGGCCGGCTGCACGATGGTGCTCAAGCCCAGCGAAGTCGCTCCTTTCGACTCGATTCTGTTCACCGAAATACTCGACGAGGCCGGCGTGCCAGCCGGCGTATTCAACCTGGTCAACGGCGATGGCCCGGGTGTCGGCACCGCGATCAGTGGTCACCCCGACATTGACATGGTGTCGTTCACAGGCTCGACCCGGGCCGGCGTGCTGATCGCGCAAAACGCCGCCACGACCGTCAAGCGCGTAGCCCAGGAGCTGGGCGGCAAGTCTGCCAACATCCTGCTCGACGATACGGATTTTGCGAAAGCGGTCGCGAGCGGTGCCGAAAGTTGTTTCGACAACACCGGGCAGTCCTGCAATGCCCCGACACGCATGCTCGTGCCCCGCGATCGTATGGACGAGGCTGCCGACATCGCCGGCGCGGTTGCGAACTCCGTAAAGGTCGGTATGCCGAAGGAAGACGGAACGGAAGTAGGCCCGGTGGTGTCAGACGTGCAATTCCGGAAAATCCAGGCATTGATCCAGGCAGGCATCGATGAGGGTGCCACACTCGCCGCGGGCGGCACCGGCAAGCCCGAGGGCCTCGAGACCGGCTACTTCGTCAAACCGACGGTGTTTTCGAACGTCACGAACGACATGACAATTGCGCGCGAGGAGATCTTCGGTCCCGTGCTGGCCATCATTCCCTACGACGGCGAGGACGATGCTGTCGCGATTGCGAACGATACGCCTTATGGCTTGTCTGGATACGTATCGTCTTCGGACCTCGACCGGGCCCGCCGGGTTGCGTCGAGAATGCGGACGGGTATGGTGCACATCAACGGAGCCTCGCTGGATTCTGCTGCGCCCTTCGGCGGTTACAAGCAGTCGGGCAACGGCCGCGAGTGGGGTGGACACGGTATCGAGGAGTTCCTCGAATTGAAATCGATCTACGGATACGACGAGAAGGCAGGATAGAGAGCGCACGGAAATGCAGTTGAGACAGATACTAACGCTACTGGCGGCAGCGATCACGATCGCCGCGTGCACGACGGAATCCAACTTTCCGGAAGCGACAGGCAAAGGTACTGTCCGTGCGATCAATGCGATCGAGGGCTCGCCTCCAGTCGTATTCCTGATCGAGGAACGCACGCTCGGATCCGTCGACTACAAAGGCTCGACGACACCGCAGAGCTATGACGATCTGTCTTATCGCTTCAACTTCGAAGTGCTTTATCCCGAAGAAGGCCAGCGCCGGCGTGTCGCCAGTCGGGACGTGCAAGTTGTCGCAAACCGCGACACGACATTCGTCCTGACCGGCGATATTGCCCGCCCAACGGTCACTCAGATCGATTCAGACATAAGGGACTGGGGCGATTCGGACACCAGTTTCGAGGCACGCTTCATGCACCTGGCGCCGTCGCTCGGCGCGATCGATATTTACCTGGCCGCGGACGGAGTTCCACCCGCAGCCGGCGAGGAGGTCGCATCGTTATCCAATGGCGAGACGCAGCCCTTCGCGGAATTCGCAACGGGCGAGTACTTCGTGACGATCACGACAGCGGGTGACCCGGCCGATATCCTCTACGAGTCGACGATCGGCATCTTCGGCGGGCAGACCTCGTGGACCATCTCGGTATTCGACGGTGACGAAAACGACCTGCACCCGATCGTCGTTCGCGGCTTTCCGGCAAGCGGCGCGACACTGCCATTCGCCGAACGCAATACGCGACCCCAGGTCCGGTTCGTCCAGGCTTCGATCGATCTGCCATTGGCGGACATCTATGAAGACGAGATGCTCACCGTGTTGCTACATGAGGACCAGGCATTTGGCGACGTGACGGCCTACGAAGAGCTCGACGCAGGCACAAAACGCATCTCGTACACACCTGCCAACGACACGGGCTCGACCTTGTTTGCATCGGACTTCGTCGCGGCAGGCGGCGTCAGGGCCGATTTCTTTGCGGTCGGCCAGTCCGGTAGCCATGCAGGCCTCGCCCTGCTTCCGGATCGCCGCGCGTTGTCGACCGAGGCACGCCTCATGTTCATCCAGGCTTCCGTCAATCAGGAATTCGTCGACGTATACGTCGTGCCCGAGGGGGTGTCGATCGACGATGAATTCCCGGATCGCCTGGCGTTGGGCTTCTCGACCTCGAGCCCCCTGCTCGGCTTCCGGGCCGGCAACTACGACATCTACGTGACGCCGTTCGGCGAAAAGACGATTCTCGATGGACCGTTCCCTGTAAGCATCGCGCTCGGCGACGTCGTCGAGGTAATGATCCTCGACAGAGTCGACCCGGCAATGGTCGAGCTCCGCATCCTGCCGCCGAACTAACGGGGTGTTGTAGGAGCGGTCGTAAGACCGCGATCCGCAGCCGAGAATTTTGCCATCCAGACGGCGTCCCAGAGCGGATAATCTCCGATCGAATCGACCAATCCCGCTCGAAGCGGGTTCGCGACGATGTATCGGGACAGCGCAAGCAACGAATGCTCGTGGCGCACGGCCGCGTCGAAAAAGCCGCTTTGCCAGACGGCTCTGGTGCTATCGCGTTTACGGTTTACCGCGTATGCGGAGCGGGCTTTCACCCAACGCACGCATTCGGATAGCGTCTGTTTGTGGCCAAGTTGCATGAGCCAGTGCATGTGATCCGGCATTACGACGAACGCGATCGTATTGGCTAGTTCGTTTTCCCTGGCTTCGCGGAGCTTGAGCACGACCTCTCTGCCGAGCCGGAAAGACGAAAAGACTTCTTCGCGATGATGGGTCGCTGTGATGACATGGTAAATCTGATTCGGCGCCGACCGACGCCCGAATCTAGGGCTGTGTGTTCGTGGGTAATGATCACGCGTGACGATGTGCATACCGACGATGGTCGTGCACGTGCCTCAACAGCATCAATTTATGAAATTGCGATCTATCGCGGGAAACAAATCGCGGTTTCGCTGCGCTCAACCGCTCCGACAGGGTAGTAGCTCCTAAGACGCGGTGGCGGCCTCGATGTAAGCTGCCCGGTCGTTTGCCGCATCTTCCTCGGAAATGGACTTGGCCGAATACATCGCCTGGTCCGCAACACTGACGAGGTGCCACAGCTCTTCACCGTGCTTCGGCATCAGCGCGATGCCGACACTCGCCGTGCAGCGAATCTCCTGCCCCTGGATGATGTAGGCCTCGGCTGCTGTCTGCACCAGGCGCTCGGCAACGTGCCTGGCGTCATCGACGTCGACGCCGGGCAGCACGATAGCGAACTCGTCGCCGCCGAGGCGACCGAGGACGTCTTCGGGGCGCAGGCAGAACTCGAGGCGATGACCGAACGCCTTGAGCAATGCATCCCCCGCCTGGTGACCGAACCGGTCATTGATCGATTTGAACGAATTGAGGTCGAGGTACAGCACGGCGCCGTCGTCGAAACTCTTGACGCACGTGCCGCCCTCCTTTTCGAATCCACGTCGGTTGAGCACGCCGGTCAGCGGATCGCGCAAAGCATCCGCCAGCATCTTGTCCTCGTTGCGCTTGCGCTGCGTGATATCGATGACCGTGACCGAGAAGTCATCGCCGACGGGCTCGGCGACGATGCGCAGCCAGGTCTCCTCCTCTCCAGCGTCGTTGCTGGTTTCGAAGCTGACGGGTGAGTTCGAAAGCTCGCTGTCGACAAAGTGCGTCAAGAGCTGTTCGGGTTCGAGCTGATCGAGTTTCTCGAGGGGCATGCCGACCAGCGTACCGCGATCATTGCCAAGGTAGGATTCGGCAGCGCGGTTGGCAAAAATGCAGCGGAACTTGTGATCGGGGTCGCCTGCATCGCGCGCGAAACGCAGGATGCCGTTCGACGACGTTTCAATCAGCGTGCGGATGAGGTGCTCGCTTTCTGCGAGCTGCCGCTGGGCCTTGCGACGCTCGGACACGTCACGACAGACAACGACCATGCCGAGGTTCTGTCCGCGCGGCCCGCTGAGTGACCCCACGCTGACTTCATAGATGTGCTCCTTGTCGAACTGCAGCGTCTGCGTGAGGTCGAGTTCCCGCGCCTGCTTGAGAATCGCTCGTGCCTCCGGGAAATCCTCCCAGAGCTTGTGGCCAATCAGGCTGGTTTCCGGCTGACCGAGCAGTTCTGCCGCGGCCTTGTTCGCACAGATGATCACCTGCTCGTTGTCGAGGACGACGATCGGGTCGCGCACGTGATCGAACAAGGTCTGGTAAGCGAGCGGGCTGAATTCATAGAGCCGCATTCTCGTGCTGGCCCAGAGGAACGCGGGCAGCATCAGCGTTATGGTCAGTGCCGTGAACGGGAACTCCTGCGGGCCGAACCCGAAGAACGTATTGGCAATCGACACCGCGTACGGAATCGTTACAGTACCGAGCAGCAGCAGAATGGTGCTGCGGTGCGCCGGCGCTATGGCTGACAGACGCATCAGCATCGCCAGGAACGATGCGCCGAACAGGCCGTAGATGAACGGCGCGTACACGCGGTTGTACCACCAGTGATCGGTCACCTCGCTGTACTGCAAGCCATCGGCCGTGTCGGCAACGATCCACAGTATGTTGTGCATTGAATTCGTCAGCGCGATGCCCGTCGTGACGAGCGGGATGACGGCGAGTGCCGCGAGAAACCAGCGATTCGGAGGCCTGTCGGTGTACTCGCGGTAGAAACTGTAAAAGACGACCGGGATGAAGCCACCGGCGATGAACGCCAGCACTTGCCCGATACTGTAGTAGGTGCTGTCAGTGGCACCGTAGGAAAACGCCGCGCCGCCAACCAGTGCCCCGACGAGGAACAGGAAATAGCTGATTATGTTCGATGTGACCGCCGGCGAACTACGCGAGATCCTCGCGGCGAGAAAAATGTACGCCACGGCAGCGGCCCCCAGCACGGGCGGCAGGTACTGCTCGAGAAACTCGGTCATCCACCAATGCTAGCGACGCGCCGCACAACATAATATGACGTGGTCCGCATTCCCGTGGGCTGCGTGTGACGCACGTCACATCTGCGCGATTAATCAGACGCCGATGGCGGTATCGGCGATCAGCGTATCGACGACGGCCCTGAGCGCGTCTTCCTCACTGGCACCGGCGGCACGCTCGAGTTCGTAGTCCTTGAGCTGACGGTGCGCGCTAGTGCCGCGTTGCAGGATGTTGTGCACCATGGCGAGCTCCTCGGTGCAGCCCAGCGCGACCGCGTCTTCGCCTACAAGCGACATCAGTTCTTCAATCAGGTGATCGAACGGCACGACCTCGCCTTTTGCAAGATCGACGAGCCCCTCATCGAAGCTGTAACGCATCGCCCGCCAGCGGTTTTCCTTGATCAGCATCGGCGTATATATCCGCCAACGCTGGTTGCGCGTTCGCAGGCGATACAGCATGCGCATGATGCAAGCCAGCAGCGCCGTTAGCGCGATCGTATCGTTGATACGCGTGCAAACGTCCATGACCCGCGTCTCGAGCGTCGGGAAACGCGCACTCGGCCTGAGGTCCCACCAGATTCGCGTGGAGTCCTCGATGAGACCGGCATCGATCATGATGTTGACGTGCCGCTGATATTCGGCCCAGCTCGCGAAGCGCTCGGGCACCCCAGTGCGCGGCAACGAATCGAAGACTGTAAGGCGATAACTCTTGAGGCCGGTGTCGCGCCCCATCCAGAACGGTGACGAACAGGACAGCGCCAGCAGATGCGGTAGGAAATACGAGAGCTGGTTCATCAGATCGATACGTAGCTCGTCGTCCTCGATACCGACATGCACGTGCATGCCGCAGATGACGAGCCTGCGCGCAGCCGCCTGCATTTCGACGGTCAGGTTCTGGTAGCGCTCCTTCTCGGTCTGCTTCTGATCGCGCCACTGCGCGAACGGATGAGTCGATGCGGCGATCGGTGCGAGATTGTGGTTCGCGGCAACATCGATGATGTTGCGCCTTAGGCACGACAGGTCTTCGCGTACTTCCTGAATGTTTTGGCAGACCTTTGTGCCAATCTCTATCTGTGAGCGCAGCAGTTCGGCCGTTACCTGCGCGCCGCACCGCTCTTCCGCCTCGGTCATTAGTTCTTCGGGCGGGTCGATGATCAGTGCACGCGTATCCTTGTCGACCAGAAGGTATTCTTCCTCGACGCCAAGCGTGAACGCCGGCTGCCCTTTCGTCATGTGCGACCCCAATGCCTGGGATTGTCTCTTGTCAGGCTGTTTCTCGTTGTGTGCCGAGCCCGATACGCTCAGGTATCGACTCGATGATCTCGTGCATGAGTTCGGCCACTTCGGCCACGCCGGCTTCGTCGTCGATCAGGTCCTGGCGGATCTCGATGCCGACGTGCGGCAATCCGATCTCCTCAGCGTGGTGATCGATCGTGAAGTCCATTGGCGCCTTGCCCGAATACGGCAGGTTGCTGCCGACGAAGTAGCCGCCCTTCGACAAGCCTTCGAGGAATAGATCGCGCATCTCCTCGTCCTTGTCCCAGAGCACGCCCATCTGCCACGGGCGCGATTCGCCGTTCAGCACCGGCGTGAAACTGTGGATCGAAATGAACGCGGGCGGCGGGCCCATCGTCGACAGACGCTTGACCTGGTCATCGACCGCGTTGTGGTACGGCCAGTATATTGCCTCGGCGCGCCGGTCTTTCTCGTCCTGGTGCAGGTTGCGGTTGCCCGGGACGACAATACCGTCGCCATACTCCAGATATGCGGTCGGATCGAGCAGCTGGCGATTGCAATCGACGACGAGGCGCGAATAGTTCGCAACCACCGCCGTTACGCCCAGGCTTTCGGCCAGCTTCTCGGTGAGCGGGCCCGCGCCGATATCGACGGCGAGATGGCAACGGCGCGCGAAAGGATCCAGCCCCATGTCGCCGAGCGCAGCCGGAAACCTGCGGCTGGCGTGTTCGCAGTTGAGCAGTATCGGCTTTTCGGACAGGTGATTGATCACCTGGAACGGCCGGGGTTCGTTAGCCGACAACAGGTTGTTCGGGTGGTTGTTTTTCACGTTTGCAGCAGTGTACCCCATAAGAGCCGCTGCGCCACCTTCGGGAATTGCGGATCGCTCAGGCCCGGAGCTGCTGCGTGTCGCCGTCGGACCAGGGCTCGAACGACTCGATCGAGGCCGGCCGGGCGATGTAATAGCCCTGCGCGAATTCGACGCCCAGTGTGCCCAGCTTGTCGAGGACCTGCTTGGTCTCGACGCGCTCTGCGATCGTCTCGATGCCCATCGCATGCCCGACTTCGCTGATCGCCCGCACCATGCTCTCGTCGACATTGTCCTCGGCGACGTGACGGATAAACTGGCCATCGATCTTGAGGTAGTCGACCGGCAAATTCTTGAGATAAGTAAACGACGACAAGCCGCTGCCGAAATCGTCGAGCGAGAATTTGCAACCGAGCTTCTTCAGCGTTTGCATGAAGTAGATAACACGCGACAGGTTCGAGATCGCTGCGGTTTCCGTGATCTCGAAACAGATAGCGCCGGCGGGCAGTTTCTGTGCCTTGAGCTCGTTGATGACGAAATCGAGGAATCGGTCCTCGCTCAATGACGTTCCCGACAGGTTGATCGCGATCGTGTAGCGTGCCTCGCCGTCGCGATTGCGATCAGCAATCTGCGACAGCGCTTCGTGTATCACCCAGCGATCGAGCGTCGACATCAGGTTATAGCGTTCCGCAGCCGGGATGAACTGGTTCGGACCGACGAGCTCGCCGTTTTCGTCACGCATGCGCAGGAGTAGCTCGTAGTGGCCGCGCGCGGTGTCGTTGTCTTTTCCGATGCCGATGATCGGCTGGTAGAAAAGCTCGAGGCGATTGTCCTCGACGGCGCTCGTGATGCGAGACACCCACTTCATTTCTTCGTGGCGCAGCGACGCATCCGAATTCTTGTACATGTGGATCTGGTTGCGCCCCATGTCTTTGGCGGAATAGCACGCGACGTCAGCCGAGCTCATCAAACCCGCAACATCGGCGTTCTCGCTGGTCATCATTACGATGCCTATCGAGCAGCGGATATTCGTGAACGATTCCTGCCACTCGAAGCGGTAGTCCTCGATCGAGCCGCGAATCGCTTCGGCGACCTCGATCGCGCGCTCATCGTCGCACCGTTCGACCAGCACACCGAACTCGTCGCCGCTCAGCCTAGCCAGGATATCGGTGGAGCGAATGCTTTTCTGGATGAGTTCGGAGAGCTGTTTCAGCAATGCGTCACCGGCCACGTGCCCGAAGGTATCGTTGACGACTTTGAACTGGTCGAGATCGATGTATAACAGCGCGTGCGTCTGTTCGCCGTTGTTCTTGATATCGTCGATGGCGGTCGTCAGGCAGTTCTCGAATTCGCGCCGGTTTATAAGGCCCGTCAGCGTGTCGTGCGACGCCTGGTAGCTGAGCTTGCGGAACATCCGCGATTCCTTGCTGACGTCGTGGAAAATCATGACGGAACCGATGATGTTGCCGATGCGGTCGCGGATCGGCGATGCTGAATCCTGGATCGAGATCTCCTCACTGCTGCGCGTGATCAGCACCGTGCTCTCCGGCAGCGAGATCATGCGGCCTTCCTTGAGACAGCGAATGACAGGGTTCTCTACCGTCGCGCGGGTGTGCGCGTTGACGAGCATCATGATGTCGGACACCGGTTTGCCGCGCGCGCTGCGCTGGTCCCATCCGGTAAGGTCCTGCGCGACAGGGTTGATGTAGTCGACGAGCCCGTCCGCATCGGTCGTGATGACGCCGTCGCCAATGGACTGCAGCGTCACCTGAGCGCGTTCTTTCTCCTCGAACACCTGCGTTTCGGCACGTTTGCGTTCGGTGATATCGGTTATCGTACCCTCGTGCGCTACGACGGTGCCTTCGTCGTCGTAGAGCGCACGCGAGTTTTCGAGCACTACGATTTCACGGCCGTCCCTGCGGCGCAGGCGATACTCGAAGTTCTTGACGAATCCCTGGGCTTCGAGCCTTGCGAAAACGCGCTCGCGGTCGATCGGGTTGACGTAGAGCATCGTCGTGCGCCCGGCTTTCTTGAGCTCGTCGACGCTCGAGTAGCCGAGCATCTCGACGAGCGCCGGATTGGCGGTGATGATCTCGCCTTCACGCGTCGAGATGTACACGCCGTCGACCGTGTTTTCGAACAGGCCCCTGTAACGTGCCTCGCTGCTACGCAGTTTCTGCTCGTCGAGCTCTCGCTTTATCGCGATCCCGGCAAGCCGGGCCATTCGATTGAGCTTGTCGAGCTCCTCGGTGCCCGGTGCACGTTTTTCGTCTACGTAAACGTCGAGCGTGCCGATGGCACGCCCCGCGGCACCGTCGACGACGAACGACCAGGCGGCGGCAATATCGTGCTTCCTCGCTTGTTTGTGCAGTCTCGACCAGCGTTCGTCGCCCTGCAGATCGTCGGTGATGCGATCCTGCATGTGATAGACGGCTGAGCCGCAGGTCAGGCTGTCGGGATCGACTCTGACGAAGTCGAGACCCAGTCTGAATTTCTTCGGCAGGTTCGGTGCCTGTTCGACCGACAACGTCTGGCTCTTGACGTCGAGCTGCATAATCGCCGCGCGGAAGCCGTCGCCGACTTTCTCGACGAAATTGCAGATCGCGCGCAGCGTGCGATCGTACGGCGCACCGGCCGCGATCATCTCGAGCACCTTGTTCTGCGCGTAGGCCAGTGTCTCGTTACGCTTGCGCTCGGAGATGTCGGTGATGCTGACGCGGATGAGCTGGCGTTCTTCGGCCGGCAGTCGGCTGAAGCGGACTTCGCAAGGGATTTCGCGACCCGTCGAGTCCTTGTGCAGCCAGTCGAAGGTCGGGTGTTCCCCGTCGAGCGCGCGATCGATGTAGCCGCGACGTACGCCGAACGACGGTGTGCCGTCGGGCTGGGTTTTTGGGCTGATCGCCTCGGGACCAACCGTCAAGAGCCGTGCACGGGACAGGTTAAACAGCGTGCAGGCGGGGTCGTTGGCATCGATGAAGCGATTGTCTTCGACGTCGTAGACGACGATCGCCTCGGGCGCGTTCTCGACGAGCGCCCGGTAGCGCTCCTCGTTCTCCTTGAGCGCATCCTCGGCGGCCTTGCGCCCGGAGACGTCGCGGACGCTGATGACGTATACCTTGCCTTCGATGATCTCGAGTTCGCTGGCATTGATCTCGGCATCGAAGCACTCACCGTCTTCGCGCCGGGCCCTGGTTTCGCCGTTTGCGAGCTCCAGTCGCGTGTCGTCGAGACTCGTCAGGTACGGTTTGAGGAAGGTCGCAATCTTCTGGCCCGTCGCGTCGGGGAGGATATTGGAGATCGGCGCACCGACCAGTTTGTCGCTTTCGACGCCAAAGTAGTTGGCGCAGACCTTGTTGCAGTTGCGGATGATGCCGTTGTCTCCGACGGACAGCAGCGCCTCGGTTACGCTGTTGAATATGGCCTCGATCGGCGCGCTGGCCTGGAGCGACTGGGTGATCGTCGCTTCCATTTTGTCATAATGCTGGTCGATCAGCCTCAGCAACTCGAGGAAGTCGGGTTTGGTGATCCCTGACTCCTCTGTCGCAGCGCGAATCTTGTCCCTGAGGTCCTGGTGCATCGTCGACCAGCTCAATCCATTTGCAAACCAAGGCGTTATGAACTGTAGCTAGAGCGGGCCAAAGCGTCTGTGATGCAACTTCAGTTTTGAAAAAAAATTTGGGAAATTTTTCCCAGTTTGCCACTGCGAGCGGCGTCCTGTGGGAGCGGCGTCTCGCCGCGATTATCGGGCCGAGACGGCCCTCCCACAGCGGCGATCCGGCATTAATTCTCTTTGCCCGGCAGAGACTTGATCGCCTCACCCTCTTCGTCCGTGCCGAGCTCGCCGTGCTCCTCGAGCTGTCTCGTGCCCGTGCCCACCTGCACCGGCACGGCCATGACCATCGAACGCGAGCCCTCTGGCGTCTCGATCGATGCCGTGACGTTCAGGTAGAGACGACCTTCGCGTTGCGGGATGACCGTTACCATCTGCTCGATGTAGCCTTCGTCCGCGCGACGCGTCATCTTGACAAACTCGGGCTGGGCTTTGGGAAACGACATGGCCGTCGTGTCATTCATCGAGTAGCTTATCTTCACGGGCTGCGGCTCGAGTGTCGAGTATATGCGCAGCTCGATCGGTACCTGGCTACCCACGACGGGTGTGCCGATCACCTTGTATTGCAGGCGAAACGGCGCGCCGATCTTCACGGTCTTGCCCTGGTTCGTGGGCGCCGGTTTGAAACTGACCTGCGGCGCGGTCACCTCCGGGCGTGTCTCCGGCTCAGGCTCAGGCGCGGGCTCGACTTCGCTGCCGCCGCAACCGGCGAGCAGCAATGCGGCCAGTGTCAGTGTGGATGTTTTCACTAGAGCTTTCATCAAAAAAGTCCTGAATGAGGTGGTCAATTGACGGTCACCGTAATGTCGAAGCATACCCGGTTCGGATACCCGGCGATCGTATCCTCGTCGGCAAAGCGGTACTCGTTAGGGTCGATCAGGTAGGTGCCCGGCGTGAGCGTCCCTGTCGTGACCGTTTCCTGGTTCGGCGTACAGCTCAGCCCGAAGCCGAGGTACGCACCCTCCCGCGACAGGATGAAATCCGGATCGCTGTACGTGTGCACGAGCGGGTCGTCGGGATCGTTGTTGAACGCTGCAACACAGTCGTAGCTCGGGTCCGGCTGCGACGGCGCGCCACCGGGCTCGACGCTGGTCGTCGTGACGGTAATCGTGTGCGGCCGGTTCTGCGTGACGTTCAGGCGCACGTAGCGGTACTCGGCGAGCTTGTTACCGTCGCGGTGCGGGTCGAAGTCGTCGTTGACGCAGATGTTCAACGGGCCCGCGCCAGGCGTGAGATCAGTGTAGAGCGGCAAGACGTCGCGGCCGCCCAAGGGGTTGCCTGCGTTGGTACCCCAGACGTCCAGGTTGCTGGTGCCGATATTCTCGCCCGCCAGGGCGTTTCGCATGACCGTCTGCTCGCCGCTCGTCAGACTGGCGTCGAGCAACGTGGCGAACGCGAAGATCGTCATATACGCCGGCGTATCGAGGCCGTCGACGAACACGGCATCGTGGATCTTCTGCCACGGGATCGAGCCCGTATCAGTGCCGTCATTGTTCGTGTCCCACATATCGTAGACGGCTTTGATTACAGACACCTCGTTGAACCAGCCGAGCGTGCCGTAGTTCGTATCGTCTTCGGCGAAGATGCCGAAGCCGTTGGCGACGGTCACGGAGCCCGTATCGCAGTAATTGGGATCATCGAGCGCCATCGCGGCGTACGCCGTCGGCCAGCCCTCGCCCCAGGCAAGCCGCGCATCGAGCCTGTCGCCGAGAACATGTCTGCCGCCCGGACTGTCGGCCCGACCCAGCGCCCAGTCGACGAAGTGAATGCTCTCGTGCGCCGTGATGTGAGCGTCGAACTCCTCGGTGTCGATGCTGGCGTCGCCGAGCAGGAAATACGAGGCGTTTGCAATGCCGTCGCGCTCGGGGTCGGGAGTGAAGAACGACGCCCCGAACTCGCCCCCATCGATGTCGGTGTCCCCGGAGACGCGCGTGTTGTTGACACTCCAGAATATATCGAGCGGCGGATAGTCCGGTGTCGGATTCGCTTGCAGCCCGAATTGCACGGTTTCGTAAACCGTGTCGAGGATTGCAAACGGCGCTGCCGCGCGCGGCCCGGTGTACGCAGATCCCGTCCAGCCGGTCTCGGCCGTCAGGTCGCGCACCTGGTCGGCCACGCCGGAATCGAACGGAGCCCCGTCGAGCACGTAGAGCGGCCGGTTCGGTAGCGGCGGCGGCGACGCACTCAAATCGACGTTGTCGCGAACCTCGAAATCCCAGTTGGGAAGAGCGCCCGAGTTTTTGAGCTCGGCGCGCACGCGCAGGAACACCTGGGTTGACGGCGCAATGTTCGCGAACGAGTAGTCGCCCTGTTCGCTCGCCGTGGTCGTGTCCAGCACGTTGCCCGTCGCCTGTTCGATGAGCTGCACGGTCACACCGCGCATGAATCGCGTCTCTGTATTGGCAAAATCGAGTATGCGGCAGTCGGCCCGCGGCGGCACGAATTGGTAGAAAACCTTGCCCGAGATCGTGACTGCCGGCGGCGCATCCTGCACCGTGACCGCTACTGTGTCGGTGATCGTCGCAGTGCCGTCGCTGACGGCAACCTGGAACGTCAACACCTCGCCGCCGGCGCCGACGTTCGGCGCGTCGAACGAAGCGCTGGCCGTGTCGGCATTACTGATCGTGACACTCGTGCCCGTGAGCTGCGTCCACGCGTAACTCAGCGTATCTCCGATGTCGTCGTCACTGGCAGTTGCAACGAGACCGACGGTTTGCGTTTCGGCGACCGTCATGTCATTGCCAGCATCGACGACCGGGTCGCTGTTGCTGACCCCGTTGACCGTGATCGTCACGGTGTCGTTGCTCGCGCCGCCGCGCGCGCTGACGCGCAGCTGGAACGTGAGCGTCGCTGTGCTGCCGATGCCTACGTTTGGCGATGCGAAAGTCGCTTGAGCCGTCGTGGCATTGCTGAGTGTTACTGTCGGGCCCGCTGTCTGCGTCCAGGCATAACTCAGCGCATCGCCTTCGGGGTCGCTGCTGCCCGTGCCGTCGAGCGTGACGCCGGTCTGCTCGTCGACACTCTGGTCGCTGCCGGCATTCGACGTGGGCGGGTTGTTCGTGACGGTCGAACCGCCACCACCGCCACCGCCGCCGCAGCCAGCGAGTGCCAGCATCGTCAGCCCAACTAATACTGCTCTCATGAAGCTCATTTTAACCTTCGATCCTGAACCTGAACACAACCTCGAGCGTCAGGATTTAGCGACACGTGTCCCAACCCTCGGTCACTGAGTATTGTTAAACTGGAGGCTTTGATCATTCGCCCGGTTCACAGTTCCGGCGAAAACCTGGATTTAGGTCGGAAAAATCGCATGGGAAACAAAAAGATACTGGTTACAGGCGGCGCCGGGTATATCGGCAGTCACGTCGTGCGACAGCTTGGCGCGCGCAGCGAAGATGTCGTGACGCTCGACAACCTGTCGACGGGCTTCGAGCGTGCCGTGACGGCGGGCGAACTCGTCGTCGGCGATACCGGCGATGCGGACCTGCTGGAGAAGCTGTTTTCCGGCGGCGACATCGACACCGTGATGCACTTCGCGGCACACACGATCGTGCCCGAATCGGTTGCGAACCCGCTGAAGTACTATCGCAACAACACGGCGTCGAGCCGAACGCTGCTCGAAGCTTGCGAGAAGCACGGCGTCAAGCACTTCGTGTTCTCGTCGACGGCAGCGGTTTACGGCATCCCCGAAGGCGGCAAGGCATCCGAGGAGTCGCCGACGCAGCCGATCAACCCGTACGGCACGTCCAAGCTCATGACCGAGTGGATGTTGAGAGACCTGGCACTCGCGGGTGGCCCAAAGTATGTCGCACTGCGCTACTTTAACGTCGCCGGCTGTGAGCCCAGCGGCACGATCGGCCAGTCGACGCCGAAAGCCACGCTGCTCGTCAAGGTCGCTTGCGAAGCGGCAACGGGCAAGCGCGACAAGGTTTCGATCTTCGGTACGGACTACCCGACGCCGGACGGCACGGGCCTTCGCGATTACATCCACGTCGAAGACCTGGCGACCGCGCACCTCGACGCGCTCGATTACCTGCGCGGCGGCGGGGAGCCGACAACGCTCAACTGCGGCTACGGTCACGGCTACAGCGTTCGCGAGGTTTTGTCTGCCGTCGAACGTGCGAACGCGGCACCGCTGGTCATTACCGAGGAACCGCGTCGCGCCGGCGACCCGCCTGAGCTGGTAGCCGTCGCCGAGCGCGTGCGCGAGGTATTGGGCTGGCAACCGCAATTCGACGATCTCGATACAATCGTGTCCACGAGTCTTGCATGGGAGCGCAAGATCGCGGCCAAGGACCCCGGAGCCTATTTTTGAAACTTCGTCGCCCACGATCGCTAAACGGCCTGATCCTGGTCGGATTCGGCATCGTGGCATTGCCGTTACTGGTCGCAGTCATCTGGGCGCTCATCAATCTGGATCGCGTTGCGGCGCAAAGCGAGCAGCTTGTCGCGACTGGCGTAACGGCTACCGAAAACAATCGGCGTCTCGTCGAACAGATCAGCTCGCTCGAACGTGCCGCGAGGCAGTACCAGGTATTGAAGACGCCCGAGCTTCTGGCGCTTATGCAGGAAGACCTCCTCGCGCTGGACCGTCACATAGAAACGATGCGCGTGCTGACCGAGCAGGCCAATGCGACCGCGCTCGCGGCGTCGATAGGCACCGGCGCACGGAGTATCGTCGACACGTTGTCACAGGACGAACTCACCGACGATCTCGCGACAGCCGCGATCGCGCGCTTCGCGCCGCTACGCGACCGCGTCAACCGGCTCACCGGCGTCCTGGAACTCTACGTCGACGCAGAACTCGGCAAGTTGCAGGAGTCGGCGCGAAACGCACAACGAGTTTCGGCATGGCAGGTTGCAGCCCTGATCCCGGGCACGATCGTGCTGGTCGTGTTCTTCATCGTGCTAGTGTCCAAGCCGATCCGGCAGCTCGACGGCGCCATCCACCAGCTCGGCGAGTCCGGCTTTTCCAAACCGATCAGCGTGAAAGGCCCGTCCGACCTCGAGCGCCTGGGCCGGCAGCTCGAATGGCTGCGCATCCGACTGCTGGAACTCGCGCAGGAGAAAAACAAGTTCCTGAGGCACATGTCGCACGAGCTCAAGACGCCGCTCGCGAACATTCGCGAGGGCACCGAGCTGCTGCTGGACGGCTCGGTCGGCGAGCTCGAGTCGCCGCAGCGCGAGGTGACCGACATCCTGCGCATGAACGGGCTCAAACTTCAGCAGCTCATCGAAAACCTGCTGAGCTTCTCGGCGTGGCAGACGAAAAGCGAGGTTCTGACGCTGACCGACTTTCAGCTGCGGCAGCTCGTGATCTTCGTCGCGAAAGCACAGCGGCTGGCCCTCAAAGCCGCCCACATACAGCTGAAACTCGAAGTCGACGACATTATTGTGAACGCGGATCGCGACAAAATCCGCGTGGTTCTTGATAATCTGCTGTCGAATGCGGTCAAGTTCACGCCGAAAGGCGGCTACATAACAATCCGTGCGTTTGAGGCCGCGTCGAGTTTTGTCATCGAGTTCGGCGATACCGGGCCGGGGATTCCGGAGGAAGAAAGCCCGATGATCTTCGAGGCGTTCTTCCAGGGCCGGCGGGAACAGGGCGGCCAGGTGGCCGGCACCGGCATCGGGCTGTCGGTGGTGCTCGAGTGCATCCAGGCCCACGATGGTTCCGTGGAACTCGTGAATACGGAAGAGTTTTCGGGCGCGCACTTCCGCGTCCACATTCCGCAGAAGCGCAGGATAAGGCGACCCAAGCTGGTGGCGAATGGTTGAGAGGAGAGCAACAAGCAGGTTAGCGGGTCTGGCGATAGCCTCGGCCGTCGTGCTCGCGCTGTCCGGCTGTTCGACGGCCAAGGGCTGGTTGTCCGGTCGCGACGGCAGCGGCGAACGCGAGCAGGTCATCATCGGTGCGCCCGGAGCTGATTCCTATCTGAACGAGCTCGCCGACCTTGCCGCGGGAGACCCGGCGACGCAGGCAGAGATCTTCGCGGATGCCGAGGCCGGCGCGAAGCTCACGCCGAATCCGTCGACGGAGCTCAGGTTCGCGCTCGTGCTCGCAACGCCGGGGCACGGCGAGACGGATCCGCAGCGTGCGCAAAGTATGCTCAGGGAGATCCTCGTGCAGTCCGAGCTGCTGACGCCCTCGGAGATCGCACTGGCCAGGCTTAATCTCAAGGCCCTCGAGGAACTCATCGTGCTGCGCTCCGAAACGGCACGGCTACGCTCCGCGTCGTCTCGCCAGCAACGTACCCAGGAGCAGGCCGTAAGCCAGCGGCTGGCGACCGTCGAGGCCGAGAACCGGCAGCTGCGTCGCGAGCTCGAGGAAGCCGAGGACAAGCTCGAGGCGATCATGTCGATCGAGCGCTCGATCCGCGACCAGGATTAAGGTAGCGGGACGGCCCACTCAATCAGAAGCACAGAACCAGACGACAGGTGTTGAATTTCTGGTGGGTCGGCCCGATCGCGGCGAGACGCCGCTCCCACAGGGCGCCGCTCCCACAGACCGCGATCTGGTTCCTTGCCGATTCGGGCGATTCCCCTTAACCTGTGCGGACAAGTCGATCGAATACAACATAATCCAGCCATGTCCGCCAAAGCCGTCGCCCATAAGGGCAAAATCCTGCTCGTCGATGACGACCCGGGATTGCTGCGTCTCCTGAGTATTCGCCTTCGCGCCGAAGGTTACGAAGTCGAGGCCGTGGAGTCCGCTCACAAGGCGCTGGGCTGCCTGCACCGCTTCAGTCCCGACCTGGTGGTTACCGACCTCAGGATGGACAAAATGGACGGCATTGGCCTTCTGAAGGAGCTGCAGACGCGCTCGCCGGGCCTGCGCGTGGTCATCATCACGGCGCACGGTACGATCCCGGACGCGGTCACGGCCACCCAGAGCGGTGCCTTCGGTTTCCTGACCAAGCCGATCGACAAGGACGAGCTCATGACGACGGTCGAGAAGGCGCTCAAGGTGTCGGGCTCGGTCGACGTCGAGGAAGACTGGGCGAGTGACATCATCACGCGTAACCAGACGATGAAAGAAATCCTGCAGCAGGCCAAGATGGTCGCTGCGACCGACGCCCGCGTGCTGATCACGGGCGAATCGGGCACCGGCAAGGAACTGCTAGCAAAAGCCATCCATGATGCGAGCGACCGTCGCAGCGGGCCGTTCGTCGCGATCAACTGCTCTGCGATGGCCGAGAACCTGCTCGAGTCCGAGCTGTTCGGGCACGAGAAAGGCGCGTTCACCGGTGCGACGCGCAGCCACAAGGGGCTGTTCCAGGCGGCCGAGGGCGGCACCTTATTGCTCGACGAAATCGGCGACATGCCGATGCGCCTGCAGGTGAAGCTGCTGCGCGTACTGCAGGAGAATCAGGTACGCCCGGTGGGCAGCACCGAGGCAATCAGCATCGACGTGCGCGTAATCTCGGCGACGCACCGGGATTTGCAGACGCTCCTGACGCAGGGCCGCTTTCGCGAAGACCTTTACTACCGTCTGAACGTCGTCAACATCAGGCTGCCGACGCTCGATGATCGCCGCGAGGATATCCCCTTGCTCGTCGCGCATTTCCTGCAGGTTATCGCCCAGGACGCGGACCAGGAGCGCAAGGTCTATGCGCCCGAGGCCGTGGAGATGCTCGTCACGGCAGAGTGGCCGGGGAATATACGCCAGCTTTACAACGTGGTTCGGCAGAACGTGGCGTTGTCGAGATCACCGGTGATCTCCGGCGAACTCGTTCAGCAGTCGCTGGGCGAACATGCGGGCAAGCTCGCATCGTTCTCGGACGCGCGCGACGAGTTTACGCGTAACTACCTGTCTCAGATCCTGCAGATCACGATGGGCAACGTCAGCCAGGCGGCACGCCTTGCCAAACGCAACCGCACCGACTTCTACAAGCTGCTGGCCCGCCACGACCTGAACCCCGACGCGTTCAAGTCCCGGTAATTGGGACATTCGTCGTGGGAGCGGCGTGACGGGCAGGACAGTCCTAATGTCGCGGAGGCCACGGATGGCCGAGAGCGACCTCGCCGCGATCGCAGTTTCGCTACGCTCAACAGCTCCTACAGGTGCCAATAACGATTTGTAGCAGCGGTCGTGAGACCGCAAATGCGCGCCGCGGCGCCGCGGCGGCCAGTTGCGGGCAACGACTCCGTATCGACTGAAACTAACTTTCATCGAATTTTTAGTAAGTTACGATTGATTAGTAGAAACGGAGTCAGATTTAACTTAAAGTAAGCAAGTATCTGTACAAAAATGCCGACTAGAACAAGAACAATAACGGGGCCGCCGCGTGACCGAAGCGCAGAAAAACCCGCCGTCGAAGGCCGACTATCTTGATTATCTGAAGCTCGATACGCCGCCTTTTGCCCGGCTGGACGAGACGGCAGAGGTTTTCCATGCCGAACAGTATGCGTTTCTTGTGTCCAGCCTCGCCAACGCCAGCAACGAGACGGGTCATCTGGTCTTGCTGCGAGGCGTCGACGGTTGCGGAAAAACGACGCTGCTAAATCACTTCCTGAGCGGCCTCGACGAGGAATCCTACTTCGTTTCGATCGACGAATCCTGCAGAGATGCCCTGCAGTTTCACTGTTTGTTTCTGGAGCAAATTGGTTTCCGCGACATCGAAGGCAAGCTTGAAGAGCTGCAGGGAATTGCGCAGAAATTTCTCGTCCATCGCGCGGCGGCCGGTGACGCGTTGCTGCTCGTGATTGATAACGCGCACAAGATTCACCCGGCCGTTCTCGAGCAAGTCCGCGCGCTAGCGAGCATCACTCACGAAGATCGCCCCGTAATTAGCATTGTTCTCGCCGGAAATTCGAAACTCGAGAGCATTGTCAACTCGCCTGCCATGACAGAGTTGTCATTTCCGGTTCGCGTCGATTTTCATATTCGCGCCTTTACCGAGCAAGAGACAGCTGACTATATTCGCCATCGACTGATGCTGGCCGGCATCGATGGCACGATATCGTTTGCGCCCAAAGCGCTCGCGTTGATTCATCGTTTTACCGGCGGTATTCCGCGAACTATTAACCGTGTCAGCACTTTGCTGCTGGAGACGGCCAGCGAACACAAAACACATACGGTTAGCGATGCGTTCGTGCGCACTGTTGCCAAGAAAGAGCAGTTGCCGGCAAATGTCTTCCCGTTAGGAAATTATGGCCGCCGCAAAAGCGATGTAGAGTGCGCCGCTCCGGCTGGTGAACGCGATGACGGGGAGTATATCCGGCATCGGGAATCGCCGACGGTGTATTCGGAGGAAGAAGCCGCAGTATTGCTTGCCAAGATTGCAGATGCTTGCCAGACCATCGAGTCACAGAGCCTCGAAATCGAACAGTTGCAGGAAAAGCTGACAACCCAGACTCGGGAATCCGAATCACTCGCCATGAATTCGGAGCTGGAAGCCGCGCAATTGCTGGAGAAGATCGCCGAGCTTGCCGGTGAGGTTCAGAGCCTGGAGGTTGACAAGGCCGAAGACCGCAAAACTATCCAGTCCCAGCATCTCGAGATCGACAAACTTCAGGAATCGCTGGCGGCAGAGTCTCAGGAGTCCGAGACCCTGGCAGCCAGTCTCGAGGCCGATGCTGCACGACTGCAGGAAAAGATCTCCGATCTGACCGCTCAGGTAGAGGGCCTGCAGGCTGATAATGCGGAGGCGACCCAGGCGATTTCGGCTCAGAATCTCGAGATCGAAGAACTGCAGGAATCGCTGGCGGCTCAGTCTCACGAGTCCGAGTCCCTTGCAGCCAGTCTCGAGGCCGATGCCACACGACTGCAGGAAAAGATTTCCGAGCTAAGCGCTCAGGTAGAGAGCCTGGAGGTTGAAAAGGCCGAAGACCGTAAAACGATCCAGTCCCAGCATCTCGAGATCGACAAACTGCAGGAATCGCTGGCGGCAGAGTCTCAGGGGACCGAGACCCTGACAGCCAGTCTCGAGGCCGATGCCGCACGACTGCAGGAGAAAATTGCCGAGCTAAGCGCTCAGGTAGAGAGTCTGGAGGCTGATAATGCGGAGGCGACCCGGGCAATTTCGGCTCAGAATCTCGAGATCGAAGAACTGCAGGAATCGCTGAATCGTAGCGCCAAGGATGCAAAGTCGATCGCCGCATCACTGAGCAAGCAAGAGCGGGAGGCCGCTTCCGCACGCACGAAGGCCACGCGCACAGAGAAGCGTCTGGACCGACTGAAGGAATCCAAATCGAAACTGCAGCAGACAGCTACCAAGCTGCGGGCTGACCTGCGAGAGGCAAAGCAAAAGGCGACCAGACTCAAGAACGTCGAAAAGCGCCTCGAGAAATCCAACGAAGAAAAGCGGGAACTTGTCGAAAAGCTCAAGGAGCTCGAGACGCTGCGACATGAGATTGTCGACCGGGAAGAAACCATTGCCGAGCTGATGAATACACTAGAGAGCATCACCACGAGCAATACCGGAAACGGGGACCAGAAGGGTGACGGCGAATCCGGAACGGATCAAAAAAACGGGCGCATAGCCGCGCTCGAAGTGTCGAAGCGTGGGAAGGTGAGGCAGGTCCTGGGGATCGGCCGCGGCCGTTCGCGCGTCATGGTCGGGCGCAGTGAAGACAGCGACCTGCGGATTCAAAGTAAGTTCGTCAGCCGGCACCACGCGCTGATCTTTGCCGATGAATCAGGATGTCGTATCGAAGACCTCAACAGCTCGAACGGTACGATTGTCAATGGTCGCAAGGCCTCTCGTCGCAAGCTCAGGCTCGACGATGAGATAATTATCGGCGACTTCCATATTCGACCGCTGCCCGATGACGAGCATTGACTGCCGAATCTAGCGAACACCATCGTAGGAGCGGCCGTCAGACCGCGATTACATTCAGGAAACGGCTTTCTTCGAATAGGCCTCTGCGCTCAACGCGTACTTGTTGAGCAGGTCGTACAAGGTCGGCCGCGTGATAACCAGCATCTCCGCCGCTTTCGAGATATTGCCGGAGCTCTTGGTCAAAGCGACACGAATCGCCTTGGACTCGGCGCGGCTGCGCACCTCGCGCAGATTGAGCGACTCGCCCTCCTCGTCCGTCACCGTGAGCCCGAGATCGGCAGCCGTAACGAGCTTGCCATCGGCCATGATGACCGCACCCTTGATCTTGTTCTCGAGTTCACGGACGTTGCCGGGCCAGGAATAGGCTTCGATGGCGGACATCGCATCGTCGGAAAAACCGTTGATCGAACGCTTTTGTTTCTTCGCATATTTGGCAAGCAGGTGGCGCGCGAGAATGAGACGCCCTTCCTCACGGTCCCTGAACGGCGGGATGTTCACCGTGATCTCCGAGATGCGGTAATAAAGGTCTTCGCGAAACACGCCCTCGTTGATGAGATGCTGGGGATTCTGGTTGGTTGCGCAGACCACGCGTACGTCGACGGGAATCTCCTGGCGTCCGCCAACGCGTTCGATGACACGCTCCTGCAGGAACCGCAGTAGTTTCGCCTGCAGCGCGATGGGCATGTCGCCGATTTCGTCAAGGAACAGCGTGCCGCCGTTGGCAACTTCGACCTTGCCGATCGTCTGCTTGTGCGCCCCGGTGAAAGCGCCTTTCTCGTGACCGAACAGCTCGGACTCGAGCAGATTCTCAGGAATTGCCGCACAGTTGATCGCAACAAAGCTGCCCTTGGCACGAGGGCTCAGGCGATGCAGCGCGCGGGCGAGCAGCTCCTTTCCGGTGCCGCTCTCGCCTAGGAGCAGCGTCGTGACGTCGGTCGGCGCGACTTTCTCGATCATGCGACAAACCGCGAGCATGCTGTCACAGGCCGCAACGATCCCTGCCAGGGGTGAGTCGGCGACTCTGTTGAGCAGGCGCCGGTTTTCGGCTTCGAGCTCGTGAATCGCGAATGCGCGATTGACGATCAGACGCAATATATCGGCATCAATCGGCTTTTTGTAGAAGTTGAATGCGCCTTGCGCGACAGCTGACAACGCGATTTCCTGGTCGACGTTGTCGATCAGCACAACAACCTTCGTATGCGGCGCCAGTTTGAGCGTCTCCGAGAGCGTCGCCAATCCTTCTTCCACGCCGGCCGGGTCGGGCGGCAAACCGAGGTCCTGCAGGATGACGGCAGGCTCGTGTCGCCGCAGTTCCGCGATCGCGGACTCGCGGTTTTCGGCTGTGAAGACGTCGTAGTCCACGAAGCACGACCTCAGATCGCTCAGCAGGCTGGGATCGTCTTCGACAATGAGGAGTCTGCGATTGTATTCCGGCATCCGGCAATGGTACGACGAACCGCCGCGCATTGCAGGCCCGGGTTCGCTACGGAACTACTCTCATCGCCTCGCCCGAGTACCCGCTCTCGATACCTTGTGTATTGAACGCCGTGGCGACGAAGTAATAGGTGCCGGGCGCCAGGTTGTCGACCTGGTAGGTCAGGATGCTCGGGTTGTTGATCGTTACTAGCTCCGTGTACGACCCTGACGTCGTGCCCGAGTAGATCCTGTAACCGGCGAGATCCGTCAGCGTCGTGCCATCCTCATTCTGCGTGGGTGCGTTCCAGTTCAATGTAACAGAGCCCACACTGATCGCATTCACGGTGATCGTGAACTGGATGCTGGCCGTGGCGATGCCGTCCGAGACGGTGATCATGATGCCGGAGTAGACGCCGACGTCGCCATCTCCCGGCGTACCGGCGAGCGTGCCGGTCGAGGCATCGAAGGTCGCCCAGGATGGCCGGTTCGTGATCGAGAAAACCAGGCTATCGCCGTCGGGATCGCTTGCGGTCGGCGTGAACGTGAAACTGCTGTCGGCATTTATGTCCGCAGGTGGCGCCCCCGAAATCGTCGGTGCCGTGTTCGAAAGCGTCACATTGACCGAGAAACTCGCAAGGCTCGCAACGAACTCGCCATCGGACACGGTGATCGACACACCGGCATACTCACCTGCATCGTCAATATCCGGTATTCCCGACAGCTCCCCGGTCGCAGCATTGAAATTCGCCCAGGACGGCAAGTTGGCAATGGAAAATGTCAGCGTGTCGCCGTCCGGGTCGCTGGCCGACGGTATGAAAGAGTACGCCGAGCCCACCGCCGCCATGGTCGCCGGCGTGCCGGCGATGCTGGGCGGCTGATTGCCGGGGCCAGGGTCACCGTCGGCCGTCGCGACATTGTTGATGCTGTCGAGTACTGCCATGTCGCCGCTGGCCGCGACCAGCAAAGCGTTCTGCAGTACGCCTCGGTAGCCTGTCGGCAGCAGCGATCTAACCAGCATCGGGTCCATACCCGACTGCAAGCCGCTGACGGCCGTATGGAGTGCCTCGATGCCTGGATCATCATCGATGCTCATCGCGGCGGCGAGACCCAGCCTGGCCTTGTCGACCATCGCCGAAGTTGCGGTCAGGTCGGAGATGTTGGTCGTCGGCGTCCGTGCGGACACCTGGTTCATGGCGCTTTCCATGGCAAGCGTCGCATCGCTGCCGTTGACGTGTAACTCATTGGCCATGGATTCCATCAACACCTGTGCATAGACGAGGATCGTGACAGCGGCCGTGCGAGCGTCGGCATTCGCCCCTCCCCGCCCATTGAGCACCTGATCCGTCAGGTCGGACGCGATAGCCTCGAGCACCGCATCGCCGTCGGTCGCATAGCCGGCGCCCAGCAATAGATCTCGTGTACGTCTGACTAGCTCGGACAGTAGCTCCGACGCACGGATAATCTCTGCGATGTTGTGCTCGTCGATGTGCGTCGTCATGGGCCCGGTTGCTGCGAGGGCGTCGAGGCCGCTGTTGAGTTCCGCAGCAACGATCGCCTGCGCAGTGTCGACGTTGCCCGCAGTGATTCCGCCCGGGAGCTCGTCCGCAAGCATTACGCTTATCGTGGAAAACGGATTGACGTTTGCCACGGTCTGCTTGCCAGGCGATCCGACCAGCGCCCGCATACTGAAATCGGGGAACTGATTCGTGACCAGATCCGTGCCGCCGCTCGCCTCGACAATCAATGGGTAGTGCTTCCCCTTGGTCTTGATCTGGACGCTGTAGTTGGCAAAGGTGTCGCTCTGGAATTCCGCGATGAGCGAACCGTCTTCTGCAAAGACGACCATATTGGCGCCGACAATCGGCCCGTCGCCGACACTCCCGGACACGCGATTTTCCGATACTTTTTCTTCCAGAGCTTCTGCATCGGGCTCGGCCATCAGGCATCCGCCGAGCAGGATCGACGAGCAACCTGCCATTATCAGGTTGCGCGTGGTTCGAGGTATACGAATACGTATCATGAGTGCCGCTCCATCCTTAGAGACGGGCAACTCAATCGAAGAGGCGACTTGAGTAAGCGCTTACGCTATTTCGTGACTGGCAACCCCGCTGTCGTAGGCTCGCGCCCTTAGACCGGTGGCTTTGCGTCGCAATCTTTCGATTGTTTTGCCGTTTTCAGTTTTACTGGGTTTGGGTTAGCAAACTGTCCCTGTTGCTAGTGTCAGTTCCGTGTGACGAAAAATAGCACTTTCTGACAAAGATGGAACCCCTTCAGATAAATTTAATAGACTATGTAAAACCGCTCTACACAGAAACTCCCATTGAGATACGGGTCACATCAATTCGCGTGATGCTCATCGCCGACAGCGATTCCGTTTCCCACTAGGCTTCCGGCCTGGCAAACCCCACCTCAAACCAAAGGAATAATCTCAATGGGAGCGTTCAAGGAGCCGCACGGCGGCGAGCTGAAGAACTTGTACCTGGCCGCTGATGCGGCAGAGACGGAGAAGCAGGCGGCGCGCGAGTATGCGTCGTGGGACC
>JAAUYH010258346.1_pt1 | contig 29656 bp, 19 predicted proteins | sample 7278061 | NCBI WGS metagenome assembly JAAUYH01 (sample SAMN14350203, study PRJNA611818) | marine sediment metagenome | isolation source: surface marine sediment (0.6m) | place: French Polynesia: Moorea | collected 2018-08
ATGAATTTTTTATTAGATAAATATGTTATTATTTATGTTCGTCGGCATCTCATATTGCAAGACTCGTGAAATTAGCCATAAGGCAGTTGCTGTATGATTAGGCGATTGACAACAAGGGTAGATCGGTAACCTCCATTTCGGACTAGAGTTCCATCTCCCCAATATCACATTTAACAAAAGGTATAGAACTAACCAATACAGCAAATTATCCAAGTACTTCTCGTTACTAAGATTCATGAAAACCTGTTTTACATGAAACAGTTACGATCTAGTATTTGAAGACTGATGTCAAGTGTATCTCATAGGAATTGTTAGTTTACCAGTAGAAAAAGCTAATTAATGCAGTTGGAAATGGTTCTGCTCCATTGGGAACAAATAGATGAGTGTAAAATCGAAGTTGAGTAGGTAACCCTGTATTAAGCAGCTACGAAATTATGTAAAACATAGAATGATTTCGATCATTTTGAGTTGACTATACTTTTCTACAAGTCTCCATGCCACTAATAAGTGGTACAACTTGAAACTGTATTACAAAAACTCTACCTAACCTCGAGAACTCATATTTTCTCATCAATGACGATTGTATTACACATTAGGAAAAAGAGAACTTGGGGCGCCATACGTTTTGGTGACAGATAATGCTGGTTCTATTTTCAGGTCAGGGTCTTGTAGTTTCCGAAGTTGTATCAAGCGCAGATACATTGCGTGGAAATCAGCTTTTCTATTTGGACCCTTCCATACGAGTAATGAGACCATTGCCCACTTACCCAGCGCCATGAAATTGCTGATTTAACCGTTTTCCCGCGCCACTTTTGTTGATTTTTCTGTTCCCCACGCTAATTTGGCTATATTATCCGTTTACCGCGCTGCTTCTGTTGATTTATCCGTTTGCTGCGCTACTTTGGCTATTTATCCGTTTACCGTGCTACCCCATATAACCCTCACCGCTTGACCTCTATCGTTCCCAACTATTTCAACACTACTACACACTCACAGGCACTCACACCTTCTCCTTCTTACTTTCATACCCGTTCTCTACGAAACGACACTACGATCACAATTATACACGGAAAGCCGTTGAAAGGCTCGAAATTTCAAGTCCGCAAACTCATGCGTCGGCATGAACGCGAAGCGGCGAATCGTGGCGAGTTCAAAAAGGTGTTTGTGAAACACCTCAGCGAGGAGCAGTGCTCGGAAGGCGCCCTTGGCGCACTGTTCAAAGCGTACGGGCCAATCACTTCGGTGTTCGTCCCACGGCACAAGGACGGCACGCCGAAGGGGTTCGCGTTCGTAAATTTCGCGAGCTCGGAAATGGCACGCCGAGCAGTCAGTGAGATGCATGGGCGCGCGCTCGGCGGTGTGGATCGTAATGATTCCGCGGGGGTGGTGTCAAGAGGCGCAACAGGTGCGCACGATCGAAGCGACGACGCGAACAAGGAACGCAAGCTGCTGTGCGTGTGCCGAGCGCAGAAGAAGTCGGAGCGCGAGTCGGAGTTGCGCAAGAAATTCTCTCGTATCCGTCGCCAGCACGCCGAGCGCCTTGAAAGGCGCAATGTCTACGTGAAGCATCTCTCCCCGGAGGTGGATGCCAGGGTACTGCGCGCGCACTTCGCACCCATGGGCAGGATCACATCCTGCGTAGTGATGCGAGATGCGCGTGGGTTGTCGCGTGGGTTTGGATTCGTGTGCTTCGCAACGCAAGCCGAAGCGAGAAAGGCGGTCCATCAGAGAAACGGCACATTCCTGTGTTCGAAGCAATTGTACATTGCGATTGCGCAGCGCAAGGAAGCTCGTCGCGCTCAATTACGCGCACAACACAACGCGATCGAGCCTCGGATGACGGTGGCAGCAGCGGTGGGCGCAGCACGTGGCAACGCGAATGTGTCGATGACCTCAACGATCTTCTCTTCCGGTGCAGTGCAGGCACAGACAATCGCGTTTGTGAATATCGCAAGCTCGGATACGGCATCCGGAGCGGTGGGCGAGATGCATGGGCGCCCGCTCACTACTGTGATTCGTAACGATTCCGCGGGGTCGGCGTCGAAAGCCACAGGAAATGCGCACCTTCGAAGCGACGATGCGAATAAGGAACGCAAGCCGATGTACGTGCGCCGGGCGCAGAAGAAATCGGAGGGCGAGTCCGAGTTGCGCAAGAAGTCCGCTCGTTTCCGCCGCCAGCAGGCCGAGCATCGCGATGGACGCAATGTCTACGTGAAGCATCTCTCCCCGGAGGTGGATACCAGGGTACTGCGCGCGCACTTCGCACCTATGGGCAGGATCACATCCTGCGTAGTGATGCGAGATGCACGTGGGTTGTCGCGTGGGTTTGGGTTCGTGTGCTTCGCGACGAGGGCCGAAGCGATAAAGGCGACGCAACAGAGGAATGGCACATTGCTGGCTTCGAAGCTACTGTACGTTGCGATTGCGCAGCGCAAGGAAGTTCGTCCTGCACGTAGACGCGCACAACACCGTATGCTTGTGCCATCGGTTACCGCTTCCGCCGAGGTAGGCGTTCTCACCATGGACGCGTTTCCGCCGTTAAGCGCTTCGGTACTACATTCGTACCGCAGCAACTAATCGGAATACACAGACGGTATGGTATCGCTTAGTTAATCATGTAGCAACTGCAACCTAGTAAATAACTCTGGATCACATCTATACTAATTGCCTTGTTCTTTCGACGATTCTTCAGTGCTAGGTGCTTTGTTATGCACAACATGCCAAGCATAGAACTCACTCTGCCGCACTTCATTGTCGGCCAATCATAAGTTTGTTTTGGGCCCTTCAGATAGATTGCCTTGCTAGTCGTCGATGAAATTAAATCGCGTATACTTCTTTGTATATTACAGTTAAGACCCTCCGCAGCAAAATAAATATCGTTTGAAATAAATCCTTAGCTTTTTCAGTGATCAATATGTGCTTTTAGTGAAACTGATGAACAGAAAACAAATGTACTTCAGAAAGAATAATGATTAAAAAAGCGTTTCCAATGATTTCACGATGAATTCATAGAACACTAACTGTTACGTTCAAAGTTCGGTAAGCGTTAGAATTCATTTGTTGTAAACCGCCGGAGTATTTTCATATAAAAATCAAGCATACGTTCGATTAAGTGATGCAGCTGCACTCAATCAAATAAGTCGACGGACATAAATTTCCATGAGTTTACTTGTACTGTACGTGTACTTGGTCTTCTTGCTGTGTTGTAATGTTCGACAATGGTATGCCTTACATGACAGTGTTTGCAGTGTGGAGCTTACGAGTAACCGTTTTGTGAGATGGGTAGATGCAGTACCGCGGAGAAACGTAGTGCACAAAACAGGAGGAGAAATGAAGGGATTGTGGGAGGAAAGAGTGGACTGCCGAAGGTGTGATAGGCGGAGGATAGAGCAGAGGAGGGTGCGCGAGCGACATTGGCCAGGGGTTTTATTAGTTCAATACTGGGTAATTTTGGGACTGCCGATGGGTATTTATTTCTGTCCTGAACGTTGACGCTTCTGCCCGTGCACGGGTGACGGTGGCGGTTGAAAACACGGTGACGTCAGTGGTATTTAATGATTACGAAGATATTCGCAGATTCTTTCGTTTCGCAATAAAACGACAGCGAAACGGGAGAGAAATGCAATCGATTCGTAATTGGGAAGTACTGTACAGTAATACTGTGCTGCATTCACTATACTGTGCGAGCGAGCAACCCTCATGTAATGTGCCGTAGCTCACCCATCGGGCGTGATGGCCGAGGTTGGTTGCCCATTACCACCAGCAATACCACGAATGGTTCTAGATTCACGGGCGTATACAAACACAGAATCGGATGAGACAAATGCATGGGGGCGATGAAAAACAAGGTGCCTGGAACAGCGCGGAGGTGCAGCAGAAGGTGGAGGGCGGTGGTAGTGCAATGACAACACGCACAGGTCAGCACATGACAATAGGTAGCAACAGGGAAGGCGAGCAACGGTATGACACACGCCTAGTAGCGCCAGCGAGCTGTGTGTGCAATCCGTGCCACGTGTGTAGTGCACTATCCGCCGCGCGGGCTACGCTACCGAGAAACGGATCACACGCAGACGTCGAGGGTGCGGTAGTGTAGTTGTGCGCACACACCGACACACCGCAGCACGCGGAGCAGTGCGAGGCGCGGGCCGTGGGCGCCAGCGGGATGTATGCAATCGTTGCGGCGCTGGCGTTGCTGGCGCTATTGCGTGGCACGCACGCGCTGCGCACGGAGGGCACGTTCAACTACACCTTGCCCGAGCCCAAGGAGCGGGAGACGACGGTGGATGGGCTGCCGGTGGACGGGTACCGCGTCGACCGCGGGCAATTCGATTACTACCACTCCACCTTCGCGTTCACGGGCGAAGGCGAGTTCATCCTATCGTTCAACGCCGCCGGCAGAAATGGGAGTCAGGTGTATCTCGCCAGCGACGTGTCGTCCTGCTTCCGCCTGGTGCTGTGCGACATGACCCAGGACGTGGTGCGCGATTACGCCTACCAGATGCGGCGCGTGTTGTTCCACGACAAGTTCTTCAAGTCCATTTCGAGGGACGTCTGCGGCATGAAGGGCCTGGACGTGGGATGCACACGGCAGCTACTGCCCATTCGCGGAAAAACCAAGACCTATCAGCCGGCCAAGAACCGCAGCATTGTTTACGTGCGTCTGCTCGCTTGCGCATCCTGCCTCGACAAAAATGCCGTCAAGGGCGCGCAAGTCAACTACTCCATCGAGATGGTGAATCCTGACCTGCGCTTCCCCCAGCTTGGCTGGGACGAGACCGTTTATCCCTTCGCACCGACTGTATTCGTGTCGTTCGCACTACTCATCATCGCGTTCGCCTCGTTCGGTGTCGCACTCACCATGTATCGTGAGTTCGACGTGCCCTTTGTCTCGAAAGTCGTGTTCTGTACTGCCGCACTCAAGATTTTCAGTACCTCGCTCACCACCGCCGCATACTGGCACATCGCACTCACCGGTCGCGTCATGGTGTGGTTCTTCGTGTTACGCGTGCCACTTATCATAGCGGACGAGATCGCCATCGGCCTACTGATGCTGGTGATGAGCACTGGCGTGGGGCTCATGCCGGCCACCTGGATGTTCGATCGTCGGTCCAGCACATTCGCGGTATTTCTGGGGCTCGCGCTGGAGGTGTTCACGGTGGTGACGTCGGAGGTGCTGTTCATGTTCCGATTCCTGGGCCTTATCGTGTTCCTATTCTCCGGTGGGACAGTGGCGTTTATTTGTGTGCTCTATTCCTGGCGAAACGCACGGTTTCTGGCGAAATATGCGAATCTCGTGCAACACGCCAACATCCACGTGTCTACGACGCCGCTCCCGCGCATGGCGCTGTTCTTCCAGGTGAACGCCATGATCGTCATCGCGGTGTGGCTGTTCAAGGTGGTGTCGTTCGGCGTGATGGACCATGTGCTGAAGCGGTCGGACATGCTGTGGGTGCTGTTCGAGGCGGCCGACATCGTGCTGCTGTCGTGGTACGCGTTTTCGGTGTTTCCGCGACGCAAGAGCGCATATTACGTGGACATGGCCAACGTGAACAACGATCGGCTGCGTGAGGTCAGCTCGTGGCGGCTGCGCCATGGCCCGCACGCGATCGAGAACGACTCGGACCTGGACATGCACGATGATGAGATTGTCGACGTGGTGGGTAACGTACGACGAATCAACAGCACGGCGGCCAACGCGGACGATGCGACCCGCGATGAAGCCGTGAACCATGACCCCGAGCCGCCCATGATCGAGTGGCAGTCGGGCGACCCCTTGCCCAGCCCCAACGCGGGCATGTGGAACATGCAGGAGGAAATGCGACGTGTGTGGAAACGCGCGAAACCGCCGGCGGCCGCGCCCGTGCGTGTATTGGGCTCACCCTCGGTGGATCATGGGGACTCGTTGTCATTGGCTGTGGCGAGACCGGTGTTGGGTCCGGGTACTCGGAAGAAGGAAGATCGAAGCAGCGTGATAAGAACGCCGCAATACGCGGACAGACAACGGCCGCGTGTGGCGGATGATGGGGTCACCACGACGAGTGGGTTTCAGAGTCGCGAGCTGTCGGCGGTGTCGGACTTCGAGTATGAGCCGTTCTCGATCCCGTCGAGCAATGCGAGTGGCGATGGGGTGGTGTTCGTCGCGGAGAAGGACGGGAAGGATGTGGTGGTGGGCATCGAGAGGAGCGAGGTCGAAGGCGATGACATAGCTGTGCGCGACGACGACGTCGAAGGGATCGTGGCGCGGACCGGGGCCGATGGCGACGGCTCGCGGGAGCGAGACGGAAAGGACGTGGGTGACGGCCCCGCGGAGCCGCCGAGGTAGCGTAGGCGTAGCACGCACACGCCGCTTTTTTTGGCAGTGCATGCGTGCTCATGGGTTGCATGCATGCAAGAGTTGAACAAAGTCATCGATCGGATGGGTAGGAAGTGGTGTATGATAAATGTATTTCAAATCAGGCTCGTAGGTGCCGGCGGTCGCCCACCATCAACGCAGCGCGCGCGTTTTCCATCTCAACCACCATCGCACGCACGCGCGCCACACCACGCACGCAGGTGGCGGCGCGATGGGCTTCTTCGTGGTGACGCTCGCGCAGCGGCTGCACATCCACCCGCGCTTCTTCGGCGTGAAGCTGCGCGATTTCCTCACGCGCCGCCTCGTCCTCGAGGTCGAGGGCACCTTCAGCGGCCGCTACGGCTTCGTCGTCGCCGTGCTGCACGTCTACGACGACTTCCCCTCCGGCGAGCTCGACGAGGAGACCGGCTTCGCCGTGTTCCCCGTGCGCTACCAGGCCGTCGTGTTCCGCCCGTTCAAGGGCGAGGTGCTCGATTCAGTCGTCACCAAAACCACGCCCTTCGGCTTCTTCGCGGAGGCCGGCCCGCTCTCCATCTTCGTGTCCCACCATCTACTGCCCACCGATTACAAGTACAAGAGCGAGAACGATCAGTGGCAAAGTCAAGAACTTGACGATGTCATCAAGGTCAACTCCGCTGTTCGTCTCAAGATTATCGGGCTCAAAATTGAGGCCAGTGAGATATCCGCAACAGGCACTATCAAAGAGTCGTACCTCGGACCGTTGCCGAGCAACGAATAGCGGGGGCGCGTGCGGGTAGCACACTATGTAAACTATGTTCTTGTTTATCTTATTGAACTTTTTACCCGACCACATCGGCAGTTGCTATTAACTTTAGCTCATGCGAAGATCTATTTCAACGCGATCGAACAGACGAGACAGGACCACATCATTCGAAACAAACCACAGGCAAAGTGCGGAGCGCTCGGTTTAGTAGTAATGATAGCAATACGACATATCCAACAATCTAAGCAGTAATGGCCTGCATCTTCGACTTGGCAAGGAAGTCCGAGTAGGTCTCGAACGGATTCTTCTGGAATCGGGTCTCCTTCCAAAAGTCGGGCGATAGATAAGCGTACGTGGCCTTGATAGCGTTGAAGGTTGCCTTGGCGAAGTTGCCCAGTGTACGAGTGTGACCGGTACTGCTAGAGAACACATCCTCCAGACCGGCCATTTGGAGAAGCTTCTTCGGCACACGAGCGGCGACGATTCCAGTACCGCGGGGCGCCGGCACGAGACGCACGCGCACAGAGCCGCACTTACCGGTAACCTTACAGGGCACGGTGTGGGGCTGGTCAATCTGGGCGCCCCAGTAGCCACGGCGCACGGGGACGATGTTCAGCTTCGAGTTCACGATGGCACCACGGATGGCGGTCGCCACTTCACGGGCGCTCTTCACGCCGAGACCGACGTGACCCTTGCTGTCGCCAACCACCACGAACGCCTTGAAACGAGTACGCTGTCCGGCGCGGGTTTGCTTTTGCACCGGCATGATCTTCAACACTTCGTCAGACAAACTGCCCTTGGGAAGCAGCTCCTCGATGATTTGATGCTCCTTCACCGGGATGGAGAACAGGAACACCTCCTCGAGCGAACGGATCTGCCCTTCCTTTACCAGGCGCCCCAGCTTGGTCATCGGAATCCATTCCTTGTCTTCGTCCTGTCCGCGACGTCCGCGCCCACGACCGCGGCCACGGCCTCGACGGTCTCCGCCTCGACCAAACCCTCCAGGATGTCCTCCTCGTCCCGAGTCAGCCATAATTGCGATTGTTCGATTGTGGTTGCGTACCGATGCAATGGAGTACGGCCGACGTCGAGGTGACTGTACTTCGGCCGTCGTCTAAGCAGCCGATCATACACGTTTCCAATTTGATCTTCCGTTTCCAAACCAATGGCAAGTTAATAATGATGGTGAGGATTGTCTTCTGTTGGAATTCTCTCTTCACAGTTTCAAACGGAAGCGAACAGTTCAGAAAAAACCCAAAATATTGCGATCGATCATTTTATATCAATAAAAATACAACATGGATACAATACCCTGTATTTGTATCTGGGATCTAGCTTTATTCTATTCTTGACTAGTTGAAAAATGCATCACTGGTGAACTGTGGGTAATAACTAGTTGAGATTCTGAAAAGGAAGAGACGCTCATCAAACAAACACGAAATCCTAAGCTAATCACATGTTGGCTAACTAGATAAAAAGGAAAAATCGGGAGAAGACAAATCCGAGGTACAAAATCGAAATTTTGCTAAGATCTAACTTGTTACAGCACTGCTATCGGTTAATCGAAAGCGTTATAATTCAGAACGTTAAATATTGTCGAAGTCACGAGAGATTTATTAACGTTGTTTTGGAATAGCAATGTCGATTTATAAATCTACTTCTACATCTACGTCAACAAGGCATAGATGTAGATACACAAATTTTGGATATAGCTCAGAGAATAGAGCTGAGCTATTCTGTGTAATTGGATCTACTGTGAATCGAATCAGAGTATACGACATCGGAAAATGTTGAGCGTGACAGGCCTATTTCAAACGTTAGATATTTCGAGTTTTAGCCCAACGAGTGGACTTGCTCTTATAAAAGCCAATGAGGCAGACTGAATAGTAGAAAATTAGAACACTTTCCGGGCATTAGTTTGTTCAGTAATATCTCTAGTAAAATGGGTAATGAAGTGCACGATTATTGTTTTGTGGGCCGTATCAGGAATTGTGTTCAAGAATTGCATACAGCGCTTTGACAGCAGGTTGTTCTGCAGTAGAACTTTATTACTGTCCTTGATTATACCGTCCAAATCTGTAAATATCAAAGCGTCAACCTTTTATTAGCTAAAATATTGATGTTTTGTTTTCTGGCTTTTAAAACTGGTTTCCAGAGGTAGACAACAGCCAACTATTCTTACCCATTCCAGAATCAACTACTTTCCGCTCAACTGGAACAAACTCGGATCCGCTGCACTTTTGATGGGGAATAAATCGTTCAGACTTGGACAAACTTCTGGTCCACGATTAGAGTTCAACAATTTATTGATGCAACTTCCTCACGTTTGAAATTGTCGTTCATCAACCGAACAATCCAAAAAAACGACTTATTCTCAGTGCAACGATCTAGCTCTATCTATACACATTCTTGAAACAAATGAGTTCACATCTGTGGCTCACTAAAGTGTCAGCTACTTTCAAATTCGTACGATTTACAACGAAAACCGATTGTGTCCATGTAGTGTTCAAGTGATGAGGAAATGTGAGTCATAACAGTTCACCGCTCATACGCTAACAATCAAACGCAAGTCTGTGGACGATCGAACCACAATCGGTAAATGAGCACACTCTTTTCCTTGCGTAACCTATACTTACACATAGAGCGCGAAGCACATCAATATTTTCATTAGAACATTCATTTTACCTCTTCACGCGGATCGTGAAAACATTATGTAGAGATTTTACAAGGCTCGAGATTTTATTGCCAGTAGCATGAAGTGGAATAGAGCGCTACGTGGTGAAAAATAGAGAGTAGTTTTTGAAATCTCGTCTCGTCCATACGAACGTTAGAACAGAGAAGGAGCTTGGCATTGCGCTGAACATACAGCATTTTGCCCAGTGTCGAAAATTCGAACCGGCAGTGCAGGAACGAAAACGAACGAAATATCACAACCGATGAGGAAAAGAGGAGGCAACGTCCTATTTGCGTGATAGAGCGAGAAGCACCAGGTGTTTCATGTTCCAGTGGGGCGCAGTAAGTAAAGATGCCGCGTCAGAGGATGGTTCTGATGATGCGGACAATGATTGCCGTTAGCTCTGCACGCAGCGCATGCCATCGTTTGGCCTCTCCTACTAGAACACCGCCTATAGTACAAGCTATGGTCCGCACTCGCTTGTCTGCGAGTGGCCCAAAGCTCATCGAGTTCTGACCGTCACCCGTGACAGGCTATCCGGCTAAATCATCATAGACGATCACCGCGATCCTGTCACAGCTGTTCGTCTACCGCGTTGTAGCGTGGGGATGTTCGGTTGGTGTCACGCAACCGCAACGACATGTGAACGATGGTGAAGAAAGCGATATAGTACAATTTTAACAATGAATGATGAACCCAAGCTAAAGGGAAGGGGAGATCGATCTGTGAAATTCTTCTCGTGTAGAAAGAATGTCTAAGCAATCGACCGTAGTCAAGAGGGAGTGTAGAGTAGTTGAAAATCATATGAACATCGATATCAAGCGGTATAGCAGGTGCATTAACAGAAGGACAGGGGCAAGAAATTTTGGGTACGTCGGACACAGGCGAAACCTCGGGGGCCAATTCTATGCAGCGCCGTGCGAAGTGGAAAACCATGCATCGTCGATTAGTGTCGATGGCGTGTTGCTGAGCGTCGCTGTGGCTTCCTGAATGTCGGCGAGTAGGTTCGCATGTTCCTCGACCTGCTGACGGTAGATGACCACGAGTGAGCGACGTTTTTGGTTCGTTATTGTGGCGGCGACATTGTTTTTGATGGAACGAGCGACGGTTTTGCTGTTCCGAGAACTTCTACGTCCCGAAGACCGCCTTGAGGCGTCGGAAGAGGAACGATTACTCTGCGATTCGATCGCCGCGTCTACAGCTTGAGCCCAGGGGAGCGATAACTCAATCGCACTTATGGTAGTCGACGGTGACGATCGTGAAGGCGGACTTCGTGCCGCCTCTGCTAACTTGCGCTCATAAACGTGCTTTCCCGCAAGTTCGCCCTCGCGACGTGCGCTTTCTTCGATCGCATCATGAACCGAGGCTCCGGACGCCGCACGCGCCATCGAGGTAGCACGAAACTTTGCAATACGCGGAGCCACCGCGGCCGCATGGGCGCCAGGCGTGGCCTCGAACGTGACAAGTGCGGTCGAGATACGCTCCATTATGCCCTCCAACAAATATTTATACAAAGCGACGGTGAAGTCCTTTTTGAGTTTGCACGCGCGGCCGGTGATGTTGTTCATGAACTTCTTGCGTTTCTCTTGGTCGCAGCGAGGTATCTTCATCACCTCGCTCTTGTTGATGTCATTGTACGAGCGGTAGAACTTCTCGGTGCTCTCTTCCGCCTGGTACAGCATCTGTTTTGGCGGCAGCCATAGTAGGGCTTGCGAGCACTTCTTGGCGTTTTCCTGCATGCGGTTACCGTTGATGGAGTTGTGTTACCCAATTAGGCAGAATGTAGCGCTTCAGATGTGGCTGGGTTACCGTTGGGTTGTGTTGTGATGACCAAGTCGGCCGCTAGCAGCGGGTTAAATGTAGTTGTTAACTCCGCTCGCTCGCCGGCATCACATGTCTACGCCGAGTCCCAGTTCTCGGTATGGTCGGCACAGGTGCGCTACTTCCGCTCTACGGTGTCACGCACTCTTATTGTACTTGTTAATGCAGGGCAGAAGTTCCAGAAGTATGACAAGGTTACAGATCGTTAGCATCATCTACATGGTCGTCGCACGGGCCCCTGCTTACCCATCGTGCCGCTTGCTCACAAGTATTGAGTCCGCTTGACAAATGAGCACAACGGGGCGTGTCACAGTTGTATAGGAAAGTTAGAAGGTTTAGTGCAGTTTTATCATGACTCTATTTTCCACCTAAGCTCGTCCATTACGCGCACAATATCTGTGAGGGGCCTGGATACCTGCTTGGCGACTTTTGCTCTCTTTTCTCCGTCCATGCCCAGCATTCGCTCCGCCAAGTCTCCATCGACGACATTCTTCACTGGATAGAACGTAGACCGCCAGGCGGTGTGATCTCTTCCGCATATTGACAGTTCCCTCGCACACCATCTTTCCACACCACGCATTACTGCGTGCTCGGATTCAGTCTCAAATGCAGTCAGTGCTCCCATAGCACCATGCATCGTCGAATACCGTATGGCGACTCCATCAAACGCCACGCAGCTTATCGCAGCGCCCACGTGAATACTGGCCAAAGTTTCGAGCGTATCGAAAGTGGGAGTCTCTCTCTGTGCGGCACATCTCAGCACGCACAAATTGCCAAACTTATCCCCGACCGCCACCGTTCGATAATCTAGCGCCACAATACTCGTTGTCCACCGTGACACACTATCTCTGGCCACCGTCGTCAACGGAACCGCACTTCCACCTTCGTAATCGCACACTGTTACTGAATGTTGTACGTCTCCTACGAACAATCGGGTTCCACCTACAGTCGCTAGCGCACAAACACCACTTCTAGATACCGAACGAAGCTCTCCTTTTCGCAATAGTTTCTTCTTGCCCAGCGAGTACAGCCGTAATGCCTTGCCCACACCCACTGCCACCATGTCACGAAATGGCACCATGGCTCGCACTGCACCTTCGACAGCTGTTTTGTGAATCAACTCCAGCTTTTGCTTTCGTCTATCCACTCGGAACAGCCATAGCTCGTGCGTCGAGTCCGCTTCCTCTCGCTTTTTTGAAACACGTGCAGTGGCGTTCACGCGTAAATTGCGACTTACGCTTACAACAACATGACCATTTTCGACTTCATCGCTCATCGTCCGCGAAGCAGTTACGCAGAGTGCGCATTCGTTCGTTTTCAATCGGAATATGTCTCTTGTAAATATAGCCTCGGATTCAATTGAACTATCGGCTCCTAGTTCAACGCCAGATGCATTGCTCGATCCAGGTTCACTGTCTTCGTCATCAATATTCTGTACATTTCTCACTGATACGAGGCGAATCTGAGACGCCCATTGCCCATCACCTGCAGATACGACTCGGGCCCTCTTCGGCACCTTTCGAACTCCATTGGTTTCTTTTGCGGCCAAATCTCCAGTTTTACATTCGTTCTCAGTCACGTCCTCCTCTTTTTGTTCAGCACCTCTCTCTTTCATTTCAACAAATTCCGCACGATTATCAGTTTCAATAACAACAAATAGGTCCATCCCCGCTGTGTCCTCCACTCTGTTCGCAGCTCGGCCCTGAATGACAGCCAAATCCACACCAGTAGCACCCAACTTCAATGCTTCGCCAAAACCACCACCTCCTTTTGGCAGGCTGAAAAGTGGAACTATTCTCCTCGGAGTAGCATGGATTTGCGACTTCGTGCAAAGCCGAGACGCATTCAGAACAGAAATGGCAGGAGAGGTCGCGGGTGTGACACCCAACGAAGTTGCCGCCGCAGCCGCAATAGTATCAATTTCAGGAAAATACAGCATGCGAAGCTTTTTTCCTGCCACTGCAATGAATCCGGGAGTGTCAACGGTATCGAATTGGGCAGCGAATCGGAAGGAAGTAGTGCATAGAGGCGTTGCGGAAACGGCACCTCCTCGGGGAAAATAAAGCCATGAGCGAGCCGCCATCACCAGACAAGTCGGAACACCTATCATTCGAACAGGTGAGACGTTCACCGGGGTTGGGCCAAGGAAAGTGGATCGTTTTTCAGCCAAGGCACCTGTAGTATAGTCGACATTGAGCCGCACAAGAGCTCCATGTTTCGTGCCTATAAATAAGGTGAGGAGAGGAGGGTTCGGAGTGACTTTTTCGCCACTCTTCGCTCCAGTAGCTGAACGTAGAACATCGTGGTCAATCTCACCAAAGTCGACAAGCGCCAGACTTGACACAGGAGCAGGCGCGAGATGGAGCGAAACGCGTTGTGGAATGCCTTCCCGGTCGATTCTATACAACATAACTTTGGCGTTAGCACCGTCACCAACCGCGAAAAATTGGGAACGAGTCTTACCAACTGGAACGCTCGGCAGGGCAAGGGACGGTCGAGTCTCTGCATCGGCAGCGCCTACGTTCGTGTCGAGGTCATCGCCGGCAAGTGCAAGGACCCCCTCGAGAAGTTCAACATGAGCGAGAGTGCCGGCGCTATTGATTTCAAAGTACGCCACGTCACCATTGGAAAGTGCTACCACCACCTGCGCGTTATTCGCAGCACCCATGACTACGCGTACACCTTGAGGAGGATTCCATTCCGTTCTTTGCTGCGCTATTCCATGTGGGACAAAACGCACTCCATGTGCATGCACTTGGACAAACGAATCTACGCCCATTTGACTCGCGCACAATGTCGACGAATTGCTATGAAATCCAAACTTTGATGTGACCTCGGTCAGCGCATCATCTTCAACGCGCAAAATATTGGTCATTCCCACAGAGCTCACGATAAGAAGTTTGTGTATCGTCTCATCAAACTTATCACGGCAAGAAAATACGGCGTTCACCGACCCTTGTAGCGCGATAGTAGCGATACGATCTTCGACTTGCAACCCATGTCGTAAGACCCGTATAGCTGAACCACCAGCACCACGTCCACACGCTAACACGGACTGAGAGACACCTTCGCCCGTGAAATCGCCCGAATGCATTCCAAGTATTGGTGCGAAAGAAGGTATCCGCTCCGCAAATGACAAATAGGTGAGCTTTCCTCGTGGGGTGAACGAAACAGGCCCATTCTCGGTCATGTTCACATCGTCACTCGAGTCATTCACTGGGAGGGACGTGGAATACCCGCCACATGGATCGTTTTCTGGTACCTCGGAGCGCTCGAACTTGAGGAACAACGAATCGCCGCCTTCCATAATGGCGAACAAATAACCAGACCGAAGTATTCGAATATCCAGTGCAGGCGCCGGGAGAGAGTCGAAATAAGTTAAGCGCATTTCCGTTGCACCGACATTCACGTCCCATAGCAATTCAAGTCGGATAAGGTCGCCTAACTCGGTACACAGCATAAAGAAGAAAACCGTTCCTTTCTTATGTTTGTGTTTGATTAGTGCGCCACAAACAATCATTCGTTCAGCATAAAAAGAGTCGCCTTCACGATAAGGTATCGTCGCTTTTATCTGTTTCGGTCTTTTCCTTTCCTCCATACCATTCGCGTCGGATTGCGACACGAGATTATGTTGCTCATCCTCCTCTGTGAGATGCCGATACGAAACCACCCCAGGCGTGCATACTAGAACACCACCTGGCCCTACTTCATCGCCAGGTACTGCGAGTAAAAGATAAGAATCTTCATCAACTGGAGCAGATAGTTTTCTATGCACATGATTGAGCCCAAGGTCCAGTTCGTAGTAAACAAGACACTTTGGCGCATCCTTCTCGTACGACTGTTCTAGCGCCGCGAACATTGGATTTTCGTAACCGACGTCGAGCGCGGTAAGCGCATGCGTAGCGGTGTTCGAGCGATGCGCTTCAAGTGGCGAAGACAATTCAAGTTGTGTCGCGCTTTCGTCTCGTACCAATTGATACACGAATTTCTGGCGTTCCACCGCTCCCACCATGAGCGCACGTCCGTATGGGTCGCAAGCTAAGTATTCCCCAGGTACAGTACGTCGCATTCCAGTCCTTCCGAACGACTCGTTCACAACTCCATGAAAGCCCGCATTGTCCACACGCAGAACGCTGACACCGCCCGCGTCGGAAGTTACTGCTAGATAATCGCGTGAAGTTCCGGGTAAGCGGAACACGCCTAACGAGCGCACTGTTGCATAAACAGGAGCACTCGCGACCGCCTGCAGCGCCCCGGTTTTCAAGCGGCGATACAAATGCAAATGAGTTCCCGACGCCACCACGATCTCCTGCTTCTTCGAACCAGTGAACGAGCCACTCGCAAGCGCAATGCCTGCCAGTGGGGCGGTCGTGGTCAAGTGATACAACCGCATCTTCGCTGGCAGAACGAGAAATCGCCGGCGGACTGGGCTGGGTGGTGAAGCCAATGGGGTGAAGATGCTCGACGGCTCTGCGCTGTAAGCACTTGTTTTTTCATATTTTATAGTGTCCTATCTGTTCCCGCACAGCCTCGGCATTGATGCATGGCGCATCAAGCAGGACTCCAGCAGATTTCGACCGCGTCTGACCCGCGCTCGTACCAAGAAGGCTATCTGGAAGGCTGGAACAAGGCCTGGAGAGAGTACTACGAATCGCTCTCTTCTGGAGCCAATGTGAAAGTGGATGCGTGCGAATCCGTTTCGAACCATTCACCGGTGCCCATTCAAACTTCCGTAGAAGAAAACGATTCAGAACCAGAAATCCAAGAAGAACGAACGATAGAAAGCGAGGACGTGCCGAAGTACGAGCTGAGTGCGGAGTGGGCCGAATTCTTCAAGCAAAGCGCCGCGCTGCGACTCGCCGAGCGGGAAAGGGAGGAATTTCTTGCTGCGAAAGACGAGAACATTGAGTACATCGAGTTGGGAGGCTTGCACGACGCGGAGCAGCAAGAGAGGGCGGCGCGATTGTACGGCGAGCGAGCAAACGAGGTTTTGCGCGTAGAAACGCAGTTAGACGCCGCCTACACATCGGCAGCCGCTGAACGTCGCGCCCCGTTCTGGCCCGTGCTACCACTAGCCCAATGGAAGAGATAATGGATGATGGCAATTGGTCTGAAGATGATGTGCGCGTGCCCCATCAGTCGGAAAGCGACTCATCTGAAGATGCGCGATACGGAGTACGCCAGTCGTTTGGCGGTGAACGATCTCGGCGCCCCCGAAAGCGGCCTAGAATAACACACCAGCTCGAGCTGTCGGAGAAAAAAGAGGAGCCGGGCGCATGGGAGAAGCACACGCGAGGTATCGGTTCGAAACTTCTCGCGAAAATGGGTTTCACCGGGCGATTGGGCGCTCGTGCGGATGGTATCGCAGAACCCGTCTCAGTCGCCCCGCGTGTGCAGAGTACGGCCGGATTAGGCAAATTTCGCGAACGGGAGCCGTCGCCGAAGAAAGAAGAAAGTGAGGAGAAGGAGGAAGAAGAGGAAAAGTCGGAAATCCCGCGATGGAAGAAAAAGTCGCGAGGAAGAGCTGTCACGATACAACCGAAGAAGAAGCTGCCTCCGAAAGAACTATTCTTCGATATGCGTGCGGGGAAATCCGTCGAGGTGGGCAGCGCGGTTGAAATCGTCGCACGCAAAGCGTCGTCATTCGCAGCGCCGGAATTCGTGCACAACGCTCGCCTGCTGCGCGACCAAGCCAGGGTGGAAGTCGACGACACGGGGCGTGCCATTGAAACCGAGCGAGAGATTCGGAAGAATGCACGTGTGGAGGAGGCGCGCCTCGTGAAGGAAATCAAGAAGCAGGAAGATGATATTGTGCAACTTGAAGCCCTAGCCCGAAAAATGATGACTGTGAAAGAGGCGTCGAGTAACGAAGCATTTGTTACTGCGCTCCGCTCGTTGCGAGATTGCAACACGTCGGATACGCGCTTTCCGCTGCAGGACGCGCTCTGTGAGCTGGCGGCGCCGCGACTACGCCGCACGTTCCGCGCGGCGGCGAGGGGGCAGCACGGCGCTGACGCCCATGATGCAGCACGCATACTCAAAGCACTCCCGCTCGAAGATGAACGCAGGATACGGCTTGCAACGCGCACGATTTTGAGGGAGGCCCGCACGTTGTCGTGGACTGCGACTGAGAGCAACGCATTCGCTGAAGCGCTGAGCGCAGTGAGTGATATCTTGCACCCGACGTTGCTGTGCGTTTTTTCCGAGGAAATCCTGATACCGAAGCTCGAGACGGAACTGCGCCGTGGCAAGGCGAACGCCCTTATGCCTCCGCATGTGTGGATTCATCCATGGTTGCCTGTTGTTGGGTCGAAGGCGTTGGAATCACTGTTTCCGTTGTTAAGACCAAGATTCGTGAGAGTGCTTTCAAAGTGGGACCCATCGAGCAATGAAGCGAACGGCGCACAAAACGAAATCCGTGCGTGGCTCGACGTTCTCCCACGACGCAAAATTCATGCAACTGTAGAGCGCTCTGTTGCGTCGAAGATATCTCGTCATTTGGCAGCGATTGACCGCAAGCAACGGGCACAGATTGTGACGCGTATCATTTCGCAGTGGGTAGACCTTGTGCCACCCCGTGCGCTCGTACAAATGGTGCTCTCTGCATTGTGGGAAGACATCGAGTTCGTGAAAGATGCGCTTTTTGGCGAGAACATTAGTGGTGGGGAGGTTGTGCAGTGCACTCGAACGTATAACGCGTGGCGAAATGCACTAGCCCCGGTGCTGAAATACGCGCGACATGTGCTAGCGGCGTTTTTGTTCGTCTTGGCTGTGCACGCACGAACGAGGGACAAGCAAGTGGCACGCGCTCAGATACGCTTGGCGAACGTGCGCGAACTAGCGGGAAACCGCTACAAACGAGAGCGTATCGGCGAGATTCGGAAACGCGAAGACCATGTCGGTGATACGGCGCAGCGTGAGACAATTCAGGACGCGGTGAGCGCATTGGCGTCTTTGCAAGGCCTGGCCTTATTGCCAGACGGTCGAGACCGTGACGGCCGTGCGATTTTCCGATTAGGTGGCGTGCGCGTTGTCATCGATGGCGTTCAACAGCTTGTGCTACTGCTGAAGGGTTCTCAGCCTCCGCAACCCGTGGCGCTTGACCGACTCATCGAACTGGCTACGATAAAGAGCGCAATTTGACGAATGAATAGTCACTCACCCCCATGCCTTCTAGAAAGTGGATTTCTAATGTAGGTGAAGGAGCGTACGATGTAAAGACTGTACAGTCCTCTGGAACAGCAGGCCACGATTTGCGCGATGCTACAGTTGTAATAACAAAGCAACATGCTCATTCCCTATGGTCTAACGATTTCTATATTTGGCATCCCTCTTACAGTACAGTAGTGACCTGAGCGAGCGCGGTGACGAAACAACAATCCGCAACGATGGGCACCAAGTCAAAGTACCCGATGGTGAGCGTCGAGGAAGCACAAAGCGCGATAAGCTGTGCGCTGGGAACGCTACCGATAGAAGAGGTGGCGCTGAGCGATGCGCACGGACGCGTCTTACGTGCCGACGTGCATGCCCCGCATGATCTCCCGTTGTTCACCGCCTCTCTGAAGGACGGATACGCAGTGTCGTCTGGAGGTGGTGAAGCCGGGAAGCAGCTGCGAATTCGCGCGGATCTGGCTAGCCACGCATCGCTGGGTGGGGCGACGGACGTGGAGGCGTTGGGCGAGGGCGAGGCAGCGTATGTGGCAACGGGCGCGCCGTTGCCGCCGGGTTCGGACGCGGTGGCGATGATAGAGGTGTGTCATGTCGAGAATGAGTTCGTGACGCTTAGCGAGTGGCCGGATGCGGGGCGCGACGTGCGGGGTGTGGGTAGCGACGCACACGGGGGTGAGTTGCTGTTGCAGAGTGGTTGTGTGCTGCGTGCTGGGGAGATAGGACTGCTGGCTTGTGCGGGAGTGAAGGTTGTGAGCGTGACGAAGCAGGTCCGTGTAGGCGTGTTGTCGTCGGGCGACGAATTGAGTGAGTCTGCGAGTAACGAGCGTGGCGGCGTGTACGATGCGAACCGCCCGATGTTGCTGGGACTTCTCACGGAGCGATGTGGCGGGTTTGCGGTGGGCGTGGATCTCGGGGTGGTGCGGGATGATGTGAGTGCGGTAGAGGAGAAGTTGACGTACGCGAGAGACAACTTGGACGTGTTGGTGACGACGGGCGGAGTGTCGATGGGCGCGCGCGACTACATCAAGCCAATGATGGAGAAGTGCGCGAAGATGCACTTTGGCAGAGTGAACATGAAGCCGGGCAAGCCGCTGGCGTTCGCGACATTCGACGAGGGCGGCTGTGTAGTGGCGCTGCCTGGTAACCCCGTGAGCGCGTTCGTGTGCTTCCATGTTGCGGCGATGCGAGCGATACGCGTGTTGACGGGCGTGCAGGATGAAGTGAAGACAGTGGGCGTGAAGCTGAGCCATGACTTCGGACGTGATCGAATTCGACCCGAGTTTCATCGTGTCATGCTGAAATGGGACAAGGGCGAGTATGTCGCAACGTCGACTGGGAAACAGGACAGCTCGAGATTGCTCAGTGTGCGACATGCGGATGCATTTGTGCTGATTCAACCCGGCGGGACGCCGTTAACGAGCGGCACTATCGTAAACGCGCAACTTCTTCGGTAAGTACGGGTATAGTAGTTTTTGTTAACCTAACAGTAAATGGACGCCTCGCAGATTTTTTTCGTCGATACTGTACTGTATGTGAGATACTTCATTAGCGCCCTACAAACACATCGAAGAGGAAATGCTGCTTACTACAGTACGGATTCCAAACTTGGCCGCCTCAACGTGCACTGCTGGAACCGACATAATCATATTGAATTTCGTTAGAATCACGCAATAGAGGTGCGAGAGGAAACACGAAAACAATGAACCGACCTGTGCTTGTGTTAAGAGAATTCTAGGTTAAGCAGCTTTGTCCTGGCGACTCAGAGGATAGGTGTACGTTATCTCAAGTGCATTTGCAACAACTCACTCTTTCATGAGTCTGCTGCACGGCGGATTGCTTTTGCCAGGACCGGGCACAAATGAACGAGTATTAGTTGCAGTGGGGCAGTGAAGATGCATCGCCATGTCAAACACTTCATTCTCATCTTATCTCTAGCGACAAAATCCATCTTTGCAAGACCTACAAACAATCTCAGATTGATAAATGAAAAAACTTCGTTTTCAATTTTATCATCTGGACTACCCATATCAAGTCGAAAGCTCGTCTTGGCTCGTATCAGAAAATCTTTGTGTATCGCACAATATTTTGATTTTATCATGATTTCTGCGAATATCATAATCACAACAACCCGAAAAAATTGATTCATATACAAGTGCTGCGTTATCATTTTGACCATTCTTAATCACACAAGTATGACAACATTCAAATCATCCCTCCCCGAACTCAATGGAACCGTGTATCAGACGCTGTCAAACTTCCGACAGAAGACAGCCACCCCAATCTACTATCTTCGACTCAAATGCGGACTGCTGTTCGTCCACGAAGATGCAGACCAACCGCACAACGCCACCCACATACTAGTAGGAGCGAAGGTAACCAAGGGTCTTTACCCGAACAGTGTACGAATCCAGAAGGAAGGACGCACACTTCTCCGATTCGTGTGCAAGTCGCCAGCCGAGCATTCAACATGGATGTACGCGCTCGCCGCTTCGTCCAAGTGGACACTCGACACCCATTACGATCGTATCCGAACGATCGCAGTAGGACAAAGCGGCACCGTCATCGAAGTGAGGCGCAAATCCACACAGGGGAATTATGCCGTGAAATGTATCCCACACGATCGCGTCGGACTGTTTGAACTGCCCATTGCCACCACGGTCGGCCACGACCATGTGCTCGGCGCGCTGGAGGTGCTGCATCACACCGCAGAGACCTACGTTGTATTTCCTCTGATGGCCGACACCTTGAGAAACGTCAAACCGTTATCTGAAGAACAAACGAAAACACTCGCGCGACACCTGCTCGCCGGCGTGCGCTACCTGCATGACCGCAACATTGTGCATCGCGACCTCACATCTCGGAATGTGCTGCGCAAAGCAAATGGCGATTGGACGATCGCTGATTTCGGCAATGCGCACATGGCCACAGAGGGAGGTGAGGATGACCAGATCCACAGTATTGATGGTAGTATGCTCATTTCACCGTACTACGCTGCACCAGAACTATCGCGACTCGCACCTCACGACGGTGCGGTCGATATGTGGTCGATCGGTGTAATGATCTTTGAAGCTCTCTCGGGTAGAAGACCGTTCGACGGTTCTACTTACGAGGAAGTGGAGACCAAGGCTATGAACGGTGAATTCGACATGGTAGGGGATGAGTGGGACTCGGTGTCTGGCGAGGCGAAGGATTTCATCTGGAGTTTGCTGGAGATAGATCCTAAGACCCGAATTGGCGTTCATAAGGCTCTAAAACACAGCTGGTTGGAAAAAAACTAGAATAGAATAAATAAACTCTATTGTTCTATTGTAAATTTGTTGGACCATGATTCCTCTCAGAGACTACTGAAGTAGGTTTTTAGGAGATTTATGACGACACTTAGCTCTTCATTGCGTAATGTGCGACATGTGACGGTGAATGTGTTTTTGTTACCGTCCTTTGCCTGTAGATGAAAAAGAAAACGTGGTTGATATGCTGAATTGGTTGTAATATGTTCGTGACAATTTTTGCAAACGAAAATGTTTTAATAAATTATGAACACTAAATCTGATTCCGAAATTGATTCAAATCACGATCCTAACAACAACAAATAGAGCGATGCATTTCATTACATTCACTATGATACCTCAACAAACGGTGTTAGTTCCCACTTTGGGGAACAGTAAATCTCTATACAAAGTGGTCAACTGATGCAGGTGGTCCGGAGCTCCAGGAAACGGCGGATTCTCGGCGGACAGCTAACGCACAACTCGTATATCGCCATCGATACGGCACACATCAGAGTTGTTTCAGTCGATTCCCCGACGGTACTTCTCGCACCTTCGTCGCATGTCAAACGATGATGATGAGTGTCGAGTCGGAAATGTGGGGTGGGGGATGTACTCGTAATCAGCCATGATGGCGAGTACGATTGGCACGCGAAGGAGCGGTGCACATTAATGCACACGTAAATGCTCTACGCCGCAGCCACCAATCGCGGGGCGCCTGTGATTTCGTGCGCAATTCGACGATTCCGGTGAACAACGCACTTGATTCTCAGCCTCGAACCGTAGAATCGTCTCTCACATGTGCGGACACCTTGCGCAATGGCACGACAGTGGCAGATTTCGCGAGATTGCAGGATCAGTGCGCAGGGTTCTCATTGAAACGGATACATAGCGTGCTACAACAGCCAGTTACGCGGATGCACAAATGGCGACAACGGCTGGTCGCGAACGTAGCGCGGCACCTTACAACTGCACAACGATACGATACGAATGAATAAAAACCGCCACCCGTTCCTGCGCGAGCGCGCACAGCCCAGTTACAGCTGTAATCGTTTAATTCTACTGTAACGACCATCGGAAACAAGCCCCCCACACACGCAGCCACCACCATGCCGACACCTCACAGTAGCACGGACACGAGTGAGACCACCCCGTTGCTCCACACGTCGCTGGAATTGCCCGTGCCCCAGCTCGAGGACGACCCGCTGCAACCCGCGCCGCCATCCAACTCGAACTTCGGTCTGCAAGCGTTTCTCGCAGACATTCGCGACCCCCACAATGGCACGGTCCCCATCTCCGTGCTAATCGCGACGATCATCGGCATCACCACCGGCATCCTGGTTTGTATCTACTACTCAATCCTGTACGGCATTCTCGACCTGGTGTGGTCCGCCATTCCGAAAGCAATCTTCGCCCCCTTCGTCCCCACCTCGCTACACTGGCTCTGGATCCCCATCGTGATATTGCCGCTATCAATTTTTGTCGGCCTACCAGTTCACTACCTCGGCGATCCCGGTGATCTCAAGGTCACTGTGGGCCGCGTGCATCGGAACGCGTACGTGCCCCTATCTTGGGGCCCGCCAATGATCCTCGCCAGTCTCGCGTCCATCGTCGGCGCCGGCTCCCTCGGGCCTGAAGCGCCCCTAATCACCATCTGCGCCACCATCGCGGGGTGGGTGTCGAGAACCGTGTTCGCGCAACGCTTCAAAAATCTCGTCCGCCGCCACACGCTTTGTGGCATGTCCTGCGCCACGGCCGCGTTTTTCGGCGTGCCCCTCGGCGGCGCACTTTTCGCGCTGGAGGTGAACTCGCGCAACGGCTATGAATACTTCGAGCACGCGCTGGTCGCGATTTACTCGGGTACTGTGTGCCTCGTTGTGTTTCGCGCACTGTCCGGGCTGGAAATCGGCCCCGTGTGGAAGCTCACTATGAGCGCGCGAGGTCAAAACCAGGATTTGGTCCTCACCAACGCACACCCACCCGTGCTGGTCGCCGAGATCACGGCCAGCTCCGGCTCGGCCGTCGTAGTAGGCTGTTTGTTGGGGGTCGTGGGCGCCATCATAGCCGCGTGTTTCGCGCGCGGCCACAAGGCCCTGGTGCGCTGGATGAACTCGATTCCCCTGTTCAACTCGCCTATCAGGCGAGCGATGTTTGGTGGATTGGGAATCTGCGCTATCGGTCTGGCAGTCCCGCAATCCCTGTTCTGGGGGGAGTATGAATTGGAGAAAATTGCCGTCGCCACAGATAGTGTTCGGGACCTCCCCCATTTGTGGCCGCCTGGCGGGCTCACAGGCTTCGAGATCGTCGGCTTCTGGTCGGCATTCGCAGTGGGTTTGGCGAAATTGGCCGCCATATCCGTCACCGTCGCTTCCGGCTATCGCGGCGGGTTCATCTTCCCTTTCTTCACCGCCGGCGCGGCGTTCGGCCGTGCCGCCTGCTACCTGATACCCTCGCTGCACCCTGTGCTGGCCGTGTTGTGCATTGGTGCGGGCATCAATGCTAGCATTACGAGGACCGCGCTCGCAACCCCCCTCATTTTGGCGGCCCTGTCTGGGGAACCCAACACCGCCCCGCCACTCCTCGCCGCCAGCTTGGTGGCCACGTTTTTGACTACTTACCTACCATTCATCACCGAGCAACGCGGCAGAGACTCGTTGCTAGAGACGCAACTCTACTCATACACCCTCAACAACTTTTGGACAGGTGTCGATGTGCCCAAGGTGGTGGATGAGGGTGAGGAAAGCCTGGAGGACGAGATGCCGAAGGGGGGCGTCATGGGCTTCAATGGTGTGGCGCCGCTAGCGTGATTTTCGTGCGCGTTAAGTGGGTAGTGAGAGTAGTAAATACTGTAGTGGAGATAGTTTTGTTAGGGAGATTATGTTGTGCCATTCAATCAGTTGACGTGCAGTTCTTATTGTACCCATACGTATGTGTGACGTGATGCTGATAGGTCATTTCTGCGAGTCAAACGTCAATACTGTACTCGAGTCGCGAGGTGTTTCTCTGGTGCGAAACTGATACCGTACGGTACGGAGGACGGCCAGTGGGGTTGAGGGTGGAATCGCACCTGATTGTCTCATGATTCTATTTGCAATTCTATTGGCTGATCTGATATTACTTAAATTCTGTCCGAGATCTATAGTTGTTGTTCGGAAGCCATGCCGCCCCACGTCGCCGTTGGTAAACTGTGCCATCGAAATCCTTCGTCATCCTCTGCGCCACCGTAGCAAAAAACCACCATTTCGTAGTTCCATGATACGATATTCCCTAAAACTCATTTGCTGATACGTGGTGCCATTGGCATTTCTGACAAGAGCACGGCAGAATAGCGCAGATGCCGAAACGAGTGGGTAATGGCAAGTTTGTGACAGTATGACTTCTTTACATATCGATTCGGATAACCTATCTATTACCACTCTATCCGGTTGTCACCGAAACGTCAAACTTCCTGGCGTTGCAGCATGCATGCCACGGGCGTGGCGACAGACCTCCTCGCAAACAATTTCGTTACGCTTTCCATTGTACATCTGGCGCCCGCCTCGCGCGCCTTTGCCAGTTCCGCTTGTTCGCGCATCAGGTTTTTCTCCTTATTTGCATCGGCGAGCGATTTCTTCGATGCCTTGAGTTGTTCGCGAAGTGATGCAATTTGCATATAACCGGCCGTAATGGCGACGGCATTCGCAGATACTATCCCGAAACTTGTCATAATGCCGATCAACCCGACACCTAGTGTGCGCGTCACATTCACGAGCAACAGCGTGATAAACGTGATGAGCGTAAATAACGACACCCTGAAAATTGTCGAGCTGGTGCCACCTTGGAACAATGCTGCAACCTGCAGTGCCATGAAGCGACCGCCAAATGATGGCTCTTCGACTGATGCATCGATTTTGCAGCAGATGTGCTAAATTTTTCGCGACCGCGCATATTGCAAATCAATTTGGTAATCGTCCACTTAACCAAGTCTTGATACAGACTTGAATGATCTCACCGTGCAGAGCACAAGCTTATTTGAGAGAAGAGGTTGATTCATATCGAATTCCGTGGGCTAGTGCTGTATCTCCGATACTTCTTGAAGATATGGGAACAGAGTTGTGGAAAGATGTCAATAATGATTTTGCCGTCAACGTACCCAGGTGAGGCAGGCCTGTGTTGTACCATCTTGACCCATGGATGTGCAAGCTTTTATGGGGTACTGAATTCCTGCCGTGAGATTCCGAGTAGAGATGTACCGGTAGTCATAATCGTCATCGTACAGGTAAGGCTTTACTGTATTTGACAATGATTCATTGGAAAGCGGTTGGAGAAGGGCTTTCCGCATTTTGTACCCGTGGCACATAGAAATAATAGAAAACACGGCATGGATTTTCGACCAATGAAAAGCAATGTTTTTCAAGTTAGATCCCGACAAACATACACTTCTCAGATGGCAGCTGTACTGAGTCGTGTGATACGTGTCATCGCTGTGCAATTCATGGAGGTCTGGCCCACTCAAATTCTTCATACAATCTCAATTCCATCGTTCGAAGCCGACGCCAAAATGAATCTGATTCATGTGGACTTGCCGTCTTGTGACCGACCCGTGGAAACGCACGCGAGCGTGAATCGCTTGACTTCGCCGCCGCGGAAGCGCATGCGAATGAGCTTGATGCCGTCACCTCCAGTTCTGTACTTCCAGAATCTGCCCTTGGACGTGAATGAAACCATACAAGGCCACCTCAGCGCGTACCCCTACGTCAAGGAGTGGGCGTTGTTCGTTCCCCCGGATCATGTGCTGCAGGCATTGCGATACTATGGACCCTTGTCATTTGAACACGTCGATGGGCTCTCACTCATCGATGTCGTGAGTTTTGACTCCGAGATTCGTGAGTGCTGGCGTCACGGCGTTGTTGCCTGCAAAAACCAGCGACTTGTCGATCCGTTGCTCCGTTTACTTGCAGCGAGGTTGAAGAAGTTTTCTTTTCGGTGTTACAACAGGGCGTCGTACAACTGGCACTCAAGTATGTGCCACCTTCGGGTGCTGGCAATTGACTGCCGTTTAATTCGAACTGACTTGTCCGATCGCTTCCGAGATTTGCCTGAATACAAGATCCCTGTGCCACCGCTCGGAATACTGTTCAAGACCTGCGGCGACTCGTTGCGCGAGCTTTATATCGAAGTGAACCAAAACATTTTGTTTGTCGCTTCCCTGATCATCTTGCACTGCAACAAACTTGAGATCCTGCATCTGCGTGGGATACAATTCATCGGGCCGATGTTGCCCGTGTTGCGAGTGGTCGGAAAAACTTTGAAAAGGTTCCTCCTCTACTTGCACAAGACAAAGCCTTCCTATCCGACTTGTGCTCGTATGATTGCCGAAGCTTTACCGCTCGTACGTGAACTCGACATGCCGTCCGTATATGCTGCACGAGTGGCGACAAGAGTGGGCCATTTTTTGCGGGTGTTGACCATTAATGAGACGTCCGAAACTGCCATTTCTAAAGACGAAGCCATAGCGTTAATGGAGGCTTGTCCGAATGCCATTGTTAGAGCGAACCATCCGCTGAAACCGGATTGTGTTCGTGTGCTTGGCGAGCGTCTTACCGTAATGACAATGCACTGTTGGGACTACGACAAAATCTTGAGGAAAGAAAATAGCGAGTCGAAGAGATTGTTGGGTACGTTCGCCTCACTAAAGAATCTGGAGGAGTTGAAAATGACCTCTCCAAATTCAAAGTCGCGATTGTTACTTGACTCTTTCTTCTTTGTGCCAAAGACTCATCTGCGGAAACTCGTCCTCTACGAAATCAAGCTCGTTGACGAAGAAAAAGTGCACGTATTTGACCGTATCGCGAAGTACGTTTCGTCTTTGGTGGAGTTCTCCTGTTGGACCGCTGTGCTGCCCACACAGGTCGATTGTCTTCAATTGTTCCGAGCGAATAGAAAGTTGAAGGATTTCCGCCTTTTCACCCGGCAAGCTCGAGATCCGGTCGCGGATTACGTGAATAGCGCGGCATTGCTTATACGTGGTTTGATTTATTGCCCATCTCTTGCTGAAGTAAGCTTCGAGCTCGGAAGCAATGTCAAATGGTCATCTATTGTTGCGGACGCTTGCGTACCGTTACGAGGCAGGCGAATTTCTTTGGAAGTAGGGGGTACCAAGTATTTACCAGCCTGAACCTCTTATTAAGTACGGCTTATCGTCATTTCTGCAACCCAAAATCATACGGGACTGAACATAGAAACCATCGCCACCAATTTAGGCTACTCCACGTAAATTCCAACCCTAGATTTTTCCTATTTGTCGATCTGATTCATTATGGATAGATGTGTGTTCTTGTGGCGCGCTACTTCTTCTATCTCAATAGTAAGGTTAACAATTCAGTAGCTCGATATGCGTACAATGTGGAGGACAGAGACATAGCAACTGTGACAAGTGGTGTTCCGCCAGCGGTTATTGAATTTGCAGAGTTTCCCGAGCGCCGTAGGCTACAGAAAGCTCAAAGAATAACTAACGAAAAGGTCAATTCGATCGTACACGAAAGAGAAAGTAGTTTCGTAAATATTTCCCAAGTGCTACTATCAGATCAGTAGAAATTGGGTCGGATCCTACACGACGCATTACTTACAACATAGAATTTGGTACGGTACTGCTTCAGAGTGCACGCTCTATATGTTTCTGAGTCTTAAAACGTTTGATATAGTTTTAATGAGAGCAATACCACGAAAACAATGATCTCAAATCCATGAAGGTTAATTGAATTCGAAGAAGTTGAATTTAGGCGTTCGTTACACCGCTATGCTTGTTTCAAAGTGAATAAAACTCTTCGATCGCATTTTACAGTGCAGAATTAACCGGAGGTTCACTTCGAAGCAGTACTCGGAATTCTTTTCACAGTACTGTCAATACCATGCTCGCACTAGCAGCGGGGTATCATAGTTTTACAGGTTCAATGATGACATGATCCAAGTATAGCATACGGAATACGCCATTTCGTCATCCTCACAGCTAGAACGAAAAGTAGTCAGACGGCTGGTATCCAAGTTTCTTCAAGTTGGGAACACATGCGTAGTCTATCATCGGCTTCGGTCCACACATTCCAACTACAGTTGATGTTCCCCGGCTTGGAAGATGCTCACGTAACATTAGCTCGCTCACAAACCCTGAACTGTACCCCCATCCATCGGGCGGGTTATCTAGAGTATACCAAACATGAATGTTGGAGTGGTCTGTAGCCATCTTGTCTAACTCGGAACGTAGAAGAATATCATCCTCGCTTTTATTTGCATACATCAGGTATAGTTGAGTTTCATCACTCGGATCATTAGCCACAGCACTCATCACCTGATAGGCCGGTGTTAATCCAGTACCACCGCAAATTAATCCGATAGACTTGGCAAATTTCTTTTCACCGTTTAACACAAACTGGCCTTGTCCTTGATATTCGAAATGACCGAGCGGCCCCCTGCACTCAAGATAGTCTCCAATATTGAGGGTGTCCAAGTATGAGGTCAGTTTTCCATCCGGGTAGATTTTGATGCAGAGTGTAAAGGAACCTTTTTCGCAGTCTCGTGAAACAGGGGTGTACGCACGCATCACTGTTTCTCCACTTATTTTTGCCTTGACAAACATGTGATAGCCCACTGGAAGACCAAGTCGATGGTCGGGA